>Ga0209631_10003127_pt1 | contig 19355 bp, 17 predicted proteins | sample COG_08_FD_184752 | JGI IMG/M metagenome (GOLD analysis project Ga0209631, IMG submission 184752) | Pelagic Microbial community sample from North Sea - COGITO 998_met_08 (SPAdes) (version 2) | ecosystem: Environmental > Aquatic > Marine > Neritic zone/Coastal water | place: Helgoland, sampling...
GTCAAATCGGGTTTGACTGCTTACCATCACAAGCAAATTTCGTTTTGGCCACTGTCCCTCAGACTTCGCCTATTAGTGCAGACCTGATTTACCAAGGCCTTAAAGCCCACAACATACTGGTTAGGTATTTTCCAGATGAGCGGTTAGCAGACAAATTACGTATCACGGTGGGCCGCCCAGCGGAGCATGCGCGCCTAATGACCGCTTTATCACAACTGTTAGATAGTCATGCTTAGAAACCAAGGTTTAAAAACCGAGTACAGAAACTAATGATGAATCGAGGTTGGCACACCAATGGTTGAACTGGATATTTGTGATGAAACCCATACTGGGCGGATTGTCCTCCGACCTAACTATTCGTGGACTTGGCGCTATAATTTATACCTACTCTATACTCTGACCGCCGTCTCGGCCGCCGTCGGCATCGGCTTTTTATTAGCGGGGGCCTGGATAATATTGCCATTCTCTGTAGTAGAACTCAGCGCCCTCGCCGTCTGTATGTTCTACTGTACTAAGCAGTGCAATCGCCAGGAAGTGATCACCGTCACCGAACACAGCGTTAAAATCGAACAAGGCATCAAACGAGCGGAAACCGCTCAGGTCTACCAGCGGAATTGGGCTAAATATCTTGTGACGCCAGCCACGCACCCTTGGGGCGGTGCTCGAGTCGCGATTAGGAGCCATAACCACGAGTCTGAACTCGGAGGCTTTTTAAGCCACGGCGATAAACAAGTGTTGATTCAGGCACTAAAGCGCGTGACGCCACAATAACCGCTCGACTTTTCAGTCAATTTCTCTGATGAGGCCTTCTTGAGCCACTGAAGCAATCAGGTCACCTTGTTCGGTGAACATCGCTCCTCGATTAAACCCTCTAGCGCCAGCTGCTGCCGGTGAATCCTGAGCAAAAAGAATCCATTCGTCGAAGCGAAAAGGCCGATGAAACCACATCGCATGATCCAGGCTCGCCGTCATTAAGCCGGTTAAAAATGACTTTCCGTGAGGCAGGGTCGAAGTGCTCAAGATCCCCATGTCAGATGCATACGCTAGCAGACACTGGTGCATCGCGATGTCGTCACCCAGCGGAACGCGCGCTTTAAACCATGTGTGTTGTTTTGCAGGTCCCTTGATCGGATTAAGGTAGTCAACAGGCTCTACCCGCTTAAGCTCAATCGGACGCTCTCGCATCATCATTTCGACCATGGGTTCGGGTAATTTTTGGGTTCGCGATGCAAAAACCTCATTTTCGTCCGGCAGGTCATCAGGTTTGGGGACATCCGGCGCTTCCATCTGGTGCCTTAGCCCTGTTTCTAGCACTTGAAACGAACACGACATATTGAAAATCGCTTGGCCAGACTGTATCGCAATGACCCGACGAGTCGTGAAGCTTCGTCCATCGCGAATTCGATCCACTTCATAGATGATCGGTAGCGAGGGATCTCCTGGCCTAAGAAAATAACCATGGAGCGAATGGCAGTGTCGATCATTGACAGTTCTGAGGGCGGCAATCAAGGCTTGGCCAATGACCTGGCCACCAAAGACCCGAGGGGTTCCTAGGTTCTCGCTGTACCCTCGAAAAAGATTATGTTCGATTTGCTCTAGCGCGAGCTGCTCAATAATCGGGTGACCTGCTGCCATAATAAATCTCAATGAAAAGTGGGGCCCATTCGATGAACGGGTTCGCTTGTAGTTAGGCTAACGAAACGGAACGACTAATGGTTTGGTTGCGATGCTAACCAAAATCGAGCGTATTCAGACCTCGCGGAGGATCTCAACTGGATACCGCTGTGATCAGCAGCGAATTCTACTGCACCTTGTTGTCCTGTAAATAGTAATCGACTACCGCGGTTGGAATAACGCGTCACAATTTCAGGGTGTGGATGACCAAAAGCATTATCAAGGCCCATTGAAAAGACCACCCATTTCGGCATCAATTGATTCAGTAAGGCAGGGCTGGACGAAGACCGAGACCCATGGTGGGGCGCCAGAAGAAGATCGATACCCCTAGGCAGGTCCGGCAGTAACGCCACCTCAGCTTCGGCCCCGATATCTCCCGCTAAAAGAATTTTGTAACCTAACCCTTCAATACTCAACTGGCAAGAGCCGTCATTTTGCGTCTGTGCTTGCTGCCATCTCGAATAGCGAAAGGTAATTTCGTCGAGGTCAAACGCATGACCTTGTAGACACGCCTGAGCGCTCGAATCCGTAACCCCTTCGATTCGAAACCGTTGCTCTATCACGGCTCGGCCACCGGCATGATCGGCATCGCTATGAGAGATAATGAGTTGATGAATTTTAGAGACCCCAAGGCCCCGCAGTTGTGGCAAGACCACTTTCGCACCCGCATCAAAACCATACCGAGTTTTAGGTCCCGCATCGAACAGCAGATAATGATTTGCTGTTTGAATGAGCACGCTCGTTCCCTGCCCGACATCCATGACCAAAAGCTTCAAAGCGCCTAGCTTGGGCTTGTTCACCTTGGGTGCCATCAACGGACCGCAAAGGGCGAGAACGAGCGTCCAGTGCCCTAATTTTAGGCCAGAAAAGACAATGCATAAGCCTGCCGCTAAAAGCACAAGGTAAACCACGGGCAAAGCGGGCAAATTGATCAACTGAGCCATTGTCCCTGCCCAATCTAGTAAAAACCATAAAGCCATCACTAAAAATTCTGCAATCTCTAAGCTGAATCTCGCGATCGATTGAACCCAACTCCATTGTAAGAGCTCACTCAGGAGAAACATTAGAAGGACGATAATTGAAGCGGGCAAGACAAAAAGAGCAACGAAAGGAATCGCGATCACGTTAACGAGGGGCCCAATCAGCGAGCTAACACCTATAAAATAGGTTACGACCGGCAGCATCAGCAAGCCGAGCAGTAATTGCATGCGAATCGTAAGCAAAGCCTTAAAAAAAAGCCCTAATGATTCCTCTCCTTGAATCCGCGCCAGCGTCAGCAAGCTTGCGACGCAGCCAAAGGAGAACCAGAAACCTGTGAGACCACTGATCGTTGGAGAAACCAATAGTGTTAAGACGAAGGTTAACCAAAAAATTCCCCAGCCAGACCGAGGAAACCGAAACAGCCCCGCGGCCATCAAAAAACCAAGCATGAGCCCAGAGCGAATCACAGAGACGCCTCCCGTTGCGAGCCACGCGTAGAACATTGCGGCCGCGCTCCCAGCCATCAGGCTTATCCTGTAAGGAAACCCAAAGTAGCGCAGACCCCGAAAACTACCCCAACCTACGAGCGTCATGTGAAGTCCAGAGATTACGAGCAGATGCGCTGTTGCCGTTTTCTGAAGCAACCATTGATCCCCGCTGCTCAAGAAATCATTTCGGCCAACCGTCAACGCTTTGATCACCGATCTCGCCCGAGGATCTTTCACCTCTTTGTTGACCCAATCCGAGAATTTTTGACGAATGGGTAACGGACTGACCATGCGCCTGCCCTGCTCTACGGGGTGCATCATGATCATTGAAGCGCGACCCGTTACACCACGATAAAAGGTTGACATCTGATCGTGGCGAGGATGGATGTTGACGTGGCCAGCCAAGGACCTCAGCTGAACCGTAGCATCTAAACTTACCGCTGATTTTAAGGTCTTTAGATGCTCCAAATGCCGATCAGCGATTATCAGCTGGTGTCCCACGAGCGCGGGGTCAGCCGCGCGCTTTACCTTGAGCTGATAGCTTAAAAACTCCCCTTGATCACGGATCACAGAAACAATTTGCCCCTCAACGCGGACCAGCGCATGGTCTCGAGCGACAATTTCTCTCGGGTTCGGTAGTGCGCTCAGTGCCTCGAGCTGAGCAAAGGCCAAAAGATAAATAACAGCCAAACCTTTGAGTGCTTGATACCAAAGGCCCGCCAGAGCAAAAGGCAACCCGACCCACAGCGCTGTGCTGTCTGGGAGCTCAGGCAGTAACAGAGACCATTGTTGAATCAGTAAAAGAGTCAGCCCGACGCTTGCCATGCCGTAGTATCTTCGGCAGCCTTGCTATATATTCAGCGATCGAGCCTAACCGCTTGTAAGCGATCACGGGCAAACCCGCAGCAAAGGGTAAAACTGCATCTAGGTTCGCTGCAGATCAAGACATCGTTGATATGAATTTAAAAAAATTCCTGCCAAAGCGCAGCCAATTGCAAAAATACAAAGCTTTTAGAATCTTCGGCAATTTTATCCATGATGCCGATCTATGGCATATGAACGCGCAGAGCGTTCCCGAAGCTTTTTTTTGGGGCGCTGTGTGTTCCTTCTTGCCCATCCCATTTCAAATGGTGCCCTGCTTACTCTTTTGTATTTGGCGCCGATGCAATATCCCAATTGCCATTGCCATCGTTTGGATTAGCAACCCCATTACTATGGGACCGATGATGTATTTTGCCTACGAAGTCGGCACATGGATTACTGGAGAGACAGTCACCTTCACCACCATCGAACTTTCTTGGGATTGGCTGGTGTTGCGATTAAAAGAGATTTGGTTACCACTGATCGTCGGTTGCCTCACCTGCGGCGTTGTTGCGGGTGGTTGCGGCTACGGCGTTACTTATTTCTATTGGAATCACTTAAGATCAAAGAGGGTAGACCGCTGACTGGCCGATCGAATCGCGAGTAGGATCACAATGAGGCTCGAAAACATTGCAGCACCGAGAATTACCATCGTATCGAACAGCCTAAGCTCAACTGGAAGCTCAGAAAAGTAACTCCCTGACACCACAGAAAACCCCGTGAGAGTTTGAACAGTTTCCATGATTGCAGGCAGAATTACCGTGCCGAGAACACCCAGGCAGGCGCCCAAAAAAATTCCTAGCGCCGCAAAAACAGCCCCTTGAACAAAGAAAATTTGACGACAGATTTTTGGGGTCATTCCAAGCGCTACTAAAATTTGACTGCTTGCCTTTTTCTCAAGCATGACGATCCTCATTCCTGAGCTCAAGCTGATCAACGCCAGACCGACCAGCATCGACAACAACAATCCCATCATGATTTTTTCAAGTTTTACCGCTTGGAAAAAAGCACCAAACTCAGAATCCCATCGATTGGTAATTTTCAAACCACTTTGGATTAATTCAGAGGAGACGGCGCCCACACGCATGGGGTCATCTAAATCGACTCGTGACACTGGATCTCTACCCAATAAGGATGACAGCGACCCGAGATCCGTCATCGCTAATCGATGATCCGTCTCCGCGCCCAAAGCATAGGTGCCCATCAGCGTGAAGCTGACGATCTTAGGAATGACTTGGTCACCCTGCTCAGACACCTCAACCAGGGCCACCTGAACCGCATCCCCCACGCTCAACCCAAATTGATAAGCAATGCCCTCTCCAATGACAATTGGGGCGACATCGTCTGTAGTCCACCAACGCCCGCTCCTCAATGCCTTGCGAATGAGCGAAACCTGAGGGTCTTCCTGGGAAAGGCCCTGTAAGCGAAACAAGCGTCCATCCTGTTGACCAAGGAGCAGCGCTTCGCTTGATAGATAAGGGGAAACTTTTCGAAGGCCATCAAAATCAAGCAGGCTCCGTGAACGAACCGTCGCATCGACTGTGAGGTGGGGTGTCACATTTAATAATCTCGACCGCAATTCCCGATCGAATCCGTTCATCACGGAGACGACCATGATCAAAGCCGCAGTACCGAGCACAATGCCCACCACAGAAGCCCGGCTCACGAACCGAACATACCGCCGACCGCCTTTGAGGCCTAACCCAGTCGAGACGTATCGAATTGCAATGGATAAGGCGACGGGGTGAATCATTGGGACACGTGCAACTGGCCGTCGCGCAGGACCAACTGCCGGTCGGCTTGATTGGCGAGCGCCGAGTTATGGGTGACAACGACTAGTGTCACCCCGAATTCTTGGCAGAGATTTTTGAGCAGCGCGCTGGCGGACATCGCAGAATGCTGGTCTAAGTTACCCGTCGGCTCGTCAGCAAAAATAATCCCAGGTCGATTGATCATTGATCTGGCAATCGCGCACCGCTGCCGCTCTCCTCCCGACAATTGACTGGGATAGTGATTGAGCCGGTCCGTCAGAGATAATCGACTAAGCAACTCAACGGCCAGTTCAACCGCCGAATCTTGTTCAAGGCCGCCGATTCTGCTTGGCAAAGCAACGTTCTCAACCGCGGTGAGTTCTTCGATAAGATGATGGAACTGATAGACAAAGCCAAGGTTGGCATTTCTAAACCGAGCCTGATCTGAATCAGACAACGATGTAATTCGTTGCCCCTGCAACAACACAGAACCTGAATCTGAAAACTCAAGACCAGCAAGGATGTGCAGCAACGTACTTTTACCGCTACCCGACGCTCCTGTAATCGCCACGTGTTCTCCCGGCCACACAGTCAAATCCAAATCGAGCAAGACATTGACCCCGTCCTCAAGCCCAAGGGTGTACCGTTTAGTGATGCCTTCTGCAACGATTGCTGCCTGCTCTTGATTGTTATCCGCCATCATTGAGCCCTTCGGTGATCATCATTTGCGCTGCTCGGTGCGCTGGGTACAAGCTCGCGAGGACGCACATTAAAAGGCTCATCAACGAGACAATCAAAAAGTCCGTAGCTTGCCGGTCAATCGGTAAATACTGAACAAAATACTGCTCAAGAACCGCCCACCCAAAGGCCTCCGAAGCAGCATTCAAAACCAGCTGCAGAGCGTCACAGCCGAGGTAACCGATCATTAGTCCGATGACGGTTCCTAGAACCCCGAGCCCTAAACCTTGAGCAACGAAAACTGATCTAATTTCGCCAGGGGTTGCTCCAAGGGTCTTTAAAATCGCGACATCTGCGCGGTGCTCCTCAACAAAAATCACTAACTGCGACGTGACGTTAAATGCGGCCACAGCAATCAGCAACCCTAACAAAACAAACATAATCGACTTTTGGAGGCCTATAGCCGCGTATAAATTTCCATGCCGACTCATCCAAGTACTTCCTCGTATTGGCTGATCCAGATTCGCTATATAAATTTGCTCTAAGATTTGTTGTGAATCGAACAGGTCATTGACCTTTAAGCGAAGGCCCTCCAGATAACGGTCGGACAACAAAGCCCGGGCCGCAGTCCGTCCGATATAAACCACGGATTTGTCCAAATCAGAGTCGGTATCAAAGGTCCCGACAACCGTGAATCGTTTAGACCGAGTCTTCATTCCTATTAAAGAGAATTCCACCACAGGAAGCATGATTGTCACGCGACCACCTGTAATAAGACCCAGTTTTTCCGCGAGATGAGCGCTCAAAACAACGCCGAAAGGCACCGCTTCGAGCATTGACCAATGGCCACTGACCATAAAGTCGGGAACCGCATTCACTTTCTGCTCTTCAATAGGGTCAATCGCTGTGACCAGCGCCGCCTGGTGCTCGCCATTGGCTACGAGTACGGCCGAAATTTCGGCTATGGGTGCGACGCCTACAACGCCTGGGGTTTGACTAATACGTAACATCTGAGGCTCCGTAAGCGGCGCGCCGACCGCATTAACAATCACCGCATGGGGAAACAAGGCCAAGACCCGTTCCCGCATCGCAACTTCAAACCCATTTACGACCGACAAGACGACGATCAGAATTGCAACCGCCAAGCTCAAGCCAATGATGGGCAAACCTTGAGCCCTTTTCCGAAGCACACTGGGCCGAAGTTTTCCGGCCATCCGATACGAAAGACTAAAAACCCAGCCCATCACAAGCCCCGATTTGATAAGTTGTTTCCAAACGGATCCATAGTATATTGAGCCTCATTGAGATGACTTTTCCGTTTTAGGTCGGAATCAAACGGCTGTACTCGGCTACCCATCAAACTGAAGCAATGATGAATAAAGCCAGACTTCAAAGCTTCGTTGGAATTTAAAATGACCAACACCGATAATCGAGACTCTTTACACTTGATTGAAGATAGAGATTTTTTTCGTTCAGAAGAAGCTCTGCCTTGTCAGTATAAGCTGATCGATGCCGATGAGGTAGCAGGATCGAACGCTGATGAACTCTTCGATTACTCTGAAGAAATACAGCTGCTTGGCCAACTTCGCGGCTTACAACGCCGCGGCAGAAAACTTATCAACGAATTAGATCACCAGAAGACGCCATTAAGCCAATACTTTTCTACAATCAACCAACAAATCGAACTCATCGGGCATCGCGTTTTTCTGCGCGAGCTCCGTACCCGAAATTTATTCGGTTGGACGCTCACCGACGTTAGCTTAGGAGGCGCAGGGCTTTTAACAGACCACTTTATTGCTTCCCCAGCTGTCATCGCGCTACGAATTTTGGTTCAGGATGGTGCTTGGGTTTTAACCTGTTTTGCCACCGTCCGCTATAGTCGCAAGCGCCCAGATGCTAGCGGGTACCGATCCGGAATAGAGTTCGTCGACCTGAGCGGTGAGCAGCAAAGATTGTTACATCGATATTTGTTGAGTAGACAGGCTGCAGCGCAACAAACCTTTGATAATAACGATCGATAGCAAGGTACTATCCGACCCTTAGATAAACGAGGGCTCTCAACGTTTCAGCGCTAAAGATTGAAGTGCTGCTAGTTGACCTGCTAGACGTTAAGCAGTTAGGTGAGTCGGACACTGACCAGCTAAGGTATCGAAGGAGATCAGCCGTTTGATGGGAGCGGCTCCGATTCATAGCCTACCACGGTCCTTTGGGAGCGCCTCAAATGCTTACCTTTCTATACGAATAGGTTTCCCTACTACGAACCACTTCCATACAATGCGACAAGATCTTAAGCGTTAATCAAGGCATCAAAAATTCTCTGCGCATCAATCTCGACTAGGCTTTCATGATATTGGTCGCTTTGACCGAGCGCTGAGCCTCAACCAACACAGAATCTGGTGTTTCACACTGATTCGGATTACCGCCACAAATATCGCAAGCGCCATCAACACCGATATTGTTCAACCCGCCACAGGATCCAGAGATCGGAGCACGACCTCTGATCACACCAACAGCCATAATCGTAACAACCGATAAAAAAACCACGAATGTCATGAACAACTCAATCATTCTACCCCCCCCTGCACTCCTGTTTCTCTTTGGAACACGCTTAACGATGCTCTTACGCGCTCTGGGATGAGCGCGCTCACAAACCCTCGCACGAAAGATACGCTATCCTGTCGCCTGGCAAGGTTTACAATCTAAATCAGTGCATGCCTGATTAATCTCAACTTCAGCCCAAATTCATGCGGTAGTCTTTCTGTGACCAGCAAGGCCTGCCCAGTTTATTGGCGGCGCAAAGCTCCTGGCGGCGTAAGGCATTTCTCCAAAACCGCTAAGCCAGTCTAACGATTGGCATCATGCAGTTTAACGGTCAACTCATTGAATTCAAGAGCAGTTTACTGACAGATTTACCGTCACTGATCTCCTAAGAAATTGATTGTTGTTGACTGCCAAATCGGAATCACAAGTTGAGTTTGAGGCTTCGTTTCATGTCACCGAGTCTAAAACATCAATTTTAAACGAGGTTCAATGCTTCTTTGCGTCAGCTCCCCGAGCGATTAAGAATCAATCGACTGTGGCCACTGAAATTGTTGAGCCGGAGGCGCTCAGCCATTGAACTACCCGTCTTCAAGAATGCTTGTAAAAAAATCAATGGTCTTTCGATTTATTGAGTCAACTTTACATAGTCCTTAAAGGCTTTGCTCTCGATCAACTCAAAGCTGCCTTCCACCCGAATTAACATCAGCGCTGCGATTTGGTATTCATCAGCAAGCGCTAAACCATGCTCTGGCCCAAGCACCATGAGCGCGGTGGCCCAACCATCAGCGACCATAGCGGAGCCAGCTAGAACGGTGACAGAGGCTAGTTTATGGTTTATTGGCGCTCCTGAACGCGGATCAATTGTATGAGAAAAACGCTGGCCTTCGTATTCAAAATAGTTGCGATAATCACCCGATGTCGCAATCGCTCGATCCATAAGGGGCAAAGTTCTAAAGACACCCTGCCTGTGAGCCTCAGGCGCTTCGATCGCGACTCGCCAGGGTTTAAGGCCAGGCTTTGAACCTTTTGAGCGTAACTCACCACCAATTTCTACTAAATAGGCCACGTAACCCATTTGATCCAGCATTAACGTGATTTGATCAACCGCGTAACCTTTTGCAACCGACGACAAATCCAAGCTTCTGGCTTCTCGAGTTGTTAACGCAGGATTCTCAGAATCCATAACCAAAGACTGATAGCCGACTAATGCCAAAGCCTCCTTTACATCTGTATCATCCGGCACAACTCGGCGAGATCCCGGCGGACCAAAACCCCATAGATCAACCAGCGGTCCAACCGTAGGATCAAATGCGCCGCCCGTTGCTTCAGCGAGGTACAAGCTAAACTGGACAACTTCTAGCGTTTCTAGGCTTATCGAAAACGGCTGATTTACTGAGACTCGATTGAAGCGAGAAATCTCAGATGTATTATCATAAGTTGACATTAAGCTATTAATTTTTAATAGCTTTTTTTGAACTTCATGTTGGATCGTATTGATTTCGCCCTTAGAAGCATCATGAACAATTGACACTCGGTAGGTCGTTCCCATTGTCTCGCCTGAGACAACTGATATCATTTCGGTCGGTTGACAGGACGAGGTTAACAAACCCGTTATGATACATAACAAGACAGTTAGCCTCAGATCAAATATTCTGAAACACTGATTCCTATATCGACCGACAAGCATTTTGAACTCTTTTGGGACGTAACATTGTATTATAACGTGTTTCGTCAATGAAGATTTATGCCGTGCGCAATGGAACTGTAATAAAGAATGGCTCCGAACTCGAAGCGGTAATCCATGAACTCATTCCTTTGAGCCTTGCTATGGGGGTTCGCGTGGGGCGCTTCGACGGTAACTTACTGGAGCTAAATGCGCCACTCGAGCCAAACATCAATCACCAGCTCAGTGCATTCGGTGGGAGTCTTACCGCCCTGTCCGCTTTAACCGGCTGGGGTCTGACGCAACTCCTGCTCGGAAAACTTGGCCTTACGGGCAACACGGTTGTTACTCACTCTGAAGCGAGTTTCCTTAGGCCGGTCCGCTCTGAGATCGTGTGTCGATCAAGACTGCCCGACACTACAGATGTGTTCGAACGCAACCTTAAAAACACCGGCCGAGCAGAACTTGCGCTTGCAACCGAGATTGTCAACAAGGAAGGTATCGCAATGACGACTTTGAGTCGGTTTGTTGTTCACGGAAAGCATCGTGAAAAGACCTGAGCGTTTAGCGCTCGCTCGCCTACCCACCCCTCTCCAACCCTTGGATAGACTTTCAGAGACAATTGGAGGGCCCAGGATCTGGATTAAGCGAGACGACCTCACAGAAGGCATAGGCTCTGGAAACAAAATCCGTAAATTAGAGTTCGTACTCGCTGATGCACTGACACAAGAGGCAGATCTTGTCATCACAAGCGGGGGATTACAGTCGAATCATTGTCGAGCGACTGCCTTGTGTGCAACCCGATTGGGATTACAGTGTCATTTGATACTGCGAGGACAGCCACAAAAGTTTGGCGACGGTAATTTGCTGCTAGATCATCTGCTTGGGGCAACCATACAATATGCAGACGCTTCCGAATTCTCTGATTTAGACGGCACGTATCTCAAGGTAAAAAAAGAATATATAAATCAGGGTTATAGTCCTTACTCCGTACCAATCGGTGCAAGTAATGCGCTGGGATTATGGGGCTATATCGAAGCTTCGAAGGAGCTAAAAGCGGATTACGATTTAGCGAAAATTAAACCCAGCCATCTTTTTGTAGCCGTGGGATCTGGCGGCACCTTCGGCGGGCTACTGGTAGGCCAAGCCCTCTACGGACTACCAACGGAACTCAGGGGTATTTGCGTATCTGAGAATACAACGTATTTCGAGAAAAAAATCGAAAACGATATTGCCCAATGGCAACACGATTTTGAAGGCGCTCTTGCTCCAAAAGTAAAGGGGCTCACTGAAGAGTATATTGGGGCTGGCTATGGCATTGGCTCTAATGCTGACTTTAAAACGATTCAACAGGTTGCCAAGCTAGAAGGCATTATTCTGGACCCCGTTTATACGGCAAAGGCTTTTCGTGGCATGATTGACTGTATCAAGAAAGAAGACATCTCTGGTGGTGATATCGTCTTCTTGCATACCGGAGGAGTCTACGGATTGTTTCCTCAGATGAACCGGCAACAGCTCTCGGAATTCCAGCAATAATCACTTATAGTATCCACTCCTAGCGGATTGAGAATTTATGCGATCACAAGTACTTACGTCTTCTACTACCTTGCTCATACTCTTGATGATGTCAGGTTGCAGTTGGATGAAACAAGGAGACTGCACAGGGACTGAGGCTGATGCATCGAATCCGGCCTGTTCATTAGAAATATCTAACACTTATCGAAAGAACGAAAAGCGCTGGTTTTGCGTTGGCACAGAAGCCGACAAGGGGTGGTCGTGCGACACGACTCTAACTGCGGCTCAAGCCAAGCGTTACGGGGATAATTTTGAGCCTCTTGCAACGACTACCCTGACTACACCCATTGATTCAATCAATCCAGCGGTGACTGATCTGCCGCTGGTACCCGAGCGTCACATAGAATCCATTGAGAGTCTTGAAGACTCCAATTCAATTGCGTTGGTCGGTCCAATTGGCAAACCGAAAAATGATCCAAACAAGGCAATGGTACTCAATCAAACCAACGGGTTAATCTCGATTCTTTCAATTCCTACAGATAGTCTCAGCCTGTCTACACGACAAAAAACCTTGAAACAAACTCCCATCATCTTAGGCCCAGTCACACGCGACCGTCCTAACCCACAGTCATCGACTCCCTTTGTTGGCATTTCCAACCAGTCGATTCATGTGATTCCCGATAACACAACAAGCAGTTCAGATCGCCCCATAGCCGGCGTTAATCTAGAATTTAAACAGTTAGAGGACCAAGTGCCTCAGATAGCAGCTATCGCATCGCGCAGCGACATTTCAACAGTTACTGATCGTGAACAAAGTCCACTGGTTGGCATTGACGCACTCAGTATTGCTTCAGAAACCCTCGAATCTGGCAGTAAAGTGCCAATGATACAAATTTCTGCCCAAGATTCCCTAAGGGGATTCCCAAAGACGATTCCTGCTTCTCATCCGATTGACAATCCTGTGAATTTGGCTGTTGCAAGGCAATCTACGGTACCTAAGATCGCCATTTCATCCGGAACCATAGCGGGCACCGAAAATGCATCAACGCCCCTCGCCATTCCGCAAACCATTGTCCCGAGACAGCCGGTTTTCATTGCAGCAATCTCTGACCGCTATCCAAGCAAGGGGAGCAAGTCCGAAAACCTCAGAAGCACTTTGCCAATTGCGTCCGCCACAGCAAACATCATTATGTCAGAGGATGCCCTTTTTGCTATTGATCAAGCATCAGCTATTGCTTCAGCCACTGAAGCGATTCATTTTGCCGTTCCTCCTTCGATAACAGACAACTCGCGGGTCGCCTCCGATATCGTCTCTTCTGTGAATCAAGCTTGGAACGACGACACGAATAATGTGAACGCTCCGCAAAAGCGCGAAAATATCATCGCGCACCTTGATCTCCCACCCTTCGGTAGCGAAGACAACTTAGAATCTCATGCTGCCTCTGCGGTTGATCACATTACTAGACTCGAAGCCCCTGCTTCAGAGGAACTTTCCGGTCGAACCAGTGAGGCTATAGCGAGCGTTATGACCGCCCGGGCATTGGCACCTCGCAGCCTAACCCCAATTTCGATACCTTCAGGCGAGCAGCAGCTAATCGATGCGATTGCGTCACCCATCAACCACCATCTATTGAGACCTAAAATTGATTTATCAAATTTTCATATTGAAGGATTAGTCGGTTCTCAGCGCCCTTCTGAGGTTACGGTTGGCTCAGCTACTACAGCCATTTCGTCGCTGGAAACCCTACCGGTGAAACTATCGTCTGACCAAAATACAGGCAATCTCGTCACCGAGATCAAAACAGATATCATCGTTCCAGGATCAACACCCTTTCCAGCGAATACTTCGTTAGCAGAAGTTTATATCGCGCACGTCGGGACCAGTAACCACCATGATTCCTCACTTTCCAGCCTCGCGGTGGGCATTGCAGCACCTCCACCTAACCCAACGGTAGTCTCGACTTCAAAGATGCCGCTGAGCGTAGCCGAGACTCGTCCTAAACCTAATCTTCGCGAGACCGATAGCTCATCGGTGAGAGACCGGGCTGTAGCGAATGTAGCTCGGTTAGATCAATTGATTAGCCCAGATACTGAGGTTGAATATGCGAGCATGAAAAGTCCCTCATCATCGGGCGATTCAACCTTCGACTATTTCATGGACTTACCCAATGATGACTTTGCTATTCAGTTAAAAGCCGACAAAACATTAGGCGGCATCCTGAATTTTGCAACTTCGGTAGATGTTACAGACCCCATGGTGCTCAAATTGCAGCCACTCAAGAAGCCTCTTTTTGTACTTGTACTCGATACCTTCGATGATATTCAGCTCGCGAGTGATGCCAAACGGGCCTGGGTCGCCAAATATGATAACGGCGTCGAGCCTTGGATTCGAACAGTAGGCTCACTCCAAAAGTCTATGCAGCCTATTGGCCCTATGGATTAGTCGTTGGTGCACCCAGCGCAACAACTACCCAGTGTCGATAAACTCATTAGAAGCACCGAGGGGCAACTTCTTGTCGCAGAATTTGGACGAACCAGAGTCACTGCGTCAATAAAGGCCGTACTCTCAAGCGCGCGTGATGCGCTGGCCCAAGATCCAAACCGTGGCACAACCGACCCCGACCTATTAGCCGCTACACGAAAAACACTAGCGGCACAGTCCGATGTACTCAGATCGGTCATCAATCTCTCTGGAACGGTACTTCACACCAATTTGGGACGAGCAATTCTGCCTAGGCAAGCACTGGATGCTGTCCTTCAAGTAGCTTCCTCACCCTCGAACCTCGAGTTCAACCTCGATACCGGTCGTCGTGGAGACCGTGATTTAGAACTTGAAGGGCTGCTTCTAGAGATTACAGGCGCTGAAGCAGCAACCGTTGTTAACAATAACGCTGCAGCAGTCATGCTGGTACTGAACACCTTCGCGCATGGACGCGAAGTACCTGTCTCGCGCGGTGAACTCGTCGAAATCGGCGGATCATTTCGAGTGCCTGAAATAATGATGCAGTCAGGATGTACTCTAATCGAGGTTGGGTCCACAAACAGAACTCGCATTGCTGACTTTGAGCGCGTGATTAATGAAAATACTGCAATGCTCATGAAAGTACATACAAGCAACTATCAAATACAAGGTTTTACCGAATCAGTTACCGAAAAAGGCCTCGCGGATCTGGCCCATAAACACGGCCTTGCTTTTATGACCGATCTTGGTAGTGGCACCTTGATCAATCTAACCCGATACAACCTACCTTACGAACCTACGGTGCAAGATGCGCTTCAAACTGGCGCAGATCTGGTTACATTTAGCGGCGATAAGCTTTTGGGAGGTCCTCAAGCGGGTATCATCGTAGGCACACGAAAGGCCATTGATGCGGTTAAAGCAAACCCCATGAAGCGCGCTTTGCGCGTCGATAAGATGACGTTAGCCGCACTGACAGCCGTGCTAAAGCTTTACCTGACGCCAGAACAATTAGACCAAGAACTTCCTACTTTGAGGGATCTGTCTAGAACACCTGAAGAAATACATAATTTTGGAAAAAAATTATTACCCGAGGCCGCCTCCGCACTAAGCAGCGCTTTTACAACAACGTTGATTAGCACCAAAAGTCAAATTGGCAGTGGTGCACTACCCATTGATCTGCTACCGAGCTGGGCACTTGCAATCAAGTCGACCAGCGAAATTAATTTTGATCAAATGATTGTTGCGCTTACCAGACGACTTCGAATGGGGGAACCTTCGATCGTTGGTCGAGTCCATAATAGCCAGCTGCTCCTAGATCTACGCACGCTCTATGATCCCAACCTGCTTTTGTCTGCATTAGTAAAAGCAAGCAACGCATGATCATTGCTACCGCTGGGCACGTCGATCACGGGAAATCGGCGCTGGTCGAGAGACTGACTGGAATCAATACCGATCGATTACAGGAGGAGCGAGACCGCGGCTTGACCATAGACCTCGGTTTTGCCTACACAAAAATCGGCGGGCGCCAGGTCGGTTTCGTAGATGTCCCAGGACACATTCGGTTTATCAATAATATGCTTGCCGGCGTTGGCTCAGTGAATCTTGCGCTTCTGGTGATTGCAGCTGATGACGGCGTGATGCCGCAAACACTTGAGCATCTGGCTATTATTGATGCACTCGCTCTGCCAGCGCTGATTGTCGCTATTACAAAAACCGATCGGGTTGACTCCAACCGATTAACTGAAGTCCAAAAAATCGCGAAACAACTACTACAAACGTCAAACTACCCCAAAGCTCTAATTATGACTTGTTCGGCTATCACTGGAGATGGCATCGACGCGCTTGAAGAGGCTCTGATTGAGCAGCTTGAATCTCTACCTCGACAAGAGAGTAATGGTTATCTTCGATTAGCGATTGATCGGAGTTTTTCAGTCAGAGGATCAGGGTCGGTTATTACTGGCGCAATACGCTCAGGCACGGTGAGTGTTACCGAAGAACTCCACGATTCCGAAGCAGGTCGTCGCTTTAGGGTCAGGGGCCTGCATCGCCTCAATACCGAGGCAAGCTTTGCGCAATCCGGCGATCGATGTGCGCTCAATCTAACAGGCCCAAATTCTGACCTGAGCACGCTCAGTCGAGGAACCTGGCTCACAAACAACCCGGAACTTTCAGCAAGAAGTCACTGCGACATGCTCTTGCGCCTGGAAAACAAAGAGAAAAAACCCCTCAAGCACTGGACCGCAATCCATGTGTATCACGCGGCCCAACATACAACGGGGCATATCGCGGTTCTACAACATTCACCAATCGACCCTGGGCACTCCGGCTTGATTCAGTTAGTTACTCAAGATCCTTTAACCCTCTGTGTTGGCGATCGTGTTCTTTTCCGAGACCAAGGCGCAACACGAACCTTAGGCAGTGGCCTGGTACTTGATCCGCTTGCAGCCAGCAAAGGTCGAGCAAGGCCGGAACGCATACAGTTTCTAAAGCGCATTGCTGATGCTCAATCGGAAACCGACTCAGCAAAAGTATTCATTGCTCAAACGCCCGGTGGGTGCCCAATAGCTCACTTGTCGCGGAATCTGAATTGGCACCCAGAGCAAATTACAACTTTCTTAAAAGACAATGAGGAAGTCCTGCGTTTCAACGAGTTTTTGGTCCTAGCTGAGGCTTTTGAAGCAGTTGCACAAAAACTGCTGTTGAAACTCAATGAATGGCATCTGGCACACCCAAATGAAAAAGGATTAAACCATTCTCAAATATCCCACTTCCTTCCCAGAGACTGCTTTTATACAGAGGTATTGTTAAAATTACTAAAATCGCAAAATAAATTGGCTCAGTCGGGTTCTCTTTTTCATTTACCGGGAGCGACTGTCTCACTACCCGCAGAGACGCAGCGTCTCTTTGGTCTCATCGAGGAACATCTTCGAAAAAGCCCTAAACAGCCACCCGTGCTCCATGATCTATCCAGACTAATTGGCGTTCCGCCAAAGACACTGATGCAACACTTAATCGCGTGTACTAAATCTGGTTTGCTAATTCATCCTGTAAAAAATCGTTTTTTCCTTCCCGAAACGATCTCCGAACTTGTTGAACTTACTCAATCGGTACGTAATGGACAGGCTTTTACGGTTCAGGATTATAGAGATGCCGCCGGCATCGGCCGGAACCTCTGCATTGAAATCCTAGAATACTTCGATCACCAAGGTCTAACCCGAAGAGATGGCAATCAGCGTTTTCCAAAAGCACCCTAAACACGGCCCGAAAATACAAAGCCTTAGTATCCGCTCAAAGGTATAAACGGCTAGATCATTCAAAGGGGCCCTCGATCCAAGACCACCCTAGATGATTAAAGACATTGATGCTCGCCTGTTCCCAAAGCATCCCGAGACCCGCGCGAGAATTGGACGAAATTGTGGTGCTAAAAGTGGGGAGTCCCGGTAAGCATTTGGAAGATCTACTACAGCACATCAAAAAGTTCGATAAACTCGAGAACTAACATGAACAGTTTAAATTCAGCCACGACTAGAGGAATTGCTATGAGAAACAAAAAGTTCTGGGGCTTAAGAGAATTTTTTTTCTTGGGCCTACTCGCTTCCCCACCCGCTCTTTGGGCATTAGAGGTAGGAGATGTCGCTCCCAATTTTTCGGTGCAAGCCTCTGACGGAGCCACCTACAAATTATCTGACTTTCGAAACAAAAGTTTTGTTGTTATCGCTTTTTTCCCTAAAGCTTTCACCGGCGGTTGAACCCTAGAATGTAAATCTCTGCGTGACAGCGATTTGGCCATTCAAAACTTCAACGTGCGATACTTTATGGCAAGTACCGATTCCCTTGAGGATAACGCCGCCTTCGCCAAAAAGAACAATGCGAGCTTTCCAATTCTCTCGGACTCAGAGCGGCAGGTTTCTCGAGCTTACGGTGTCTTGGGCAGCACAGGCTTCGCGCGAAGGTGGACCTACTACATCGATAAGGACGGCGTCATTCTTCACATCGATAAAACGGTCTCACCGCGCACCGCCGGTATCGATCTCGTGAGACGACTAAAAATGCTCAATGTAGATGTTATCAATGCAGAAGCTGTCAATGCAGGAGCCCATTAAACTAGCAGCGATCAACCCACATAATGCCGAGCACTACATCTATCTCCCTATATCCTCAAGCTAAAGCTAGAACACACGTCCCAACCGGGCGTAATAATTTTGCCGGCCGCGCTCTGCTGCGGCAAAGCCAATTTGGAGCGTGCCAAGCGGGGTGTCTGCACCAATGAAAACGCCGAAGGAACCGAGCGCTGTTTCGGCACTGACTTGGCCCCTCTCTGACCACGCACCGCCATATTCAAGGGTTGCGCCAATTAAACCATCGAGCGCGGGAAGCGCGTTATAGCGCTGGTAATAGATCAGCGACAAAACGCCCATCGTCGAACCTCGAAGCTCCTGGTTATTGAGTCCCGTCAGGAGTCCGTATCCGCCGACCCGAAATTCATTATTCACGTTAGTTTTCGCGTTCGTGGACCCCAAGTGAAGATTCATCCCTAAATTATGTTGCTGGTATTCAAAATATCGGCCGGCCCTGAAGCGCCATTGGCTGTAGCGTTGCTCCCGATCCCGTGCCTTAAAATAGTAGTCCCACTTCGCCTCAACAATCGCGCCGTGGGCTGGAAAATCAACGTCATCGCGGGTGTCGAAGGTAAATTGCCATTGCAAGCTAGAATCTCTAAAGCTTAACCTTTCCCGTGTTTC
>Ga0209631_10003129_pt1 | contig 19353 bp, 16 predicted proteins | sample COG_08_FD_184752 | JGI IMG/M metagenome (GOLD analysis project Ga0209631, IMG submission 184752) | Pelagic Microbial community sample from North Sea - COGITO 998_met_08 (SPAdes) (version 2) | ecosystem: Environmental > Aquatic > Marine > Neritic zone/Coastal water | place: Helgoland, sampling...
TATGCCAAGACATTTTAAAAATCGCTTATATCCTTAAAATGAAACTGGTTCTGCCGCCCTCTCATTGAAGCGTGCCGAATAAGAGCCACAAAGCCTGCAACACCCCGCTGCGCAAAGCGATTATGAGCCCTAGCAAAATCTGCTTTAGGAAAACTTTGGCCCAATGGTTTGCGCGCGCTCAAACATGGGAAGCGGCCTTCGTTTGCGGCTTGCCTCGATGGAGGCTTTTTAACGCTGCAAAAAAAGAGGCCAAGCTTATCTTAAAGGCCAAAGATGCGCGGAGGCGGATCCTAAACAGACGCGGCCCAATATCCCACCCGCCCTGAGCGGCGAGGTTTCTTTCTTGCGCACAATAGGACGGCACGAATAGCGCAAATGTCAGCTCATACATTTTTGCCCCAAAATACCAACTGGGCGATAAAAATACCGGTGATGCCATATTTTAAGATGGCAGAAATATCTTTAATTTATGTGAAGACCATAGCCGAGATCGGGCACTGCGTACAAATCAATCTTTCTGTAATACAGCGTAATAGAAACCATCGCCCTGATTTGACGGAAGAAATTGCGTCGAATTCAGGCAAGACCAAGACGGATTCCCCGCAATAAAGCTTTCAATTTGATCGCTGTTTTCGCGCTTTAATACGGAACATGTCGCATAAAGCAGCATACCACCCGTTGCCACCAAAGCACTGGCTTGCACTAAAATTTCGCTTTGCAGGTTTTGTAAATCGCGCAGACGCGCTGCCGTTAAAGTCCATTTCCCAGAGGGATCACGGCGCCAGACCCCACTGCCAGAACAGGGCATATCGCAAAAAACAAGGTTTTGAGCGGGACCATCTGCAAATGGCGGCTGATCGAGCAGCACCACCTCAGCTTGCGCGCGCGCTGCCCGGATTGGCAGATCGCGCATGCGCTCACCTGCGCTATCAAAGGCGAAAATTGGTTGTTTCAACCACGCGGCCAAGGCCAGCGTTTTACCGCCTCCTCCCGCGCAATAATCCAGCACAGGGCCCGGGGTTTCGCGCGGCAAAACCGTGATGCTCGCCTGGCTGGACGCATCCTGCAACTCTACCAAACCGGCTTCATAAGCCCGCGAGGTTTTGATCTTGCGCGCTCCCTCCAAAACCTGCAGCGCGGTTTCAACAAACGCGTGTGAAGCGGTAATAATCTTTTCTTTGCGCAACGCCTCTGCCGCCTCATCCCGGGTGGTTAGGGTTAGGTTCACCCGTAAAAACACGGGCGCACGCGCGCGCAAATTTTCTGCTACCGGGGCGGCGTCTTCCCCAAGATCCTGCTGCCAGATAGGCCATAACCAATCCGGCAAATCCGCTTGCTCAGCGGCAGAAATATGCGCCTTAGCCTTGCCCTCTTCGGCCGCTAACAGCGATGGTGCATAGCCTTGTGCAGTGAAATAATCCTGCGGGTCTAAATTCTGCCGTCGCAAGGCTGCAATCAGCAACGCGCGGCCCGTCTCGGCTCCACCACAAGCCGCGTAAGAGCGCCGGCAGCGCAAAGCATCATACACCCAATCACGAATCGCCGCGCGATCCTTTGAGCCTGCATAGCGGTTTTGACGCCCCCAACGGGTCAAAGTTTTTTCAGCACTCTCCCCCGACAAGATCAAATCAAGCAGGGTAATTGCAGCCTGAACGCGCGCAGCGGGAGTCATTTTTAACTACATAACTCGGTAATTGGGGCTTTCACGGGTGATTTGAACGTCATGCACATGACTTTCCTTCAAACCGGCCCCCGTGATTTTTACAAAGCTGCAATTGCGCCGCATTTCGGCAACCGTAGCGCAACCGGTATATCCCATCGCGGCGCGCAATCCCCCCACCATTTGATGGATCACCGTATTTGCAGAACCTTTGTAAGGCACTTGCCCTTCGATCCCTTCGGGAACCAGCTTATCGCTGGCCGCATCCTTTTGAAAATAGCGATCCGCAGAGCCGCGCGCCATCGCTCCAAGCGAGCCCATCCCGCGATAGGATTTGAAAGAGCGGCCCTGATAAAGGATCACATCACCGGGGCTTTCATCAGTGCCCGCGATCATACTGCCCACCATCGCGCAAGACGCCCCCGCGGCAATCGCCTTGGCAAAATCACCAGAAAATTTTATGCCCCCATCCGCGATGACCGGAATATCGCCGGCCGCGCCCGCGCAATCTAAAATGGCCGTCAATTGCGGCACACCAACCCCCGCCACCATCCGGGTTGTACAAATGGACCCCGGCCCAATACCCACTTTTACCGCATCTGCACCGGCGCCAATCAACGCTTTGGTGGCTTCTGCGGTGGCCACGTTGCCCGCAACCACTTGCACCGCGTTTGATAATTTCTTGATCCGTTCAACCGCGTGGGCCACGCCTTCTGAATGACCATGCGCGGTGTCAATCACGACCATATCCACACCGGCATCGATCAAGGCCTGCGTGCGATCAAACCCAGCATCGCCTACCGTAGAGGCAGCGGCAACGCGCAACCGCCCCAGATCATCTTTACAGGCTGTGGGATTCAAAACGGCTTGTTCAGTGTCTTTTAACGTAAGAAGACCCGTCAACCGGCCTTGGCCATCTGTCACCAGAAGCTTTTCAATCCGCCGTGATTTCATCAGGCTGATCGCCTCTTGCCGATCTGCTGGCTCGCGCAAAATTGCCAGATTTTCCGAACTCATCATCTTTGCTACGGGCGTGGCATCATCGCTGGCAAAGCGCATATCACGATTGGTGACGATCCCAACCAACAAGCCGGCTTGGTTCACAACGGGAAAACCGGTCACGTTATAGCGCTCTTGCAGCGCTTTGGCATCAGCCAAGGTCTGATCGGGTGTCAGCGTAATAGGGTTATAAACAATGCCGCTTTCAAACCGCTTCACGCGGCGCACCTGACGGGCCTGTTCCTCGGGGTCAAAATTGCGATGGATCACACCCATTCCCCCGGCCTGTGCCAGCGTAATCGCCATGCGCGCTTCTGTCACTGTATCCATGGCCGAGCTGAGCAGTGGAATGTTCAGCGCAATCGCCGACGTCACGCGGGTGCGCGTATCGGCTGTGTTTGGCAAGACGTTAGACGCCGCTGGAACCAACAAAACATCGTCAAAGGTAAGTGCCTCGCGAATCTGCATAAGATCATCCTTTTATTGCAGGTATCGTTTGACAGGTTGCTATTCCATGATCCGGCCGAAAAGGAAAGAGGCTTTCGAGAGAAGTTTCAAACCCAAAAGATTATGATGTTTAATTTCGCGCAAAAACCCTCTAGCAACGAAGCGCAGAGGAAACGCGCGCGCCAGCCAAATGCGCGCCTTGAAGCCATAAGGAACCGACATGAGCACACATGGCTATGAAAGCGGGCGCTTGAACCTTCCATTTGTTGGCATTTCCACCTTTGGAAAGCGCCCATATCAGCCCGATTGGAGCAATCTTGAGGCAGATATTGCAATTTTAGGCGCACCGTTTGATGCCGGCACGCAATGGCGCTCTGGGGCGCGCTTCGGGCCACGCGGCGTGCGCGACGCGTCAACCTTGTTCAGTTTTGGGCATGCCGGCGCCTATGATCACGAAGACAATCGTGTGTATCTGCCGGGATCTGTGCGTATGGTCGATATGGGCGATGCGGATATTATCCATACCGATACGCAAAAAAGCCATGCCAATATCGAAATGGGCGTGCGCGCAGCGCTTGCGGCAAATGCCTTGCCCGTCACCATCGGTGGCGACCACTCGGTAAATATTCCTTGTATCAACGCGTTTGACGATCAGGGCGATTTTCATATCCTGCAGATTGATGCGCATCTCGATTTTGTCGATGAACGCCATGGTGTGCGCGTCGGCCACGGCAACCCGATGCGTCGCGCCGCTGAGAAACCCTATGTGACCGGGCTAACCCAGATGGGCATTCGTAATGTCAGCTCAACCGCCAAAGAAGGCTATGAGGCGGCGCGGGCGATGGGATCGGATATTATATCGGTGCGCCAAGCGCGGGCTTTGGGCCCAAGCTCCCTCGTCGCACGGCTGCCAAAGGCGGCGGCGCTTTATATTACCATCGATATTGATGCATTTTGCCCCTCGATCGCCTCGGGAACCGGCACCCCCAGCCATGGCGGCTTTCTCTATTATGAGGTGCTCGAAGTGCTGCAAGAAGTCAGCAAGACGCATCGGATTATCGGCATTGATCTGGTCGAAGTCGCCCCCGATTACGATCCCAGCGGATCCACCAGCATATTGGCGGCGCAACTGCTGCTAAATCTGCTTGGGTTTATTTTTGATGCCCGTCAAAGCCCCGCAGCCCCATGACGCACAAAAACATTTTAATGACGTTTGCGGCCGATTTTTTGACCAAAAATCACGATAGGTTCGCGTCAAGGTTTGAACTTTTTGAATAGGCCCGTTTGAATGACCAAAGACCCTCTTGTTGTTTTCACCCCCTCTGGAAAACGTGGCACATTTCCCAAAGGAACGCCCGTTCTAAGCGCAGCGCGCGCATTGGGCGTGGATCTCGACAGCGTTTGCGGTGCCCGCGGCATTTGCAGCAAGTGCCAAATTTCGCCCGCCTATGGTGAATTTCCCAAACATGGCGTGAGCGTGGCAGATACTGCGTTGTCAGAGTGGAACTCCGTTGAACAACGCTATCAAGAGAAACGCGGGCTTAAACCTGGCCGGCGCTTGGGGTGCCAAGCCCAAATTCAGAGCGATATCGTGATTGATGTCCCACCCGAAAGCCAAGTGCATAAACAAGTGGTGCGAAAAGCTGCAAGCGATCGCGCAATCGAAATGGAGCCTGCCACCAAATTATATTTTGTTGAGGTTGAGGCACCCGACATGCATGAGCCTACGGGCGATCTTGAACGGCTGGAACGGGCGCTCAGCGCGCAATGGAGCATCGCGGGCATCCAGATGGAGCTGACGGTTCTGCAACAGCTTCAGCCAGCTTTGCGCAAAGGCAATTGGCAGGTAACCGTGGCCCTTTATCAGGATCATACAAGCCCCAAAGCACAGGTTCTTCAGGTTTGGCCCGGGCTGCACGAAGACGGTATATTTGGTTTGGCCATTGATCTTGGTTCAACTACCGTTGCGGCGCATCTCACCGATTTACAAACGGGCGCAGTAGTGGCCAGTTCGGGCGTTATGAACCCGCAAATTCGTTTTGGCGAAGACCTGATGAGCCGAGTCAGCTATGCCATGATGAATTCTGGTGGCGATCAGGAAATGACAGCTGCCGTGCGCGAGGCGATCAATGCATTGGCCGATGATTTGGCAAAACAGCTGGGCTGCAGCACGGCCCAGCTGTTAGAAGTTGTGTTCGTATGCAATCCTGTCATGCATCATTTGCTTTTGGGAATTGACCCTGTGGAATTGGGCCAAGCGCCGTTTGCATTGGCAACATCAGACTCTCTGAGCCTAAAAGCCGCTGATTTGGACCTCACCGCGCTTAATCCGGCTGCGCGCTGTTACATATTGCCCTGCATTGCAGGGCATGTTGGGGCGGATGCTGCGGCGGTGGCTTTGTCGGAAGAGCCGGGAAATTCAGAGGATCTGGTTCTGATCGTTGATGTTGGAACCAACGCCGAAATTCTTCTGGGCAATCAGCAGCGGGTTTTGGCCTGCTCATCCCCCACGGGGCCCGCCTTTGAAGGGGCGCAAATCAGCTCGGGGCAGCGCGCGGCCCCCGGCGCGATCGAAAAAATTGAAATTGATCCGATCACAAAAGATCCGCGGTTTCGCGTGATTGGCTGTGATCTTTGGTCGGATGAACCCGGCTTTGCGGAACAAAACCCCAGCGGCATTACCGGAATTTGCGGGTCGGGCATCATCGAAGCGGTTGCTGAATTGCGTCTGGCAGGCTTACTGGATGAAAGCGGCTTGCTTGGCTCGGCCGAGGCAACGCAAACCGCCCGAATGGTGCCGGAAGGGCGCACGCATTCCTACGTGATTTTTGACGGCAGCGCCGATGATGGGCCAGTGATTAGCGTGACCCAAGGCGATATTCGCGCCATCCAACTGGCCAAATCGGCGCTTTACGCCGGTGCTCGCCTATTGATGGATGAAATGGGCGTTGAGAAGGTAGATCGGGTGGTTTTGGCCGGCGCGTTTGGCGCGCATATTTCAAGCAAACACGCAATGGTTTTAGGCATGATACCCGATGTGCCGCTAGAGAAAGTATTTTCGGCCGGCAATGCGGCTGGAACCGGAGCCCGCATCGCTTTGAGTAATCTTTCCGCCCGTAGAAAAATCGAAGCAACGGTGCGCAAGATCACCAAAGTGGAAACCGCGATTGAACCGAAATTTCAAGAACATTTCGTTGCCGCGAACGCCATTCCCCACAAAACCGATCCCTTTCCCGAACTCAACGCGGTGGTCGACTTGCCCAAAGTCTCGTTCAACGCGGGCAGTGGCGAAGGCCAAGGCGGGCGCAGGCGGCGGGCGCGCAAACCTGCCCTGTGAGCCCCGCAGTAAAGGCTTTTGAAGCTCAGGCCTTGGGCAGCGCTGAGACCCGATGCGCAAAACAGATTGCCCGATTGCCGCGCAGCTTTGACCACGCTGCCGCACGCGCCCAAAACCTGCTCGGCCGCGCTTCTTTCGGCCCAGTTCAAAACGAAAATGGCGTAATGCAGCCGCATGATACGCCTCCAGGTTTAACGCCCCAGAAAAAGTTTTCAAAAAGAATAAGCGCAGGGTCGCGAGCAGCAGCTGGTTCCCAAGGCGAAACCGACAACAGCGGCGCAAAGCTTAAAGAGGCAGCAAAGCTTGTAAGCGCATAAATCTCTAAGCGGGGTTAAAACCGAAGGCTATTTATCGGGCTTAGAGGCACAAAAAACCGCTAAAAATCCGCGGATTGTAAATGGTTTGGCAACATAAAAACGCCATTTATTGCCGCTAGACTTGCAGTTAAACCTGCCTTAGAGCACTGTAAGCACAGATAAAAGGGGTGCGTAAATGGCCTTAGCCAACAAGGTTCAATTAACATATTGGGGCGCAGCAGCGGCAATCAGCGGAGTGGTGTTTTGGGTGCTGGGGGATATGCTCTTACCCTTCTTAATCGGGATCGCAATTGCCTATTTTCTTGATCCCGCGGCGGATATACTTGAACGCTGGGGCTTGTCGCGCAGCCTGGCCGTACTGGCGATCACGCTTGCAAGCCTGGTTATTCTTTTGCCCGTTTTGCTCTTCATCACAACGACGCTGATCGGACAGCTAAGCGCATTGAACAATCTTTCCTTCTCTGAAGAAAAAATCATCGAAATCGAAGCGCAGCTTAAATCGATCCTGCCCGCTGCGATTGGAGAAAGCCTTGATCTACGCGCCCTCTTTCATAAGGTAAGCGCTTTTATCAGCGCGCGCGCCACACAATTGCTGGATGGCTTTGCGCAGCAGATGTTTGGCGCATTGGTCTCTTCAGCGGCTTCTTTAATCAACTTGGCCGTGCTGTTTTTGGTAGTGCCCGTGGTGGCTGTTTACATGCTGCTCGATTGGGATCGAATGATCGCGCATTTGAAAGGGCTGCTTCCCCGCGATCACGAAGGCACCATTTGCATGCTGGCAAGTGAAATCGACCGGACATTGGCGGCCTTTATCCGCGGTATGGGCTCTGTGAGCCTTATTTTAGGCAGTTATTACGCGCTTGGCTTATGGGCCATCGGTTTGGATTTTGGATTGGCGATTGGTGCTTTCGCTGGTTTGGTTACATTTATCCCATATCTCGGCGCCATTATCGGCGGCGGTTTGGCGCTTGGCTTTGGAGTTTTTGAATTCTGGGGAGACTGGTCAAAACTTTGGTTTGTTGCAGGAATATTTTTATCCGGCCAAATCATTGAGGGCAATTTTCTAACCCCCAAACTGGTTGGCACGTCAATCGGCCTACACCCGGTTTGGCTGTTATTTGCCCTATCCGTATTTGGCGGCTTATTTGGATTTGTGGGTTTGTTGATCGCCCTGCCGGTGGCGGCAAGCGTTGGCGTTTTGGTACGGTTTTTTACCGGCGAATATCAAAAAAGTCGCCTCTATAAAGGCAAAAGTGACCTCTCGTGAGCAAGCCCCTTTCTGCGCAACTTAGCTTTGATCTTCCCAGCCGGCCCTCTTTGCAGCGCGGAGATTTCTTTATTAGCCCAAGCAATGCGCTGGCCTTGTCCATGCTTGAAGAATGGCCTTCCTGGCCCAATAATTGCCATATTCTAAGCGGCCCGGAAGGCGCCGGAAAAACCCATCTTGCGCATGTATGGGCCGCCACCAGCGGTGCCCAAATTATTAATGCCAACGATCTGCCGAACCAAGAGATTGCAACGCTTTCTCAAACCTCGATGGTGGTCGAAAATATTCCAAATATCAGCGGCGATCGCGCCGCCGAAGAGGCTTTATTCCACCTCTTAAACCTTATTAAAACTGGGCCGGGTTGGTTGCTGATGACCGGGCGTGAAAACGCGCTTTTTTGGGGGATTAAACTGCCCGATCTAGCCTCTCGACTGGCCGGAGCCCGCAGCGCTGAATTACACGCTCCAGACGATATTTTATTCGCAGCGCTTCTGGTGAAACTCTTTGCAGACCGGCAGCTATTTCCCAGCCCCGATGCCATTCAATATCTGGTCACGCGTATCGAACGCTCGTTCAAATCCGCGCAGATAATCGTAGCGCAAATCGACCGTATCGCGCTGAGCAAACAACAGGCTGTTACGCGCAGTCTGGTCAGCAAAATTTTGGCTTCTGCGGACCATTCAAGCGATTGACCTAGCGCATTCTGGCCGCCATAAAGCGAGACAGATAAACCACCCGCGGGGGGCCTTGTAATGGTGTCAAACTATGCGCCTTCCAAACAGGAACAGGCAAACTTTTACTCGCGCCTGCGCAAAAAAGGCGATCTGGTCGCGCTGTCGAAAGTGGGTGTTGTCGATATCGGGTCAAACTCGGTGCGTTTGGTGGTGTTTGACGGGGCTGCGCGTTCGCCCGCCTATTATTACAATGAAAAAATAATGTGTGCCTTGGGGGCGGGGCTGGCAGAAACCGGGTGCTTGAATCCCGAGGGCCGCGCGCGCGCGGTGGCGGCGATTTTGCGCTTTACTTATTTGGCAAAAGCCATGGGCATACCGCGCTTGATCGCGGTGGCTACAGCGGCGGTGCGTGACGCGCAAGACGGCGCCGCTTTCGTTCAAGAGCTAAAGGAGAAAACCGGTCAGGCGGTCTTGGTGATCAAGGGCAAAGAAGAGGCCCGCTTATCTGCACAGGGCGTGTTACTGGGCTGGCCCGGCGCCTATGGATTGATTTGTGATTTGGGCGGTTCCTCGATGGAGCTGGCCGAAATCGGCGACGGCAAAGTGGGCAAGCGCATCAGCGCAAGAATTGGCCCGTTGAAGCTGCGCGAGCTTCAAGGCGGTGCAGCGGCACGCCAGCAGTTGATTGCCCGCAACATGGCCAAGTTAACAGAGAAAATGGGGCCGCAACATAACCGTTTGTTTCTGGTGGGGGGATCCTGGCGCGCGCTGGCGCGTATCGACATGGAGCGCCGTGCCTACCCGTTACACGTGATTCATGAATACCGCATGGATAAAGACGCAGTGCAAAAAACGGCCGCTTTCCTACGCCAATCGGATCCTGAGAAATTGCGGATCAAATGCGGCATCTCGGGGGCACGCATGGCGCTGCTACCTTACGCGATTGAAGTTCTTGATGCGCTGGTTGAGAGTTTTACACCGATAGATATTGCCCTCTCCAGCTATGGTATACGCGAAGGGCTTTTATACGAACAAATGTCAAAAAAACTGCGCAAAAAAGATCCGCTGATTGAAGCCTGCGCCTTCGCAGAAATGAAAGATGCGCGCGCACCCGGCTTTGGCTTGCAATTGTTCAAATTTGTTTTGCCGCTTTTCCCTACCGCGGATGACGAGGCAGCGCGCCTGATCAAAGCCGCCTGCCATCTGCATGATGTAAGTTGGCGCGGCCATCCTGATTATCGCGCCGAAATCTGCTTCGACAACGCTACGCGGGCCAATTTGGGCGGGTTGAAACATGCCGAAAGAGTATTCCTAGGGCTTTCGTTGATGCACCGCTATCGCAATCAACGCAAAGGCCATAAATTCGAAAACCTGTTTTCTTTATTGTCTCAGGAGCAGATGCGTATGGCAGAAATTTTGGGCAAAGCGATGCGGCTTGGCGCTATGATGTGGGTGAATAAAGAGGAAACCAACGCCAAATTATTTTGGGCCCCGGATGCCAAAGCCTTGCAGCTGGTTTTGGAAGGCGATGCCGTAAGCCTTTATGGTGAGGTGGCCGAAGCCCGCTTGAAATCGCTTGCGCGCGCGATGAATGCCCGCTTTGCCTTCCAGGCAAAATAATCTATCCCAAAAGGCGTTGCGGCACTTGCGCAGAGGCGCTTTTTGCATCGCTTAAACCACCGCGCGCCGCTGACAGGAAAGGCTCGGCGCGAGCTGCCCAGAAAGGTTCAGCTTCACCGGCCTGCCTTCGAGGGAGAGGCAACCGGCAACGTGCAAGCTATGCCACCCGCTGAGGCACTGTGAAACAATTTATCTTCTCTGATTTGGGCAGATCCGGGCTGCGCGCTGATGATTGCGGGTGCCGCAAAGGCAAGGGGGGCCGATCAGCTTTTGGCGTTTTTAATTTTCTCAAAGGCTTCATTCACCCGGATCAAGCGTTTTTCGGCTAATTTCACGGCTTCTGCGGGTACCCCGCGCGCGATCATCAGATCGGGGTGGCTATCGCGCACCAGCGCCTGCCATTTGGCCTTTATTATGGGAAAGGCCTCCTCCTGAGATGCCCCCAAAATTGTGTAGGGATCCGCAGCATAGCCGCTCACGCAGCGGGCGCGAATGGATTGAAATTGCATCCCCTCAAGCCCGAATAAATCAGCCACTTTTTCTAAAAAGACGTTTTCTTTCGGGTGATAATCGTCATCAGCAGTCGCAATGTGAAACAGCCCTTCCAGCAAATCCTCTAAAATTTTACTACCGCTGCCAAACATAGCGCCAATCCGCCCAGCGTAATGTTCATACCCCGAAACATCCTGTCGCGCCAAATCGAAAACCCGCGCGGCTTGTTCAAGCGCCTCGGGGGGAATATGGAACACTTGTCGAAACGCCTGCACCTCTGAGCGCGTGACATGCCCATCGGCCTTTGCCATTTTTGCACCCAGCGCAATCACGGCAATGGTAAAGGCCACGGTTTGCTCGGGCGGCTTGCTCCAACGTGCAAAGACTTCGGACAAAGGCGCACCCTTTGCCAAAGCCGAAAGAACTTCAGAGATACGAGACCAAAGCGACATAGAGCTTGAATACCCTTCCCAATTTGAAATGTCAGCTTCTGTTCACAAAATTTTTTGCATCAATATCAAATCCAGCCAAGTTTCAAACTTATACCCCACCTCGGGAAGCCGGGCTCTTTCTTGAAAGCCCAACGCTTTGTGAAACTTCAAGCCCGCTAAATTTGCAGCGCTGACCCCGGCCCAAAGGCTATGCACCCCATTATTGGACGCATGGCGGCAGAGCCGCTCCATCAACTGACGCCCGATCCCTTGGCGCATCGCCCTTGGGGCCAAAATAATGCTATGCTCCATCGTGTGGCGATAGCCTGGTCCCCCGCGAAACTGAAAATAGGTGCAAAACCCCAACAGACCAACTGCATCCTCGGCGATAAAATACCCACGGTTTTCCAAGCCTGCAGCAGAAATTGCTGTTTCAAGCGCAATGATGGTTTTTTCTTCAGTGGTGAAGGTGTTTAGCGTATCGCGAATAATAGGATTCCAAAGATCAGCGATTGCAGGAGCATCCTGCACATTAGCGTCGCGCAGTCTCATTCCAACACCACCTCTCCGGTTGGCGTTGTCAGGCAAACGCTGAGCTGTGGTTGATCAGCCTTTTCGATCAAAACCCGATCATCCTGCAGCTGCGCAGCCAAATAAGCCGCAAGCAACTCAGCTTGGGGATGCGCAATTTTCAGCTGCCTCAAGCGACAGCCCCGATCAGGCAGCTTTTGGGCGGGTGCGGGATTGCCCAGCCAATCGATCAAAGCCGGGGCCATATTATCAAGCGGCAAAATACCGGTCTCGGGTACGCTTATCAACCAGTTCAGATCGCCGCGGCTGACCGCAACACTGGGGCCCGTTTGGGGCAGCGCAGCCTTCAAAGCCGGGCCCATCGCCTCGGTGCGGCAAATCCAGTTGGTGGGTCTGGGGCGACCGGAAAACCGATCTAGATCGAACCAACGGGGCGCAAACGGGGCTTCGGCCTGCGGGTCGATCGCGATAACCTCCAAATATAGCTCGCCCAGATTCAGCAGCCGATTATGGGTTCCAAAGCGCAAATGACGCCCGCCAGCCTCTAAGGGCACGCCCAGAGCGGCCTCAACATACTCAACGCCCTCTTGCAAACGGCCGGCGCTGATTGCGATATGATCTATACCAAGCACCATAGGTACCATCTCACGCTTGCTTTTCAGGTCACAAAACCCGTTTCTGTTGCATCATTGCCTTAGATCAGCGCCGATTGGCGCGGATTAAGCTCAAAATATCTTGCGCCGCCGAGGGTATATTGGTGCCCGGGCCAAAAATCGCCTTCACGCCGGCATTTTTCAAAAAATCATAATCCTGTTGGGGAATAACCCCCCCACAAATCACCAAGATATCGCCCGCGTCGCGGGCTGCTAAGATTTTAATCAGTTCCGGAGCCAACGTTTTATGCCCCGCCGCCTGGCTGGATATACCGATCACGTGCACATCATTGTCAATCGCATCTTGCGCGGCTTCCTCTGGGGTTTGAAACAAGGGGCCCACATCGACATCAAAGCCGATATCGGCAAAGGCGGTGGCGATCACTTTGGCGCCTCGGTCATGGCCATCCTGCCCCATCTTTACCACCAGCATACGCGGTCGCCGGCCTTCTTCCTCGGCAAAGGCTTCTATATCCCGCTGAATGGCGGCAAAGCCTTCGTCATTCTCATAGGCTTTGCCATAAACGCCGGCCAAGGTTTTAACCTCGGCGCGGTGACGGCCAAATATTTTCTCCATTGCCATACTGATCTCTCCAACAGAGGCGCGGGCGCGGGCAGCCTCAACCGCAGCTTCCAAAAGATTGCCACCCGCTTGCGCCCGCCGTTCTAATTCTGCCAACGCCGCGTCGCAGGCCGCCTCATCACGGGCTTCGCGGATCTGCTTCAAACGGGTTACTTGCGCCTCGCGCACGGCTTCATTGTCAATATCCAATATATCAATCGGATCTTCCTCAGGCAGCCGGTATTTATTCACCCCAACAATCACCTGATCGCCACGGTCAATATCGGCTTGACGGCGCGCCGCGGTTTCTTCGATGCGCAGCTTGGGCAAACCACTGGCCACGGCCTTGGTCATCCCGCCCATATCATCCACCTCTTCGATCAATTTCCAGGCGGCCTCAGCCAAATCCGAGGTCAACTTTTCCACATAATAAGAGCCGGCCAGTGGATCGACCACATTGGTCACTCCGGTTTCTTCTTGCAAGATCAATTGGGTATTGCGCGCGATACGGGCGGCAAATTCGGTGGGAAGGGCAATCGCCTCATCCAAAGCATTGGTATGCAGCGATTGCGTCCCCCCCAAAACCGCGCTCATCGCCTCATAGGCGGTGCGCACAACATTATTATAAGGATCTTGTTCCTGCAAACTGACGCCCGAGGTCTGGCAATGGGTTCGCAGCATTTTGGATTTTGACGTTTTGGCACCAAGCTCTTCCATAATACGATGCCATAACAGCCGCGCGGCCCGCAACTTCGCCGCTTCCATGAAGAAATTCATCCCAATGGCAAAAAAGAAAGACAAACGCGGCGCGAATTGATCAATATCCATCCCACGCGCCATCGCAGTTTTCACGTATTCTTTGCCATCCGCCAACGTATAGGCCAGCTCTTGCACCAAATTCGCCCCGGCTTCCTGCATATGATAGCCCGAAATCGAAATCGAATTGAACTTGGGCATATTGGACGAGGTATATTCGATAATATCCGCGATAATGCGCATCGAAGGCTCGGGCGGATAAATATAGGTGTTGCGCACCATAAATTCTTTGAGAATATCGTTTTGAATAGTGCCCGAAAGCACCTGGCAATCATGGCCCTGCTCTTCACCTGTGACGATGAAATTGGCCAAAATCGGGATCACCGCACCGTTCATCGTCATCGAGACGGATACTTTATCAAGCGGGATTCCTTCAAAAAGGATTTTCATATCCTCAACGCTGTCAATCGCAACGCCGGCTTTGCCCACATCGCCTATAACGCGCGGGTGATCGCTGTCATAGCCGCGATGCGTGGCCAAATCAAACGCCACGGAAACGCCCTGCTGCCCCGCAGCCAAGGCTTTGCGATAAAATGCATTGGAGGCTTCCGCTGTGGAAAATCCCGCATATTGGCGGATTGTCCAAGGGCGTCCAGCATACATCGTGGCCTTAACGCCTCTGGTAAAGGGTTCTTGCCCTGGCAGCCCCTCTAAATGGGTAAGCCCCTGCAGATCATCCGCCGTGTAAATGGGATCCACGGCAATACCTTCTAACGTATTCCAGGTTAAATCTGCCGGATCACGGCCGCGCAATTCTTTCGCCGCGATCTCTTGCCATATCGCTTTTTTCTGGGTCATTTTTCATCGCCCTCGCATTTTTCGCCGCGCCAAACACGCAGAGTTGAGTGAAAATTTTTAACGATCATAGCGAACCCCTCTTCGCAAACGCTTTCAAGAGACCTATATCAAACTTAAAGGGAGTCATCATGAAATCATTGATCGCCGCAATTTGTGTTGCCGCGCTGCCCAATTTGGGAGGCGCAGAAAGCCTTAAAACCATCTTCGTAGACGTCACAAACGAAACCACGATCGACGGATATTTATGGCTAAAACGGCCGGTGATTGTTTTTGCCAATACCGACTTGGATGTAAATTTCCAAACCCAGATGAAATCTTTGCACCAAGGCGCAGAGGAATTGGCCGCACGCGATGTGGTGGTATTGGTCGATGCAAATCCCGCCGAAGAAACCGCCCTGCGCAAAAAATTCCGGCCACGCGGATTCGCGGTGCTGCTGATGGGCAAAGACGGGCAAATAAAATTGCGCAAACCATTTCCTTGGGATGCCAGAGAATTAAGCCGCAGCATCGATAAAATGCCCATGCGCCAGCAAGAAATGCGTTCAAAATAAACCAGCCATATGGGTCCGCCGTGCTGGGCTGAACCCTGCACGCCCAAGCGTGGTAATCGACAGATAATTGCCCTCGGCCTTGGGCAATCAATTATATGTGAATGCGTCGGGCTCAACGGCTTACTCGAACTCAATGATAACGTCATCCACGGCCAAACTGTCTCCGGCCAGGGCGTTCACTTTTTGAACCACACCTTTGCGCTCGGCGCGCAGAATATTCTCCATTTTCATCGCCTCAATCGTGCATAAAGCTTGACCCTCTTGAACCTCTTCACCTTCCTCAACACTGATCTTCACGAGCATTCCAGGCATCGGGCACAGCAACAGCTTTGAGGTATCAGGCGGCAGTTTCTCGGGCATCAACAGCGCCAATTCTGCGTGGCGGGGGCTGCGGATTGTGACCTTTAAATCCGCGCCGCGCGTGCGCAAGCGAAAACCACCTGATATCTCATCGACCTTCATCACCAACGGCGTCTTATCCACCAGCATATCGGCCAATTTTATGCCCGGCGTCCAGGCTCCAATTACATAATGCGCCGCGCCATCCTCAAAGGTGACCAAAGCCCCATTTGGATCCGCTGCTACGGTTACAGCATGAGTTTCCCCCTGCAAGCACACCACCCAGTGATCGCCAACTTTGCGCGCATGATTGTCGAGGCGTCCGGAAATCTGAGCCCGCCGTATTTCGCCAACGCGGTACATCGCAGCGCTGGCCGCAACAACCCGTCGCAAAGCCGCAGCTGGCAGCGTAACCCCTTCAAAACCGTCCGGGTATTCTTCTGCGATAAACGCCGTTGTCATATCACCAGAGGTGAATTTTGGATGATCCATCACCGCGCTGAGAAAGGGCAAATTATGGCCAATACCTTCAACTTCGAACCGGTCAAGCGCCAAGCGCATATGTTCAATCGCCCCGGCCCGGCTTGGCGCCCAGCTGCACAGCTTTGCGATCATCGGATCATAATACATACTGATCTCGCCGCCCTCATACACCCCCGTATCGTTTCGGATAATATGTTCATCTGAGGCTGTTTCGGCAGGCGGACGATAGCGGGTAAGCCGGCCAATAGAGGGCAAGAAGTTTCGATAAGGATCTTCCGCGTAAAGTCGGTTTTCAATAGACCATCCATTGATCTGAACCGCGTCTTGGGTTAGGCCAAGCGGCTTGCCCGCCGCCACATTGATCATTTGCTCCACCAGATCGATGCCGGTGATCAGCTCGGTCACCGGATGTTCAACCTGCAAGCGCGTATTCATTTCCAAAAAGTAAAAATTTTGCGCGCTATCGACGATAAATTCCACGGTGCCAGCGCTTTGATAGCCCACGGCTTGCGCCAAAGCGCAGGCTTGTTTGCCCATCGCGGCCCGGGTTTCTGGCGTTAAAAATGGGCTCGGCGCTTCTTCCACAACTTTTTGATTGCGCCGCTGGATCGAGCATTCGCGTTCGTTTAGATAAATGCAATTGCCATGGCTATCCGCCAAAACCTGAATTTCAATATGGCGGGGTTGGGTGACGAATTTTTCAATAAAAATGCGATCATCCCCAAAGCTGCTGGCAGCTTCATTCTTAGAAGATTGAAAGCCTTCGCGTGCCTCATCATCCGTCCAGGCGATGCGCATGCCCTTGCCGCCGCCCCCGGCCGAGGCTTTTATCATCACCGGATAGCCAATTTGTTGCGAGATTTTAACCGCCTCTTCGGCATCGTTGATCAAGCCCATATATCCAGGAACGGTTGAAACGCCGGCCTCTTGGGCAATTTTCTTCGAGGTGATTTTATCGCCCATTTGCTCAATCGCGGCGACAGGGGGGCCAATAAAAGCCACATTCGCCGCCGCCAAAGCTTGCGCGAACCGGCTGTTTTCAGACAGAAACCCATAGCCGGGATGCACCGCCTGCGCCCCTGAACTTGCAATCGCCTTCATCACATTTTCAATCACGATATAGGATTGATTGGCCGGAGATGGGCCAATATGCACGGCTTCATCAGCCATTTGCACATGCAGCGCCTGACGGTCAGCATCCGAATAGATCGCAACTGTTTTGATTCCCATTTTGCGGGCAGTTTTGATGACGCGGCAGGCTATTTCACCGCGGTTGGCTATCAGAATTTTCTCAAACATCGGAACAGTCCTTTTTATTCTGGATCAAACGCATCAGCAAAATTGGCGTGGATCAAATTCAAATCGAGGATCAGCTTGGCCCCATAACAGGCTGGATCAAACGGATCATCATAGGGTTTCACTTCGCGCTCAAACAACCAATTGAGCCGCCCTGCATCCAGATTTCCCCGCTCAAAGGGCTGATCCCAAAAATGTTCAAGCAGCGCGCGCACAAAGCCCGTATCGGCCCGCCGATCCGGGGGGCGACGGTCTTTAAAGCGCTCAAGCCGTTTCAAAGGCGTCACGCCTTTGGGGTTGGGCCGGCGAATGGTGAATTGAAAATCTGTACCCGGCAAACGCCCCGGGAAGCCACGATGTTTTAGCATGATGGGAGAGCCTTTTGTTTATGGCAATGGGGGCCGCGCGCTGCGGCAAAGGCCGCCCAGCGACGCTGGTTATCTCGATTGCTCAAGACATCAAAGATCCGCTCACCAGAGCGCTCAAATGGCGCTGGGCATGTCAACTCGCCCCCGGCCCGTATGTGTAAATGCGCCCCGCAATCAGTGATTTCAACCACCGGCAAAAACCCCCTAATCGATTGCAGTTTGCGCCAAATATCTTGCCGAATTTGGCGCGCCAAACGCGGCGCAGACATCAGGGGCATAGAAATCTCGCGGCTGATATCAAACCGCGCTGGAAGCCGGCGCGCCAATGTGAAACATGGTCCATCATAGATTTCGAACCAATTGCCGCGCTTGATGGTTTTCTGTCGCATGCTCAGCTCACATCACTACTAAAAATCAAAGCAAAACCTTTTTACAATGGTATATTATCATGCTTTTTCCATGGATTTTTCAGCTGCTTACCGCGCAGGGATGCAAAAGCCCTCGAGACCCGTTTGCGGGTTGATTTGGGTTGAATAACCTCATCTATAAAGCCCAGCTCTGCGGCCACGAACGGATTGGCAAACCGGTCTTCGTAATCGGCTGTATGTTGCGCGATTTTATCTGCATCGTCCAAATCGGCGCGATGGATAATCTCGGTTGCGCCCTTGGCCCCCATCACAGCAATCTCGGCGGTGGGCCAGGCATAGTTAAAATCACCCCGTAAATGTTTTGAGGACATCACATCATAGGCTCCGCCATAGGCTTTGCGGGTGATCACGGTTACTTTTGGCACCGTGGCTTCGCCATAAGCAAAGAGCAATTTCGCACCATGCTTGATCACCCCACCATATTCTTGCGAGGTGCCGGGCAGGAACCCCGGCACATCCACAAGCGTCAGAATTGGGATTTCAAACGCATCGCAAAACCGCACGAACCGGGCCGCTTTGCGCGAACTGTCAATATCAAGGCATCCCGCGAGCACCATGGGTTGGTTCGCCACGATGCCGACGCTTTGCCCCTCTAATCGAATAAACCCAGTTAAGATGTTCTTTGCAAAATCTTCCTGAATTTCAAAAAAATCACCTTCATCGGCGATTTTAAAAACCAATTCCTTCATATCATAAGGGGTGTTGGGATTATCAGGGATCAAAGTATCCAATGACGCCTCAATGCGGCCCGGCTCATCAAAAAACGGGCGTATGGGTGGCTTTTCACGGTTGTTCAAAGGCAGAAAATCAACCAAACGACGGGCCTCGCTCAGCGCAACGATATCATTCTCATACGCCGCATCCGCAACAGATGATTTCTTGGTATGCGTCGCGGCGCCGCCCAATTCTTCGGCCGTGACCACCTCATTGGTCACCGTTTTGACCACATCGGGCCCCGTGACGAACATATAAGAGCTGTCTTTGACCATCAGAATGAAATCGGTCATCGCGGGGGAATAGACCGCGCCACCGGCGCAAGGACCCATGATCAAGCTGATTTGCGGCACCACGCCAGAGGCCAAAATATTACGCTGGAACACTTCGGCATATCCAGCGAGCGAGGCAACCCCCTCTTGGATACGTGCTCCACCAGAATCGTTTATGCCAATCACCGGCGCTCCATTTTGCAATGCCATATCCATGATTTTACAAATTTTTTGGGCATGCGTCTCAGAGAGCGAGCCTCCGAATACGGTGAAATCCTGCGAGAAAACATAAACCATT
>Ga0209631_10003130_pt1 | contig 19333 bp, 16 predicted proteins | sample COG_08_FD_184752 | JGI IMG/M metagenome (GOLD analysis project Ga0209631, IMG submission 184752) | Pelagic Microbial community sample from North Sea - COGITO 998_met_08 (SPAdes) (version 2) | ecosystem: Environmental > Aquatic > Marine > Neritic zone/Coastal water | place: Helgoland, sampling...
GCCTTCTCCAATCGACCGGGTTCCCGCCGGTCGTGATCCCCACTCACTGGGACAACTTCCGCCTGCCATACGACTTCTCTCAGCAGCCCAACATCGAACGAAACCTCATCCCGTTCATCGAGACGGTTGGGACCCTGTCGCCGGGTACGAAGGTGATCACCCCGATCCACCTCGAACCGTTCATTGTCCGATGAGAGGGCACTACGCGTTTCTCCTTGTCGCCGCACTGCTCCCGTGGCCGGTGTCTGGTCAGGTGCTGTTTCAGTCCACGAACCGGCTGGTTTTCGGCACCCCTGAGGATCTGACCGCCTCGATCGTCTTCACCGATGTCGACTCGGACGGCGACCTGGATGCGGTGCTGGCCAACGGGCGGCACTGGGCGCAGGTAAACGAGGTCTACCTGAACAACGGCACGGGCCAGTTCACCGTCGGTTATCCCCTCGGCCCAGAGAAGGCCACGACGTATGCGGTGCCGGCCGGGGATCTCGACGGTGACGGCGACGTCGATGTTGTGGTGGGCAATGACCGAGCTGAGAACTGGGTCTACCTCAACGACGGAGCCGGCCACTTCGAACGAGTGTGGTCGGTGGGCTCGGAGATCGAGCCGACGCGTTCCGCCCAGCTGTACGACCTCGATGGTGATGGCGATCTCGACGTACTGGTGACCAATCGTGGCACCCCGAACGGGTTCTACCTGAACGACGGGGAAGGGCGGTTTGGGTCCAAGCGTTCCTTCGGCGACCCCGAAGGGTCCACGATTGCGGTCGCGATCGGTGACATCGATGCGGACGGCGACTCAGATCTGGTGCTGGCGAATCGGGACGGGCAGGCCAACCAGATTCTCCTGAACGACGGCGCGCTCAACTTCGACGAGGTACTCAAGTTCGGTACCGGTTCCGACGAGACTCGGTCTGTCGTTCTCGCTGACCTGAACCAGGATGGCATCCTCGATATCGTGGCCGCAAACATCGGAGAACCGAACGCCGTCTACCTGGGGAGTGGGGGCGGACACTTCGACGTGGGCATCCCGTTCGGACAAGATGAAGGGACGTATGCGGCTATCGTGATCGATGTCGATCAGGATGGAGATGAGGACATCGTGGTCGGAAACGTCCGAGGACAAAACGTGTTGTACCTCAACGAAGACGGTGGGACCCGGTGGAGCGAGCAGCTGATTGGCGAGGAAGCAGAGGCCACCTATGGGCTGGCTGCTGCTGACGTGAACGCTGACAGCTTCCCCGACATCGCCTTCGCGAACTCGGAAGCACTCAACCGGCTGTTCTTGAACCGGAGCGGCCGTTAGACCTCACGGACCACGGGTCCTACTCAACTCGCGTCCGGAAACGCTCGATCCCGACGGCCGAAAGGTCCGAGGCTCTCCCGTTCCTACTCGCTGTCGTGTCGGAGCGGGTTGAACTCGAGGTGGATGGGGTCTCTCGAGCCGAGTGCCCGGGCCCGACCGAGCTGATCCCGGAGTCATCGGGGTGACCGGAGTCTGCTCCGTCGACGGTATGTAGTAGGTGGCACGCTCGGGATCGACGAGGCCTTGGTGACCCTCCATGACCCAGGCCGTAGCCTCTTTCATCGACAGTTCGAGTGCCGTCGGTGGGAAGAGGTGTCTAGCCTTTCTCCAGCTTTTTACGTCCGTGCGCCAGGACTTCATCTGCGAATGCCTGGTCTGGTGTGCTCATGATGCTCAGCCTCCGACCCATCGACGGTATAGAAAGCTGTCGGGATCCCACTCGATCGGTCCCATCTCATTGGTAATGTGATACGTCACTAGGAGATTGGCGCGAAGCTCCCGGCGAACCCCTTCCAGGTCGAGGGGCTGGACGAAGTCATCCGAGGGCTTGTGGTACCGCTCGACGATCCACTTATCGAGCTCCGCCTGTGGATCCCGAGCTGGATCGAGCCCTGTTCGACCGCCCTGAACCCAGATGGCAGGGATACCATTCCGGACGAACGCGTACTGATCACTCCGGATAAACAGGTTCTCTTCCGGGGTGGGATCCGGGCTGACCGGAGTCCCCGTGAGGCTGACGGCATAGTCGACTGCCTGAGACAGGTTGGAGTGCTCGTACCCGAACGCGAGCACGTCCGTCGCGGCGGTGATCATGCCCATGACGCCATCGATGTTCTGATTTGCCACAATTCGACGCGGTGAGACGGTGGGGAAGCGCGCGAAGTATTCGGCGCCGAGCAGGCCTGACTCCTCTGCCGTCACCCAGAGGAAGAGAATGGAGCGTCGAGGAGCATCCATGCGCGTGAGTACGGAGGCCAGTGTAAGCAGGGCCGACGATCCCGACGCGTTGTCCAGTGTGCCGTTGTACACCGAGTCTCCGGCGATGGCCGCGCCGATGCCAAGGTGGTCGAGGTGTGCCGTAAGCACGAGAACTTCGTCTTGAAGTGCGGGGTCAGATCCGGGCAGGAGCGCTGCCACATTCGTGCTTTCGAAGGTCTCCAACTCGAAGCCGGCGCGGACGTGGCCGTCCGCTGAGAGGTCGAACGATGCGGGTTTGCCCGACCGGATGCTGGAGACCACGTCGTCGAAGTCGCGTCCCGTCCGCGCGGCCCAGTCGGCCGCGATCCGTTGTGGGACGACCAGTGAAGCCTCGAGCTCTTCGGGTACGACGGCGTGCGGAGCCCGGTCGTCGGGGTACACGTAGCGAGTGCGAGGCCTCACGGTGCCGTTGAGTTCACTGGTCTGGACGACGATGACCCCGGCCGCGCCTCGCTGTCTCAGCTCGGCGTCGCGGGACGCGCTGCTCGAAAGTACAGTCCGCTCGAGCGAGCCGAACGCATCCGGCGCACCCGCGATGACCACGGCAAACTTCCCGGTGATGTCGACGCCCTCGAAGTCGTCGTAGCCGAGGTCTGGTGCACTGATGCCGAATCCGAGGAATACCATCGGGGCTGTGAGGTCCACGTCAGCCCGTGTCGTGCGGGGCGAGACGGAGAAGTCCGAACCGAAAGACAGACGATCACCGTCCACGGAGAAGGCAGTCTCCGAGTCGTTCAGAGAAGCTCGACGGAAGGCGATCCGCTGCAGGAACGTGCCCGGCATGCCCCCTGGCTCGAGACCGAGTGCCGCGGCCTCACGTACCACATACGCAGCGGCCGAGTCGTACCCCGCCGTGCCCGGTCGGCGGCCCGCCATGGCGTCACTCGACAGGGCCTCCATGTGGGAAAGGAACGTGTCGATGGAAAGGCTGTCGGCGGCGTGAGCGACCGTAATTGTCTGGGCGGCTGGCTGGCAGGCGAGCGAGACAGAGGTCAGCGCGAGGCCAAGCGCGAGCATATTGGAGCGGATCATGCCCGCATGGTAAGGGCAGGGGGGTAGGTCGGAATAGGTCATCCAGTGTTCTGAAGCGCTCAGGCGATCCTGTGGACGGCGGCCAACAGCACCTGTGGATCGTTGCTCGGCTGTTCTCAGACCACGGAGGTCACGACGCCCAGAGCACACAAAAAAGAATCCCGCCTGAGGTCTGTGCCTCAGGCGGGGAATCTCGCTCTGCTACTCATCAACTGACGGGGTCAGTGGATGAGCACATTAAATCACCGATCGCGGTCTGGCTGCTGACTCACGGGGCGTGAGCGCTCCGCCTTGATCTTCTGGAAGCCCTCTTCATCCAGATGCGTGACGGCAATCCAGGCATGTGACATTTCATCCGCTGTACGGTCCCCAATGCCTACCCACTGATCGGGATCCGGGTTGTAGCGGTTCTCCTCGGTGTTGTCGTACCAGCCCGTGAGGATCAACTGGTCGCCGACTTCGAGTAGCGGTGCGACATCGTCATCGTAGATGTGGCTGTGATGCCAGAGTGCGCTCCAGTTGGACACCATGCTGACTGTTTCGCGTCGACCGTTCTTCCGGAGGATCTGGATCGACATTGCGACGAGGCGTGTGTGGCCGTGCGGTTGCCAGCTGTCGATACGGACTGGAGTGTCGAACGAATGGAAGCCCTGCGTCATCAGCGTCCCGTGAGGGGCGATATCGAAGCCCCGACCACCGTTCAGATAGTACAGGGTCAGGCTCTGATCGTGCGTACCCTCATAGTCTTCATCGTGGAGCCAGATCGCGACCTCGATCTGGTCGCCCTCGATCTCCACGCCATTCGGCCAGTAGTGGATGTCGAACGCCACGTCAGCGTTGGCCGGGATCCTTCGGCATGCGCCTTCGGGTACGATCTCACCGACCTTTCCGAGCGCATACTCGGAGAGGCGACCGGCCGACTCACCATCGACGCGGAAAGAGGAGTTCGCGTGGTGCGCCACGGCACGGCCCACGACGGAGGGCTTCGTTTCGATCGCCTTGATGCAGCGGTCCGAGGTGACGCCCGTTGGCACGATGGGCCTCCACCAACGATCCTGGCCCACCTCCGGGACGTTGTACGGTTCGGAGTACACGATGACATCCGGTTCACCGAAGCGGTCAGCGAGCTTGAATTCAGCGGGGTCGGGCCATTCGACCGGCTCCGGCATGTCGGCCGGATCACCTTCCGGTGACCCTGCGGCCACCCAGGCGCTGATTGTCGCGATGTCGTCATCGCTCATACGCCAATCTTCTTTCAGGTCCTGAATGCCGACATCTGCGTCATACTGATACGGTGGCATGTCACGGGCCTCGACCATGCGCGTGATCCGGCGCGCATACCGGCGCACGTCCTGGTACTCCATTAGAGACATGGGTCCGATCGCACCAGGCTGGTGGCATACTTGGCAGTTGGCCTGAAGGATCGGCGCGACGTCCCTGGTGAAGGTCACGTCGTTGCCCGGGTCGGGGCTCGGACCAGTCTGGGCAATGAGTTGCTGAGACGTTCCCACGTTCACGAGCAGGGCGAAGACGCCCGCCGTAACGATCTGTGACGTGAAGCGATGGATGGACATCTGCATGGTCTACTCCTCTCCTGATGCACTCACGGCCTCGCCTGGTTCGGCGATGCCATCCTGCAAGATATGCTCTATTGGTCGCTGACGCTTATTCGCACGTATCCATTGGTCCAGCAGCACTGGTGGCCAGGCGCACTGTCGATGAGCCCGAAGCTGTCCACTTTGACGCGGATCACGTACTCGCCGGGTGTATCGAACGTCGCCGTGAACCGGCCGTGATGCGCGTGCGGACCCTCGAGGGGAAGGTTCACCGTCTGCCGAGTCAGTAACGGTCCGGGGCCGGGCGTACGGCCCCCGCGGCGCGGTGGCCGTGCATCCGGAAGAGCTTCGACCATCGATTCGAACGAGATCTCGCCGCCGATCGGTCCCTGGTATTTCCACAGAGAGACGTTGATGGTTCCAAGATCCCGTTCACCGCGATCCTGGGCCCAAAAGCTGAGGTCGAGCGGCTCACCGACCTTCGTGGTGAGGACCTCGGGTTTCCACGTGCCCTCGATGCCCCAGTCGCCCTCATCGCTCTGCGTCCAGTGGATCGTGGGCCGCAACGTGCCGGCGGCCATGGGGCCTGTACTGAGCTCGTAGGCGGCCTTGATGATGGGGCCGGGTGACTCTAGCCGGCCCGGCACCCTGGTCGTGTAGCCATCGGTAGTGATCGTCCACCAGAGGTCGCCCTCGAAGTCCGCTGGCACAATGACGCCAAAGACGCCTCGCTCTCGCGGCCCTCCGAAGCCGGAGTACCGTACCGTAGGGAACGAGGTCGGCTGCCCACCGTTGTATTCGGCCGGCTCGATGAAGTTGTTGGGACCCAGCTCGATTTCGATCAGCTCTTCGTCGTTTCGGTTCATGAAGCCGAACGAGAGGGTGTAGGTCCCGTCGGCATTCTGATAGAACCCATCGAAGTACGGGGCGACGAAGTTGCCGGTCGAATTCGGCGGCGCCAGCGGGAACTCACGTCGAGTCCAATCCTGCGCATCTCCGGCCAGGGGTGACAACATCGCCCACACGGCCGCGAGCATCAGGGTCATGGTCAGTCTACGCAACTCGATCCTCCTTGATACTGAATCCTCACCTCAGTTTATCGCTTCTTCGCGGCAACGAAAGGATATCAAGTGGGCTGTCACACTGCTTGGCCTTCCTGCGTATTCCTATTTAGCGAGCGGCCGTGGCGCTCGGGTGATGTCATGTCACTGGCCGTGCGACCAATCCTGCCGGTGTTCGGGGTGGCGATCGCTTTGCGCTGAGGTCTTCCGAGGCCGGCTCGCCTGGTGACACCCCCGAGCGGCGCCGTGCTGTGGAACGGTCTTTGGGATCTCCCTCAGGGCGACACGGAATTCGGCTCCGACGGCGCGCATGTGATCACGCTCTCAGCTCAGGACTCGCCCCCCGTGGCGGGTCTACTGCGGCGCGAGGGTCAGGTGGTGACACTGCTGCCCGCGGTGAACTCCAGCATCCATGTTCGGAAGGTGGATTCTACCGACGACGCCGTCGTGATCGAGACGCCAGTCACCGAGCCGATGATTCTCGAGAACGATCGCGCAGGTAAGACCACGACGCTAACGCTCGGTGCGCTCGGGATGAGGATCCACATGGAGCCGGGGTCGGACCGCCTCTGGCTCCGCACATGGGACGAAGACATGCCGGAACGTGAGAGCTTCGCGCTCCCCGATTACTTCCCGGTCGCGAATGAGTGGCGTGTCGCAGCACGCTTCGACGAGTACGACGATCCGATTTCACTCCACTTTGCGGATGTGACCGGTGGCTTGGTGGAATATCGTGCGCCCGGAGAGCTGGTCTTTCAGCTCGGGGGTGCGGAGCGCCGATTGATTGCCACGGCCGGGGAGACGAGCTCGTCCTTCTTCATCCTGATGTGGGACTCGACCGCGACCGAGAATACCTATCAGGGTGGACGGTATGTACGCGCCGAGTTCCCTGACTCTACAGGGTGGACGACCATCGACTTCAACCGCAGCTACAATGCCTCGTGCGTGTTTACTTCGTACTCGGTATGCTCGCTACCGCCGCTCGACAACTGGCTGCGAGTCCACGTTCAGGCTGGCGAACAGCGCCCGGACAAGTCCACGTACTGACGAAGGACGACTCACAGTGTCGCGACGGCAGCGGCGATGTTGTCGACAGCGAGCTGAATGCGCCCCCTCTGCGTTCCCAGGTTCATACGCATGAAGCCCGAGCCGCCCGCGCCGTAGACGTCACCCGGGCTGAGGAAGACGCTCGCATTCTCAGCCAGCCATGTCTGGACGATGTCTTCTGGCGAAACGTTCCGGCCTGTGCTCTCGCTCGCTTCCCTAGCCAGTCGTTCGGCGTCGACGGCCTCGAAGATTTCACTCATGTCGAGCCACGCCAGGTACGTCCCCTGTGCCTTGCGGTACTTCACGCTCGGCAGCTTCTCCTGAATGTATGACGCAACGAAGTCCTGATTGCCGTCGAGGTACGCTACGGCCTGATCGAGCCACGGTTCTCCCTCGGTGAGGGCTGCGTGGTTCGCGGCCAGCCCCAGCGTCGGAAGATCTGCGCGGGTGTTCGAGCGCGTCCGGGCCTCGTAGTCCCGATTCGTCGTGAACCACCACGACACTTTCATGCCCGCCAGATTGAACGACTTGCTCGCCGCTTTGAACGTCAGGCTGTTGTCGACGATCTCGCGGTCGGGTAGTGCGGCGAACGGTGTGTACGAGCTGCCCGAATTCAAGAAGTCGCAGTGGATTTCGTCTGACAGGACGACCACACGGTGGCGCAGGCAGATTTCACCCATACGTAGCAGGTCTTCCTCCGACCAGACGTTACCGGTCGGGTTGTGCGGGTTGCACAGAATGAAGACGTGTGAACGAGCTGCGCGCTGTTCGAAGTCGTCGAAGTCGATCTCGTAGCGCCCGTCGACCATGACCATGGGGCTATCCTCGGTCACGGTCCGTGTGAAGCGAAGATCGGTGTAAAAGCCGCTGTAGGCCGGTGTCGTCATCAACACGCGTGAGCCTGGCGGGGCGAAGGTCTGCAAGGCCGCAATCAGGCCGGGGTGTACTCCGGTCGTCCACACGAGTCCGCCGGGATCGACCTCCAGACCGTACCGCCGGTAGTTCCATTCGGCGACCGCCTCCGAGTACTCGGACGGTCTCCGAAGATATCCCCAGACTTCGTGCTCACACCGCTCGGCCAGTGCCTTGGTGATGCAAGGAGCCGCTCGAAAGTCGAGGTCTGCCACGCCCATACCCACTTCGATCGGCACGCCCATGTCCTGCACGGCACCATCCCACTTGAGGCACATCGTGCCGAACCGATCGTAGATCTCGTCGAAGTCGAAGACCTGTTCCTGCCCGCCGAGGACCGCATTGGCGAGTGACGCACCACGCGCGGGCTTGACCCCCGCCGCACTCAGGAGGGCGCTCGCGCCGGCTCCTCTCAGAAAAGTTCGACGATCGAGTCCGGGACGCCGTGCCATCGCAGCTCTCCTTGGGCAAGGATTTTCTACCGCTGGACAACCTCCGCAACAGTGTTACGAATCGCAAGTTCACTTCGATTAGACGGTGAGATGGGCGAATGTGTCGATCTGCCCACTGGAAGGTGTCCCGGCCTCCGCTGCGAGACTTGGACAGCTATAGCCCTCGTAGGTACTCCGGTTTCAACGGGATTTCCCCGTCGAGTGCCAGGTCGATGGCGTGGAGGATCTGCTCGCGGTCTCGAGGCAGCTCTCCTGCGATCGGCAGATAGCTCGACGCATGGTTCGTGCGGAAGACCGTATGGGTGGGCTCCGCCTTCTCTACGATGGTGCGCATCTCCTGTAGAAGCTGTGGTACCGCAGGCAGCTCGAACTTCCCCTTCTCGACCATGCGTGCCTGCGGAGTTCCCGGGATCACCGTGAGTGTCAGGGCCCCGACGTACTGCGGCTCCATCTTCGAGATCAGTCGAGCGGTTTCTCGCGCGTGCTCGACGCTTCGGTCCACGCCTCCGGCCCCAAGAAGGACGATCACGCTGAGGCGCATGCCCGCCTCGTGAGCTCTCCGTGCCGCCTCGACATGCTCCGCGAACGTCCCACCCTTCACAATCCTCTTCAGGGTGACGTCGTCACCGGACTCCGGCCCGATGTAGAGCATCTCTAGCCCGGCGTCTCGAAGAGTCCTCAGCTCGTCAGCTGACTTGTCTAGGACGTTCTCCGCGGTGGCGTAACAGGATGCTCGCCTGAATCGTGGGAACGCGTCCTGACACGCGGCCAGGATCGTGAGCCAGCGGTCGACGTCCATGACGAGCGCGTCTCCGTCGGCTACGAACACCTTGTCGGTTCCCGCATACGCGCGTCCCGCCGCGTCGATGTCCTCCAGCACCTCACCCAGGTCACGCACGCGGAACTGCTTGTCCCGGTACATGTCGCAGTAGGTGCAGAGATTGTGCGAGCAGCCGATCGTGGCCTGCACGATGTACGACTGAGCCTCGGACGGGGGCCGGTAGAGCTTGCCTTCGTAACGCATACCGAAAGATAGCGCGGCCCCGGGCGAGCGACATGAAGGACCGACGACCGACTCGCGGTCACGCTCCGCTCCAAGATATCATCTCGCGATCCACAGGCTCACCTGTCGAATAAGGGACGCTCACGTGCAGAGATCCGTCACTTATCTCGGTACGCTCGCGCTGGTTCTGGGGAGTGCGGCACCCCTGCGGGCCCAGACCGCGGAAGACTGTGATTCCGACCGGGCGATGCTCAGCGACGCGCAGATGTTCGATGCGTTCTATCCGGCCGAATACGAGTCGCTGGCTGATCATCTCGACGACTGGCGGGTCGACGATGACTCTGCGCTGCTCGTGCTCGAGCAGGCGAAGTACTACCCGCTGTCCGCGGTGCAGAGCCAGGACGATGCGCTTCTGGACGGCTTCGCCGGAGATCAGGTGCTCATCGATTACCACCTCACGGCCCGCGCGCTCGTCGCTAAGGTCACGGAGGCCTACAGCTACGAATGGAACGACCGTATTCTGCGTCTCGCCAACGGTGACCGGATCGAGGATGGTGTGCTGTACGACGGAGCCGGTGACCGGAAAGCGCGACATCGTCAGCTCCACGTGTTCACGAGTTGGTGCGGCTTCTCCTTCACCTTTCCGGAGAGCTTGGTCTACGAGCGACCTGTCTCCTGACCTGAGCCACCATCTTCGCGATCTGGATGTCCTGAACCGCTACGCCCGTCAGGTCCGCGACCGTGATCTGATCGTTTGACGTCCGTCCGAGTGAAGGGTTCGCCACGACGGCGCCCAGCTCGACGATATCGGCCTCGGTGATGTCACCCGATGCGATGGCGTGCAGGCATTCGCCATACGCACTGCACTGGACAACGCTATCGGCGACGACTCGGTCAGCTCTCCCCAGCAGGGCGGCCTCGAGCTCCTGCTTGCCGTCGTCGTCGGATCCCATAGCCGTGATGTGCGTGCCGGGTCTGACCTGGTCGGCGAGGAGGACGGGCGCCCGGGCTGACGTCGCCGTGACGATGAGCCGACTCTTGTCGGCCAATTCGTCGACGGTCTCAGCAGCATGCACCGTAAGACTCGCCGCCTGAATCGCGGGGCTCTCCGTCAGGTCCTCGATCATGGCGCGGACCCTGGCTGGGTCACGTCCCCAGACCATGGCTGAATCCGTCTCTACGACCGAGCACAGCATTTCGAGCTGCATGCGTGCCTGAACACCGGTGCCGATGACGCCGACGTGTTCGACCCTGGATGGAGCGAGGTGCCGAGCGGCCACCGCGCCAGCGGCCGCCGTGCGCATGTCGGTGAGCCAGCACCGATCGTGAAGGACGAGTTCCAGAGCACCCGTGCGTTGGCTGAAGACGAGGATCACACCGTCCGACGGTGAGATGCCGAGCGACGGATTGTCATAAAAACCGGATGCGATCTTCATGACCCAGTGTTCGTCGTCCGTGATTGAACCGTACTTGATGTGAACGTCCCCGGGCGGGTCATCGAAGTGCAGGAAGCCGACCGGCGGGACGGTGACCTTGCCCTGGGAGTACAGAACGAAGCCGGTCTCGATCTCATTGATCAGCCGGTCAGTATCGAGAAGGGATTGGATCTCGTCGAGCGCGAGCACGTCAGGCACGGTTTGACGGGGGCGGGAGGGATCGGTCGCAGCGCACGATACAGGGTCGTCCAGGTGCCCCGCCATACGACCCGGACGTGTTGTCCGGTCCGTGAGTCTGCCCAGGATCCATGGCGGCGGCCTCCGCCTCTGCTCTACCTTCGCAGGCACTCGGCCGTCCGGGAGCCGAGCTGTTCGAGGGAGCGATGTGTCATGCGGACGACAGGACTGACGACCACCCGAGCGCTGCTGCTCGCTGCCGTGGCGCTGTCCGCGGCTGCGTGCACGAGCGGAGAAGCATATCCGCGCGAGCTCGAGATGACGACCTGGTCTGTGGTTGGGATCGATCCCGAGACCGGCGACGTAGGGGTGGCCGTGGCCTCGTGCGTTCCAACGAACGGCGATGCCGTTGCGGCGCTGGTTCCGGGCATGGGTGCTGCCGCCACTCAGGCCGGCTTCGATGTCGACAATCGAAATCGTGTCTTCGAGGCGATCAAGGATGGTCTTACTGCGGAGGAGGTGATCCTTCACGTGACCGATCCGGGCTGGGACGACCAGCTGGAACGCCGGCAGTACGGGGTGGTCACCATGCACGACGGCCTGGTCCATGTGGGCGGCTTTACGACGCCACTCCGTCAGGGCATCAGCACAGGAGAGGACGGGTCGCCCCGATATGCGGGCGTCATGGCCGATGCCAGCCACGGCGTGAGCTCGCAGGGTAACACACTGGAAAGTGCCGAGGTTGTAGGTGCCCCTCTCGACGCGTTTCGATGGGATGACCCGGCGGGGTTCAACTGGCTCTCGGATCGATTGATGCGTGCGCTCGAAGCTGGTGCGGTTGCAGGGGGCGATGTGCGGTGCAACAACGAACGCGTGCGGCAAACGGCGGCGATGGCCGTCATCCTGGTCGCGCGCGGGGGTGACCTGCCGTACGCGACCGAGAGCATTGGGATGACGGACGCGGGCACGGCCAACGCACCGTGGCTCGCCTTGTCCGTGGCCACCGAACGCTTTGCGGAGAACCCGTTGATCGAACTTCGGCGCCAGTACGATCAATGGCGACGAAGCGCGACCGACGAGCGCTGACAGTGGGGTGACGAACGACCCGGCCAGCCACTTCGAACTCCTTGGTGGGGAGCTCGGAGTCCGCCGCCTCGTCGATCGCTTCTACGACCGGATGGACACTGTAGTGGAAGCGTCATCGATACGGGCCATGCACCCCCGCGACCTCGCCGGCTCCCGCGAGAAACTCTTCCTGTTTCTCGTGGGGTGGACGGGTGGTCCCCCGCTGTACGCCCAGCAGCATGGCCACCCGATGCTGAGGGCTCGACACTTGCCCTTTGCCATCGGCGTGCCCGAGCGTGACGCATGGATCGCGTGCATGGACTTCGCCCTCGACGAACACGAGATGCCGGACGAACTGCGCGGGTATCTTCGGCTCAGATTTCGATCCGTGGCCGACCATATGCGCAATCGGTCGGAAGTCGGGGAGTAGCGTTCCGGGGAGTTGCTAGGTCGGGTTGTTCGACTCTCCGCCCCCATTCGGCGGCTACAAGGACCGCAGCCCCCCGGGAGCTCGAGCAGATCCTTGCAGGAATCCCGCTCGTCTTCGAGCCGGTGCAAGCGGGCACCGAGGTCTCCGACTTCGTCACAAAGGGCGTCGATCTGACCCGGTGAGGCGGAGTTACCGATGGAGGGCAGGGCGCGCCGGTCGTTGCAATGGATTACGACCTTTCCGATCGTCGACACGACCACGAAGTCGAAGTCGAAGACGCCCAGGGGAAACTTCAGCGGATTGCCGTTGGCTGCGAATGTCGATCTCAGGATACCGTGGTGGTGCTCGGGTCGCACAAAGGATCACTGCGGTAGAATGCCGCCGGCGGTTCGTGTGTCGTGACTTGTCCCTACTCCAAAATCGAGGTGAGTGTCTCGCAGCGTTGGGTCTGGTCACCGCTGCCACATACCCGACCAATCCTTCGGCACGATCGTCCTAGTGCGCCCGAACGCGTTCATCGTCCGTGTACATGTCAGCCGGCGCCTCGTACATGACGGGGCCGCACGAGTGGTAGCGCTGATCGATGTGAAGCTGGGCTCGTTCAGCCAACGTGAGCGCGGGCTCTTCGTGAAGGGTGACGCCTTGTCTGATTGCCTGCGTCAGGCATCCGAGGACGTTGACCCCATGGGGCCTTCACGCGAAGCGTATGATTCCACGGCTCGTGACGTTCGAGCGGCGTGGACGGACGCGGATGTAGTCTCTTAGGATCCGTGCGGTACGATGTCGCCTGAGTTCCAGACTACCCAGTTACATATATGACTCAAGTACCTGCCTACGAGCGAAATCCCCGGCTGACCTGCCTGCACACGTCGGTGGTCGACGCGGGAAGTCGTGACGGTCGAGCCTTCGCCGTACTCGCTGACACGGTGCTGTATCCGGAGGGCGGGGGACAGCCGGCCGATTGTGGTACCCTCGAGGGGGTGGACGTGGTCGACGTTCAGAAGGTCAACGGGCAGATCATTCACATTCTGACCGATCCCGTGGATACGGGACCGGTGACGGTTGAGCTCGACTGGCAACTGAGATTCGATCACATGCAGCAACACACGGCCCAGCATCTTCTGACCGCGATCGCCGCGGACCACTTCGGCTGGCAGACGACTGCGTTTCACCTGGGTGCGACCGTGTCGGATATCGAGCTGGATGCGGCCACGATCGATCCCGCGCAGCTGCAGATGCTCGAAGACGTCGTAGCAGCTGAAATCCGCGCCGCGCGGCCGGTTACGGCGCGCCGCGTCAGTCGTGTAGCATACGAGAAGCTCGAGGTTCGGTCGCGAGGTCTGCCGGCGGGACATACGGGTGACGTCCGGCTGGTGGAGATTGATGGGATCGATCTCAATACGTGTGGAGGCACGCACTGCGCGAACACCGCAGAGCTCGAGGCGATCAAGTTGCTCGGTACCGAGTCGCTACGAGGAGGAACCCGTGTCTTCTATCTGTCGGGTGAGCGGCTGCGGCGTCGCCTCGGTGCGGAAGTCGCACGCACGGCGGCGCTTCGAGGAGTTCTCGGCGTATCGGATGATGAGCTGATCGGGGGCGTCGAGTCGAGACTCGAGCAGGTAAAAGAAGCCAGCAGGACGATCCGCCGCCTCGAGGATACGCTGGCCAGCCTACTGGCTGAGCGGTTCGCGGCGCGGGGGGAGGCCCTTTTAGTGGAACACCTCCCGGGTCGTGGGCTCCCATTCCTCCAGCGGCTCGCGCGTGAACTGGAGGCCCTCGATCCCACACGGGCGGTCTTTCTCACGGCAGGTGAAGGCGACGAGGGATTCTTCCTTCTCTCGGCCGGTGAGGGATCTGCGGTCGACGTGCCCGAGCTGGGGCCGCGTATCGCTGAGGTCCTCGAAGGTAAGGGCGGTGGAAAAGGCCGCGTCTTCCAGGGCCGCGTGAGTCGGTTGTCGAAGCGTGATGAGGCGGCCGGGCTTCTCCGCTGATCGAACGGGTCGCAAAGCAGGGTCAGTCGACTCAAGTTGCGCCGCCGTCCCTGCCTTCACGCCGAGTGGATTCCATGCCGTATATCGACCCGCCAGCTCGAGCACGTCTCGGCGCTGGTGATGCCCCCACGAGTCCGGGAGAACTCAACTACGCGATCACGGTGCTCGTAGACGCCTACCTCCAGGGCGCCACGGAGACCGCGGGACGCTTGAGGTACGCTCATCTCAACGAAGCGGTCGGTGTCCTCGAGTGCGCGAAGCTCGAGCTCTATCGGCGGGTGGCCGTGCCGTACGAAGAGGAAAAGATGGCAGAGAGCGGGGATGTCTACTCGGCCGGTTGACCACAGTCGAGGTCAGCGGCTCGAGGTCCGGATTCGGCTACGATCGCGGTAGCACTCGACATCGGCGCCGAATTCAGCCCTCTGCCGTAGCTTCTCGAACCTGCCGTTGCAGCCGCCCGAGGATCGCGCTCATGCCTCTGAGTCGCAGAGGTGACACGACCTCGCCGAGACCCATGGTACTGTAGAAATCGGGGGGCACGGCAAGCACGTCTTCGACCGGATGTCCATTCAACCCCTCGAAGAGGATGCCGGCGAACCCGCGAACTGTCGGACTCTCGAGAGGCGCATCGAAGAAGAGATGGACCGACCCGTCCGGGTCGACGCGTGTCGCCAGGAAGAAGGGTGTCTGGCACTCGTGCACCTGCTCGAGTTCCGAGCGATCCGCGAGTAGATCCTCGGGAAGAGGAGGGACCTTCTTAGCGTATTGGAGGAGCGCCTGAACTCTCAGGTTCTTCGGCGCGCGCTCGAACCGGGTGACAACGTGTTGTAGCGATTGGGGAATGCTCATACGCTCGACTACCGCGAGAAGCCGGGACGGTTCCGGCCAGATGCTAGTGACATGAGAACCGATGCTGTGCCGGTGGGTATCTGTTCACTCCATCATGAGTGAAACCGCTGTCTACGGAGACCAGTATGTCCGTCGCCCACGATTCTGATCCGCGATTCGAACAGTACGCGCACCCGGAGCGGCTCGTGTCCGCGAGTTGGCTCGCCGACCACCTCGACGATCCGAACGTTGTGGTCGTCGAGTCCGATGAAGACGTACTGCTCTACGATACCGGTCACATTCCGGGCGCGATGAAGATCGACTGGCACATGGACCTCAATGATGCGCTGACCCGGGACTATCTCGACGGGGCAGGATTTGCGGAGTTGCTCGCCTCGAAAGGCATCTCGCGCGATACGACCGTGGTCTTCTACGGTGATAATTTCAACTGGTGGGCTGCCTACGCGCTCTGGGTTTTCACGCTTTTTGGACATCCGGACGTCCGCTTGCTCGATGGTGGTCGTTCCAAGTGGATGGCGGAGGGTCGTGATATGACGACCGACGTGCCGGAGCGCCCCCGTGCTGAATATCCCGCGGTAGCGCGTGATGACACCACTGTGCGAGCATTCCGTGAGGACGTGATGGACCACCTGAAATCAGAGGGTCGCATGGTCGATGTGCGCTCACCCGGCGAGTTCAAGGGTGAGCTTTTGCACATGCCCGACTACCCCCAGGAGGGTGCGATGCGCGGGGGGCATATCCCCGGTGCGTCCAACGTGCCGTGGAAGCGGGCGGCCAACGACGACGGGACGTTTCGCTCCGCCGCTGAACTGCGCGCGATCTACCTGGAAGAGCAGGGTTTGTCCGCGGACGACGATGTTGTCGCGTATTGCCGGATTGGTGAGCGGTCGAGCCACACCTGGTTCGTACTCACGCACCTTCTGGGTTTGGAAAAGGTCCGCAACTACGACGGTTCATGGACCGAGTGGGGTAATCTGGTGAGGGCGCCCGTCGAGCGTTGATCGTGGTTCACCCCTGAGGCAGGGCACGGCAGCGGCAGTCTTTGGTGCCTGGTTGCTGGACGGGACATTGCCGGCCGGTCCGTGAGCGCCTCCTATAGGGAACGTCGTCAGTGCGGCGATACGTCCCCGTCAGGAGCCACCCGATGTCTGTCCGTATGCTCAAGCTCACGTTGGCTGCCTCGGCTGCGTCCGTCTGCCTGCTGGGGCTGACGCTCCCTCCCGGAGGGCCTGGTGCAACGCCGATTGCGGCTGGGATCGAGGTCACGATCCACCAAGGCACAAACATGGCGGCGGCCGTATCCCCGGATGGCGGTACGATCGCGATCGATGCGCTCGGGCGGATCTGGACCTTGCCTTCGGATGGGGGTGAAGCCACGGCGCTCACCGACCCGTTCGGTGATGCGCGCCAGCCCGTCTGGTCACCGGACGGCCAGCACATCGCGTTCCAGGCGTATTGGGGGGGAGACTACGACATCTGGGTCATCGGTGCGGGTGGCGATGGCCTGACACGTCTCACGAACGGTCCCTTCGATGACCGGGAGCCGCACTGGTCACCCGATGGCTCCAGAGTGGTGTTCTCATCCGATCGGGCCGGCACGTACGACGTATGGGAAGTGACCGTTGACGATCTCCGTGTGCGCAGGCTCATCGATGGACCGGATAATGAGTACTCGCCGGCATTCGGGCCGGATGGTCGGATCGCGTACGTCACGGACGGGGATGACGCGGGCGTGTGGGTACAGTCAGGCGCAGGCGTTTCGACCCGTGTAGCAGACCTTGGTGGTTCGGATGGGTTCGCTCCGGCATGGAGCCCGGATGGGGCTTTGATCGCGTACAGCACGGGCACGTTTGGGTCGAGCGCGATGCACGTCGTCTCGGCCTCGGGAGAGGACGGATCGCCGAGACGCCTAAGCGCTGACGACGAGGACGTCTTTCCCTTCCGCGCAGCGTGGCTCTCGAATGGACGTCTTCTCTATACGGCAGACGGCCTGATCCGGACACGCCCGGCATCTGGCGGCGCGGCCATGGACGTACCGTTCTCCGCGATGGTCATGCTGGACCGGCCTGCCTATCGGAAGCGCCTGCGCAGCTTCGAGGCTTCAGGGCCGATGCCCGTTCGCGGGATCGTCTCTCCGTCTGTCTCTCCAGATGGCACACAGGTTGCCTTCACAGCGCTCGGTGACCTCTGGTTGATGCCAGTAGGTGGCACACCCGAGCGACTCACGGATGACCCGTGGGTCGAACTCGACGCGTCCTGGTCCCCGGATGGACAGAGCATCGCCTTCGCGTCCGATCGGGGTGGATCAGTCGACGTGTGGGTGCACGAGGTCGATGGAGGTCAGGCTCGTCAGGTCACACGCGGTGGCGGTGCGATGCCGTCGTGGTCACCGGATGGGCGTGAGATCGCGTACATCGGCGGGGACGGGCGGAACGCGGGGGTGCGGGTCGTCTCCGTCGACAACGGTAGTACCGTCACGGTACGGACCGGGCTCTTTGGACCCGGCCGACCGACATGGTCGCCGGACGGAAATCACCTGGGCGTGTCGGCGCTTGCGCCGTACTCGACACGCTACCGGGAAGGTGTGAACAAGGCACTTCTGATCCGGGTGCCTCGCCCCGCAGCGGAGGACAGTGACGAGGACGACGCAGCGTGGCGCCCGCGTCAGACGGCCGAGCGCTGGCTCGACTTCCTGCCGCATTCTTCGACGGGCACGCGCTCCACGGATGGACCCGTCTGGTCGCCGGACGGCTCATGGTTCGCTTACGTCTCGAATGGTGTGCTCTGGGTCGTCCCGGTGACACCGGATGGAGATCCTGTCGGCCCACCCCGCCGCCTGAATAATGAGACCACGTCAGACGTATCGTGGACTGGGGATTCCCGGTCGCTCGTCTACCTGACCACGGACCGCCTGCGCCGAGTCTGGCTGGAGAGCGGAGCCATCGAAGACATCTCTGTCGACATCGAGTGGAGTCGGACTGTGCCCGATAGCCGTGCGGTGATCCACGCGGGCCGCGTGTTTGATGGCGTCTCGGAAGACCTGCTCCGAGACATCGACGTGGTGATCCAGGGTAATCGGATCGCTCGAGTTACGGCGCACGACGACAGACTGCACCGCGGTACCGTCATCGACGCTTCGGACGGTGTGTTGTCCCCCGGTCTGATCGAGATGCACACCCACGGTGGACTCGGCGAAGGCGAGCCTATTGGTCGGAACTGGCTGTCGTACGGGGTGACGACGATACGGCGCGTGTCGGCCGATCCGTACGACATGACCGAGGCACGAGAATCGATCGGGTCGGGGCGCCGTGTTGGGCCGAGGATCTTTGCCACAGGCAATTCGATGGATGGCAGTCGGATCTTCTATGGCGGTGGTGCGTCGATGGGCGCGATCGCTCAGGTGGAGCTCGAGATGCAGCGGGCGGAAGCGCTGGAATACGACCTCATCAAGACGTATGTGCGCCTGCCGGATGCCGTGCAGCGACGGGTGATCGAGCAGGCGCACGCGCGGGGCATGTCTGTCACGTCGCACGAGCTCTACCCGGGTGTCGCCTATGGGGCCGATGGTGTCGAGCACGTTCGAGGGACGAGTCGTCGAGGGTATTCGACCAAAGTCACTGAATTGAATCGTAGTTATCAGGACGTCGTGGCGCTTCTCGCGAGGTCACGGATGGGCATCACGCCGACGGTCGGTCTGTATGGTGGTTTTGGCCTCCTGGCCGGTGATGATCCGTCGCTGCTCGACGATGAACGACTCGAGTACTTCGGGGGCAGCACGACCCGAGGCAGGCGTGGTGGCGACGTAGGGACCGTGCGTCGTATGGTCAGTGATATGGGCGCACTCGGTCGACGCGTTCTCGAACAGGGGGGAGTCGTCGTGGTTGGGACAGACTTCGGACCGCCGGGCTTGTCCCTGGTTGCGGAGATGGAAGTGCTCACCCGTTACGGCGGCATGGAGCCGATCGACGTCCTGCGGGCGACCACCTCCGTGCCGGCCGAGGTGATGGGCTACGGTGACGAGCTCGGCACGGTACGACCGGG
>Ga0209631_10003132_pt1 | contig 19330 bp, 20 predicted proteins | sample COG_08_FD_184752 | JGI IMG/M metagenome (GOLD analysis project Ga0209631, IMG submission 184752) | Pelagic Microbial community sample from North Sea - COGITO 998_met_08 (SPAdes) (version 2) | ecosystem: Environmental > Aquatic > Marine > Neritic zone/Coastal water | place: Helgoland, sampling...
TTTCCAGGATCATTTGTTGGACCAACAACTACTGTTTCGATTTGTCCACTATAAGTCTGTTTTTTCAGACCTTTTAGTACAATATCTAACTCCTCATGATTCCTAACACTGGGAATAATGACAGTAACTGAAGGTTCACTCACGGCTTACCGTAAGCGCCTACACTTTCAATAACATCGATGATTAATCATGGGTCATTAGTAACTCTTGGAGCTAGGAAATATACCCAACTAGCCCCGCCTTCATTACTATTCCATGTAAGTCTTAAGGGGTATTTATCTTGAAATTCTAAAGTAATTGAATCAGTTAATCCACTTGCTAATTTTCTTGTTAGAGGATCTAAGAACTGTAATGAGTATGTTGATTGCGTAGGGTTTGGCGCCACTAACTCACTAAGTTCTCCTGCATCGAATCTAACGTTTACTGATTCTCCGGCTTCCACAGTTACTGAAACACTCATCTGGTTTGAATCTAGACTTAGGTCAACTAATTCTCCAACAAACTTTGCTGCTCTGAGAGCGTTCGAGAGCTTGGAAGCATCTATTGTCGCTCTGCTATCAAATGACAGTTGTGGCATTTTTGGCTCATTCATTGTCGATGTATCTAACCCTCTAAGTATACGGTGTACTGCACCAACTCTGACGTTAATAGCTCCTATTGCCTCATCGTAATCTAATTCAACTAAATCTGATGGTCCTGCAAGACTTAATAGGTCTCTCAATTTTACAAGTTCAAGTCCAATTTCTACTGGTTCAACTTCATATGTCTCAAAACATGCATCACCTATAGTTGCAGACAGTAAAGCAACATGCGACCCATCAACTACATTTATTTGCAATCCATTTTCTTTCCATACTAATTTTGCTTCTTCTGTTAACACAGAAAGTAGATCTACTATTTCTTTCATTAATTGCGTATTTGCTGTGACTCTCAACATCATGCCACCCCTTTCTTAACCTACCCTTGACTGCGGGTTATTCATGCTTATGTTTCAGCGATTAGGTATTATTACTCAAAAAGTTTGAAAATTTGTATATTATTGATACTCTCTGAACTTGTGTCCGCAACTTTCGCAAGTACAGATTTTTGTTTCCGGTTCATCAGAAGATCTAGTCTGCATTAGTACAACAAATATTCTATCTGCATCACATTTTGGACATAGGTAGTCGCCGACCCAAAGTGTACCTTGGGCGACTGTTTCGGGAACAACTTCATTCAGATGCCTCAGAGATGAAGTTTCACTAGACGTTGCTGCTTTAGATAAATCAATAGTTTCTCCAGTCATTGGGTCGGTAAACTCTGCACCTTTACCATCTTTCCCAGCTAGAGGACCTTCATATCCACAAGTATAATTTGTACATCTAATATTTCCATTACCTTCCATAAAACCTAAAGTACCGCATTCTGGACAAAACATGACTCACACCAACTGTTGATTGTGTAACCAACCGAATAGTGGTAAATCATTATCTTATTGAACATTACTAATACTTGAACACTAAATTAATAATTTCAAGAGAATAATGAAAACCCGATTTTGTATCCTGACCAAGCTAAACCTAAGCTACCTACAATGGTTATAACAACATAAATAAAAGTTGTAGAAAATTCATCTTCTGAAAGATTAATAGTATCCATAGCAAATGCAGACATAGTAGTAAAAGCACCTAACAAACCAGTTCCAAATAACAAAGCATATTCTTGATTAATTGCTGCATCAGCAGCAATTGCTCCAAACATTATCCCTAGCATCATTGAACCTAGTAGGTTTACTGTAATTGTTCCGAATGGCATTTGGTTCGAAGGGATTACTTCAGTAACCAAATATCTCAGGATTGAACCTATTGCACCGCCTAGACCAACTAATAGGACCAGCCTCCCATCCATGAGTTGACCAATAGATATCTGTTTTCATGCCTTCGCTATTAATCGTGAGATTGAAGCATGAAGTCGACGCCGAGAGGTTTGTGCGCGTCATCTACGATTGGAGGTTGGCCAGGGTTGTCGATGAAGAAGATCAAATAATTGATGAGTTATTTTGGAATCGTATTTCTACAAAAAATTTAGTAGATAGGCTTTCAGATTTACAATCAGGCCGAATTACTCCAGAGGCACGAACACTGATGGAAAGGTTCCCGGATGCTGAAAAAGACTCGCTAGGTGCCCTTTCATATTCTGAATGGCCGGAATTATCTGATGAAGAAACAAAGAAATTTATCGAAGCATCTACGAGACTTGCGAAAAGAGGAGTTGCAGAATCATCAGGAGATATTGATAGAAGAATGGATATGTTAGTTTCCGCAAATAATGAAATCAGGTCTTCTTGGACCACTTTAGAAGCAAGATGTATTGAATGGACTGGATTGTTTTTATCTGATTTAGATTTAGATGAACAAAGAAAGGAAATACCAGAAATAGTTTCTAGATCTAAATCAATAAATGATGTGGCCAATGAGTTCAATGTTTCCGAACCAAAACATCAGCCTTCGGAAGAAGAATGGAATACAATAACTTCACAGGCTCAATTAGTAGTTAATTTAGCAAATCAGATAACATCCTCTGAGGATACAATCAGAACAATTGCTAATGATTATTTGCCAAGTTTATCTGCATTAATGGGGCCTATAAGTGCAGCAAAATTAGTTGTTTTAGCGGGCGGTCGTGAGCGTCTAGCTCGAATGCCCTCAGGAAGTCTTCAGGTTTTAGGTGCTAATGCTGCAATGTCTGCACATAGGAAGGGAGCACCTCCTCCTAAACACGGAGCAATTCTCTTTTCTATGCCGGCAGTGAGTCGTAGTCCGCGTTGGGTACGTGGTAAAGTTGCTAGATATTTGGCAGGTAAAGCTAGTATCGCAGTTAGGATTGATCATTTTGATGGCGAGAAATTAACCAAAGAACAAGTTTCAGAAATTCATAAAGAAGCAGAGTCGATAAAAATGAAGTTCCCTAAACCTCCTAAGAGGAAGTGAATTGATGGGCCGTAGAAAACCCACCCAACTCGCATGGGGTATCCGAAAAGAAGGCCGAACTTTATGGACAAGAAATGCAGTTAAAGGTATATCAGTTAGAGATGAAAGAAGAAAAAAGGATAGTAGAATAGAATGGCGACAGTGGGAACCGCAGAAATCAAAAGTAGCAGCATGTTTATTGAAAACAAAATTAGATCCTAGTGAACTTATTCCTGAAGTTGGCTCTACTTGCCTGTATCTAGGTGCATCATCAGGAACTACTGTTAGCCATATTCATGATCATGTATGTGGTTCAGGGAATCACCATAATGGTCAGATAGTATCTGTAGAAATTTCTCCTCGAATGATGAGAGATTTGAGTAAATTATCCGAATTGAGACCAGGACTAATCCCTGTACTAGGGGATGCCAGAAAACCTACAGTAATATCACCATATCTTAGAGATAAGGTTGATTGGATACATCAAGACATTAGTGTTGCAGAACAAACTAAATCATTTCTTAAAATTTCAGATATATTTCTGAAACCTAATGGAATCGGACTTTTATCTCTTAAAGCGGCCAGTGAAAGGTGGATGGAAGGAGGGGATGATTCACGTTTCAAAGAAGCAGAAGAAATGATCAATTCAAGCGAGAGTGTAACTCTTCTTGATAATATTGACATATCCCACTTTGAGAGCCAACATAGAATATTTGTTATTAAAAAAATAGATTTGGTTTAGCCGCCAGCTAATAGTGCGCCACCACCAAGTAAAATAACGAAGAAAAGCCAAATCAAAATTCCTAATGCAAACAATACTATTGCTATCCAACCCATAATCTGAGCGGCTCTTGCCAAACCATGGTCAGGATGACCTGGCTGATTACTGGTTATCTGCAATGCACCATTAGCGATTATTACTGCTGGAATAGCGCTACAAATTCCACACAAGAAATAAGATAATGCTGCAAGAACCATAGCAAGTACAGCATTTGTTTCAGTATATTGTCCCATCACTGAGTTCCCTGAAACTTGAACAGAACTACTAGAATTTTTCGTAGGATTTGCCCATGGAACTTCATTTTCATTATTAGACCAAGGAACTTCCTCGTCAGTACTCATAAACATTCTAATGCAGTTTGTTATTTCAATTATTCTCTTATGTATTATTGAAATTCTTACGTAGACAATATAATGTAATTACTTTCATTGGTTAATTTATGCCTGAGATGCCAGAGGTTGAAACGGTTCGTAGAGGTTTAACTCCTCACCTTTCAGGTAGTGTGGTAACTTTTGTTGATTTACGTAGACCAAATCTTAGGTTTCCATTCCCTGATAATTTTGAAGAAATATTAATTGGTGCTAAAATTGAGAGAATTGATAGAAGGTCGAAATATCTATTATTCCGTTTATCTAACGGATATACTTGGATGAGTCATTTGGGCATGACCGGAGTTTGGACGGTTGGTTCAGAAGGAAAAGGTAAGCATGATCATGTATATTTCGAATTTGACGATGGTATGAAAACTGCCGTATACACAGATCACAGAAGATTTGGATTTATGGATATTTTCGAGACTTCAAATGAGTCTGAACAGAAGTGGTTGTCCAGTCTAGGGCCAGAGCCTCTTACAGATGATTTTACGGCCCAAGTCTTGAAATCAAACCTTCATGGTAAACGCTCCCCGATTAAGAGTGCGTTACTTGACCAGAGAGTTGTTTCAGGTCTTGGAAACATATATGTCAGTGAAATTCTATTTCGAAGTAAAATTTCTCCAATTAAGACTGCTGCAGAAGTTGCGGGTAAGAGTAACAGAGTGAATACCAAGATACAAAGAATTTTTGAGAATACCAATCAAGTGATTGCTGAAGCGATAATGGTAGGTGGTTCCACAATTTCCGATTTTAGAGGTGTTTCAGGCGACTCAGATTTAGGTTATTTTGCTCAACAATTCAGAGTCTTTAATCGTGAAGGAGAAGAATGTATTAAAGAAAATTGTAAAGGTAAGATATTGAGAATAGTGCAATCAGGGCGTTCAACCTTTTACTGCCCTAAATGTCAGAAATAAGTTATTTCAGTACCCATTTTACAATAATTAGTTGTAACCACATAGGAGTAATTTTTGTTACTAGTGGCAATGGTTTATTCACAATACCTGGCATAACTTCTCTTTTTCCCTTGTGCATTGATTTCACAGCAATTTCTGCAACTTTTTTTACAGGTACAGCTGTTATCTTTTCCATTTTACTGAGTTCCATTCCCGCAACTTCTTGAAATCCAGTCGTTACATAACCTGGGCACAATGCAGTAACAGTCACTGCTTTATTTTTCAATTCCTTATGCAACGCTCTAGAGTAGGATAAGACATAGGCTTTCGTAGCACAATAGACTGCAAAACTTGGCCCCGAAATATATGAAGCAATTGATGCTACATTCATTATTCGACCCTTACCTTTTTTGACCATTAAGTTTCCAAATACATGAGATAACCTTGTTAATGCATGTATATTCAATTCAATCATTTCTAATTGTCTTCCTAATTGCATATCTAAATGGTCTCCAAGTATCCCAAAACCCGCATTATTGACAAGAATATCTACTTCTCCTGAATCTTTGATTAACAAGTCAACCCCTTCTTCGGTAGTCAAATCAGCAACTATCACTTTGCAATTAACTGTGTGCTGACGACTAATTTCTTCTGCTAAATCTTGTAACTCTTTTTCTCTTCGTGCACAAATTACTAGATCATAATTTTGTGACGCTAATATTTTTGCGATTTCTAAGCCTATTCCGCTTGAGGCTCCAGTAACTAAGGCTACTTCTCTCATAGGCTCCCTCTAATCTATCATCTAAGAGAATTGCATATAATATCATGTATAGTTTATATGTGGTCAGTTACAATGAATTATACCCCGCAAATCGTGATAGTTTTGTTGCGATTATTTACTGTTGGGTTTGAGTAAGGAAGTGAGAATATAGGAAAAATAAATCAAAATAAAAAAATCTGGAGTGTTACAATGTTTAGGTCTGGAGGGTATGAGATGAATGATGAGTTAGAGGATGCTACATTTGCATTTGGAAGAACTGCTGAAGAAGTTAAAAGACATCCGAAAGCTAGAATGCCAACAGGTTTAGTTAACCTTCTAAGGCGCTCTAATCTAATGGAAGATGCTTTAGAAACTGGGTTTCATTTAGAAATCTCTTCCAGGCCAAAGAGTCAAGAAAACTGGTTTAAATTTGAACAGGTTCTAGCAGTAGAGCCAAAATCACACTGCCCTATGGGTACTTCTATGAGGGGGATATTTTCGGTTTTTGATGGATTTGATACATTTGAGTTAGGTACCTTCCCTTGGTCTGAATCAATGCCAAGTCAACTTTGGGTTAGAGCTAGTTTACTTGATGACAATACTTTGGCTTGGGTTCTTTCTCAAGACAAAATTCTTTCAGGTGAAATGAATCAACAAATGAATCTTCATGATTTTTCCGAATTGGAAATACCAAATCCTGAACCTATTGAATATATGCGTCTCCCGCCACCTCCTGAAAGTCCTTACAACTTCTTTGATGATGAATAATCAGAACAACATTCATGAGCATTCAGTTGACGAACATTGTCATGACACATACAATGCAGCAGAAATTAACGACTGAATTCATCGGAACTTTCTTCCTTTCACTAACAATTTGCACGGCAGCAGTTTATGGTTCTGCAGGAGAATATGCTCCTTTCGGTATAGCTGCGACTCTAATGGTAATGATCTACGCTGGTGGGCATATCTCAGGTGCTCATTACAACCCAGCAGTGACTGTTTCGATTTATCTCAGAGGTGCCTGTGAAAAGGATGAGGTTCTTCCATACATTGCTTCACAAGTAATAGCAGCAGTTTCTGCAGCAATAGTTGTTGAGAATCTTTTGTTCCCCGATGCGTTATCTCCTGTAGCCGCAGAATTAGGTAATGATGCGGTAGTTGCCGAACTTCTCTTCACCTTCGCATTAGCTTATGTTATTCTTAATGTTGCAACAACTGAATCGACATCTGGAAACGGTTACTATGGCGCTGCAATCGCTCTTGTTGTCCTTGCTGGTGCAATTACTGTTGGTAGCATCTCTCTTGCATCATTCAATCCTGCAGTAACCAGCGCGCTGATAGTTTCAGGTAAATTGACACTTGCAGATTCATGGATGCATTTTGTGCCACAGTTTGTTGGAGCAGTTTTAGCAACATATGCGTACAAGTCAACCCAATGAGATAGTTCATAACACCCACCCTATTTCCAATTTCATGGTTACTACGGAGCGTAAGAAGTGGAAACTTCGTTCGCGAGAGTCTTCGATGTACGGAACTGACAAGGCTAAAGATCCATTTCCAATAAGTCGGTCTAAGTTAGAACAATGTCACAGCTGTCCAAGATGCTTCTGGTTAGATAGAGTGAAGGGAATAGGTAAACCGGGAATTCCAGGGTTCTTACTCAATACCTTAGTTGATACTCTTCTAAAGAGGGAGTTTGACGCTCATAGGGAGGCTGGTACTCCACATCCATACATGATTCAGAATGGATTGGGTCATATGGTGCCCTTAGATCATCCAATGATGGATGAATGGCGCGAGAACTTCAAAGGAGTCAGAGCTCCAAAACATGGCTTGATCCTTACAGGAGCTGTTGACGATATATGGAAATCTGGAGATGGTGATACTGAAGAATGGTATGTAGTTGACTACAAATCTACAGCTTCAAATGCAGAAATTACTGCTGAATTATTCCTTGAGGACATATACAAGGGAGGATATGTTCGTCAAATGGCAATATATCAGTGGTTACTGAGAGAACTTGGACATCCTGTTTCAACTAGAGGATTTTTCGTTTATGAGAATGGCAATAACGATGCAGAATCTCTACTCAGCGAGGGTACTGATGAAAGTCCGAGAGGAATCCCTCTGAAACCGGCTTTGGTTATTGAAATTGATATAGCAAATGAGGATGTAATTGTTGAAGGGGAACGAATCGATTTAGATTGGGTTGAAAATCTCGTAATTTCAGCTAAAAATTGTCTCGATATGGATTCAGTACCCGATTCAGGAGAGTTTTGTGAACATTGTGCTTATGTTGAAGCAAGGTCTAAATTTTAGTATCATTAATAAATGGTCAAGTTAAAGAGTTACTATGAATAAGTGGGATGTAGTAATTTCTAAATCGATTGAGGACCCTGGTAAAGAATTGGGGATAATGAATTGGTCCAGCATAAAAAGTGACAAAACATTACCAGGATTAAATACATTAGTTTCAGAGAAGATCGCAAGCAATAAATGGTTTATTAGAGGTAATACATCTTTACTTCATGGAATTGAAGACGGCTCAGAAGTTTGGGCTCAAGAAATATTCTTTATCCCAAAGAAAATGGTGAAAAAAAAATATTCAGGCAAAAGTAAGGTAATCCACTCTAAATCACTTTTGAATTACGAGGATCAGATAGGTCTAATTGAATCAGTAAATAATGAAATTAATGAAGGTAAATGGGATTTTTGGGCCAGTCCTTTAGGCTTCAGTTCTCATAATGGTAAACCTTGTTGGCATATCAGAATGTATGAGATGGTTAATGAAGAAGAGGAATAGGTGTTGGAGTCAACAGGAAGAAAAATTGCATGTTGGAGTCAACATGTTGAAGTCAACATATTGAGTATTATGAAATTATATACTTACAACTTTTTACAAGTCTAATACTATTGTAATCGGATCGGTCTAAGCAGAACTGCATCGATTTGTCTTTTAATCGACTATGTATCCTCCTTTTCAGAAACTAACTGTCAAATGAAGAAATTTTAGAAGAGGCTGAAGATGTAGTAGAAGGGGATTATGGTAATGATGATCTAGATGAATTCGTTGATTGGGCAGACTCTATAGCTTGATTTTATTCACATATTTCTACGGAACTTTCCACCGGTCTCGAATAGTGCTTGTGTAACCTGTCCAACTGTACAATATTCAACAATATCCATCATCACTTCAAACAGATTTCCACCTTCTCTAGCTACTTGTTTGAGCCTTGCTAGACCTTCTTCAGCCTCTTTGGAATGAGTCACTTTGAATGCTTTGTTCCTATCAATTACCATCATTCTCTCTTCTTTATCTGAACGTGTAACTTCAATATCGAACTCTTCTACAGATAGTGAATTATCTACTCCTTCTTCGAAGGTATTTACCCCAATAATTGGTAATTCTCCCGAATGTTTCCTATGTTCATAAATCATTGACTCGTCCTGTATTCTATTTCTCTGATAATTAACTTCAAGAGCACCTAGAACGCCACCACGCCTATGCATTTCTTCGAATATTTTCAGTATCTCTTCTTCGACAGAATCAGTTAACCAATCTGCTACATGAGATCCTTGTAGTGGATTCTCATTTTGCAACCATCCATATTCTTTCGAAAGAATTAGTTGGATTGCTACTGCGTCTCTTACTGTATCTTCAGTAGGAGTTCCAAATGCCTCATCACGAGAGTTAGTGTGTAGTGAATTAGCATTATCAGCTAGTGCATAAAGTGCCTGTAATGTAGTTCGATAATCATTCCATGTGTATTCTTGAGCGTGTAATGATCTACCACTACTCTGTATATGATACTTCAGTTTCTGGCCACGCTCATCAACTCCATACATGTCACGCATAGCAATAGCCCAGATTCTTCTACAGACTCTACCAATTACTGCATATTCAGGATCCATTCCATTCGAGAAGAACCAACTGAAATTTCTCAAGAATTTATTTGCATCTAATCCTCTAGAATTGAATAACTCAACATATGTTAGACCATTAGATAGAGTAAGAGCCGCTTGAGAAATCGGGTTTGCACCTGCTTCTGCAATATGATATCCAGAAATTGAAACGAAGTAATGATTTCTTACTTCATTATCAACATAGAACTCAGCAACGTCCCCCATCATTCTTAGTGCAGTATCTAGATTGAATACCAATGTATTCTGCCCCATTGATTCTTTCAATTGATCTGCTTGAACAGTACCTCTAACGGTGCTCAGAGTTCTAGCCTTAATTTCAGCATGCTCTTTCTCATCTGGTTTACGTCCATTCTCTTCTTCGAACTTCTTGACTTGCTGTCTGATTGCCACGTTGAAGAAAGCAGCAAGATGCCACCAATAATTTCCATTAATTGTTTTTGAGACTGAAGTATTAGGTGCACATAAATCAAATCCTTCGAACAATTTTTCCATTTCATCAACTGTACTTATTGAAACTCCACTTTCACAGACTTTCCCAAATATGTCTAGTCTTTCTTGTGGGTCATTTCCATACAAGCTAGGTGAATCAAAAGCAACTGATAGTCGGTTGAAATCTTGATCTTTGGAAAGGAAATGGTATCTTTTGTTTGTTCTCTCTGCACTACCTTCTCCAGCAAACATTCTGACAGGTAACTCATCTTGTCTCTTGAATGGGAAAACACCTCCAGTGTAAGGGAATGAGCCCGGCATGTTCTCTTTTCTAATCCATTGTAGAGTATCTCCCCAGTCGCTGTAATCTGGTAATGCAACTCTAGGCATATCTAATCCAGAAAGCGTAGTTTTGGTTGTTTTAACCGGGATATTTTTGTTTCTGACTGTATAACTAGTTGCTCCGGAACGATACTCATCTGCTTTGGTTCTGAAATTTTCTAAACTTTCCCAAGCGCCTTCAGGTATCTCTAAGCGAATAGTATCTGCTTCTTCTTTGAGCTCTTTTGCTGCAGTTTTATTCTTCTTTGATTTCATTTGTTCTGCTGCTGCTTCTAATTGCTGAACCAGCCTTATCTTCGAAGAGACTTCTTCAGTTCTAGAATGATAATTTCTGATAGTGCTTGAAACTTCAGCCAAGTAACCCTGTCTTTCAGGAGGTATTGGTGAAGATCTATGTGGTAGACCGTCTGCTCCCAATCTTGGCTCTGATGAAGAAAATGTTTGTGAATATTTCTCATTTAGTAAATTGCAAAGTTTCTGCCATAATTGGTCAACACCTGCATCTGCGAACTGACTAGCAATGGTTGGTACAACTGGAAGGTCTGAGTTATCTGCATCCCACATCTCTCTATTTCTCTTGAATTGTTTTCGAATTTCTGCTAGTGCATCTTCTGCTCCAGGTCTATCGAACTTATTCAGAACTACAATATCTGCCGAATCTAACATCTCTAACTTTTCTAATTGACTGGGTGCACCATATTCTCTTGTAGTGACGTATAATGAAAGGTCGGCCACTTCTGTTATTGCATCGTTCCCTTGGCCAATACCACTAGTTTCTACAATTACTAAATCGAATCCTACTGCCTTACAGGCTTCAATCGAACGACCGATACAGTCAGCAATCTCTCTTCCACTATCTCTACTAGCAAATGAGCGCATGAATAGATTCTCATCTGATAGTGAGTTCATCCTTATTCTGTCTCCAAGTAAAGCACCTCCCGTTCTCTTACGAGTAGGGTCAGTAGCAAGTAAAGCGATTTTAGTTCCAGGATTATCTCTTTGAATCCTTAACATCAGTTCATCTGTAAGACTTGACTTTCCAGCACCGCCAGTTCCCGTCAAACCTACTACTGGACATTTTGAACCATCAGAAGATCTAACTTTTTCTAATATTTGATTGAACATTTGTTCATCAGCATTCTCTGCCAATGTCAATAACTTAGAAACGGAGGGATGATTATCCGCATTGATAGGTTCTTTCAAAGATTCAAATCTTTTAGGGTCAAGTAGATTATTTTTTGATGCCCTTTCAATTGCATCAGAGACCATACCTGTGAGACCCAATTCTCTTCCATCTTCTGGAGAGTATATTTTTGCGATATTAGAATCAAGTAAATGTTGAATTTCATTCGGAAGAATAGTTCCTCCGCCTCCTCCCACTAGACTGACATGACCAAAATCAGATTTATCTAGAATTTGTTTGGTATGAGTGAACATTTCAACCGCTCCACCTTGATATGAAGTAATTGCTACACAGTGTGCATCTTCTTGGATTGCTGCTCTAGCAACTTCGTCAGCACCTCTATCATGACCTAGGTGTATAACCTCACATCCCATTGATTGGAATATTCTCCTGAATATGCCTATTGCAGCATCATGACCATCAAAAATAGCCGCCGCAGTTATGATTCTTAGCGGCGTTCCACCTGCCTCAGCAGACTTTTGCATATACTCGGGACACTACGTGTCCCATTTAATCCGCCGATTGGCTACTTTTGTAAATCTAGACGAATTAACTGCTCTTCTTGGTTATCTATTGACTCAAATTTACTATTTACTAAAGCTCTAAATCCTTCAGTTTCTTTTTCTAGATATTCTGGTCCAATATTCACAAATCTCTTTACCATGCTAGCATATGATTCATACGCCTTGATGTTGTTAATCATCGCTCTCTTCATACCGTCAATAAACACATATCTTTCTAAAATATCCGCTGAAGTTTTGACTTCAAATGAACCATTATCATTCATTCTAAAATCATGCTTGGAATTATTTTGATTTATTTTTTCTACCAAGTGTTGAACTAAGTCTGAAGTATTATTCTGGACTTTCCACTTCGATCTTGAACTAATCCCAAATTTACCTTTTTTCTGGAAATGAATCAGAAGTTCCCAAATATCCTTTTCTCCTTCAAAACTAGCATTAATACCTCTTCTTCCAGAGTCTAGATGTAAATCCTTCCATCCTAACTTTTCCAGACCAGCGACTGTTTCCTTGTAAGCTTCATCTAAGGTCAATGCCTCATCAACTACCATCGGGATCATGCATACGATATTTCACTCAGTTATCTAGATATGTTAACACATATCTGAATAGAGGCATCTAATGTTTAGTTAATATACTGTTAAGACAAATCTTTTTTGTCTGCGCCCGGACTAAAAATAGGGAAACTAGTAGAAGTCTTGAATAAATGGAGGAACAGTCAATGGATGATATCAGAACTAACGTAGAAATCGCCGATAGAACTGGGCATTCATCCCTTTCACTTACGAAGCAAGAGACATTAGATCTTATCGAAGTGAATCAGGGATCTTGGATATACAAAGACAATCAGATGGTACAAGCAAGAGATGTTGCTGATGCTAATTGGGCTGATGTTGGAACTATTCGAATAATGCCGGGTTTAACAGGCGGTTTTTAGAAAATAATTTCAGTGCCGGATTTTCAAAAAAAATAGATGACTTGTCATTTATTATCTTAGTAGTTTAGAATAATGACTACCCTCTTGGTGCAATGCCAAGGAATAAGAGAGTGGTAAAATGAATAATAATGGTGAATTAGTAATTGCAGTAATTGGAGCGGGAGGTATAGGTTCGAATTTAATCTCAATGATTTATCCTGCTTTACAGCGAGGAGATTTAGTCAATAAAATTGGAGACATAAGAATATGTATCTATGATTCAGACATAGTGGAAAAAAATAATCTTCCACATCAAAGTTTCAATGCATCAGATATTGGAGGTTTGAAAGTGATGACTTTGTGCAATAGGTTATGGTCTGAAAACGACAAATCAATCATAGATGGTCCTAAACTGGAATTACAACCATGTCCCTGGGATGTAAAATCTAGTGATGATTTGCTTCCTCATGATATAGCGGTCGTAGCAGTAGATTCTCATCAGGCACGTAGAATCGTTCATGAGAGCTCAGAAGATTGGTTAGATTTGAGATGTTTAGGCGATGGTTTCATCGCTTTAGATAACTCTGTGGAAATTGATGTAATTTCTGATTTAACTCCTAATCAAGATTCACAATCATGTCAATTTGAAGGGGCTATTCAATCAGGAAATATACAATTTGGATTCATGCTTGCAGCATCTCATGGGGCTCAATGGTTAATCCAATCTTTACGAATGATTTCTGGTGACGATAATGCTCAAAGGCCTCTGCCTCAGGTTTCAAGCATTAGCTTCGGTACTGCAACTAGGTTGAAACAATATTCTAAGAAAAATATTGCTAAAACCTCAATCAATCCTAATATTCATCTCCAATCGGACATAGATAGAGATGTATCTAATGGCAATCATAATTCAATATTGATTAAAGAAACTCTAGCAGGATTTGCCGAAGAAAAAAACTGGGTGTCTCTCTGGGATTTAGCTGATAGCCTGGGTAAAGAAGTCAGCATTTTATATGATAGTAATTCTTCAATTTGGGTCGATATAGGGACTGCTGGTCGTGTTGAATTAGCCCCGCCTATAGGTTCAGAGATCCCATACAAATTATGGATCCATACTCATCCTAGAGATGCATACTGGTCTGCAACAGATAGAGAGACTATTTCTATATTCTCGGATATTCTTGATGAGGCTATAGTCCTCGGTCATGACCATTTCAAAAAGACTGTTAAGATAAATGAAAATTCGACTCCAGCCTTGGAAGAGTTTGGTCGATTAAGTATATGGACCGATGAACCAATCAGAAATTATGATTTTTTTTGAGGATTAATAATGCCTATAGATTACAAAGAGTCAATAAATAAACTCAATGATTTATTGAAGGATTCGGATGGAGAGCCGATTGATATTGACTTGCTTATTGAAACCTTGATCGATAAAAATATAGACGAAGAAATGAAAATTTTAGTCAAATTAGCTCTTGACAGTTATGAGGAGAATATCAATTTGAGAGATATAGTCGAAGGTATAATAAATCTGTTCGACTGGCGTGAAAATAATTGTTAACTCAAACTCATCCGACCAACATCTGTTCATCCGGGAGTTCCAATTAACTAGATTTTCAGACACTTTCAACCTGATTCTTCCACAATTATTAAACACCCTCTATCCTACCCCCAAAGTCCGGCTATGATTAGTACCTATTTGGGACAGGTAATAGTTCCCCCTCGGGCCAATAGAGGTGATAAAATGTCCAGTACAAATAGTGAAGAAAATAGAATAAATAATGAAGAAAGTTGTAAGGAATGTGGTTGTAAAATCATAGAAGATGGTGACTCGCATAGTCACTGTATTGCATGTGGCATGCCTGTAAAAAAACTATCATTCGATACTGGATATAAATATCCTAGTGAAGTTCAAGAACCAAGAAGAACTAATACAATTTCTAGCTTGGGGAGTCAGATAATTAAAGATAAGAACCCAATATCAAGAAAACTAATTATTCTCCAGAATAGAGCGTCACAGGAAAAAATTAGTTATGATGAGAAAATTGTCGCTGAAGTAGAAAATACAGGAGTAAAAGGCAACACTATTCCACTATTAGCTGAAATAATGAAAATTGCAAACTCTGATAATAAACTCTCTACAAATAGAGATATTCTAAAAGGCTCGAAGTCATTATCAAATCCTAAAGATAGGTCACAATACAAACTTAGAGTATATGCAATTGCAGGCTTAACTATGTTAAATCGAAATCTGTTTTCTAATTCAGTACTCCAAATACAAGACAAATGGGGTATTCACAAGGATGATATTTCCAACCTAAAGAAGTTTATTTCAAGGCAATTAATATGCAGTGGTTATGATATTCCAGTTAACAGGATAAATTCAGATGAGGAGTCATCAATAGAACTAAGAAACCACCAATTATCACTTTTTCTATATGATATTAGAGATCATCTAGCCTCATACATTAACTTCACATCGTCCAAAGAAATAATAGATAAAGCAATTATGATTCTGTCTGAAAATGGTGAACCTATCACCCACGTTTCTCCCTCTCAAATTGGTGGTAAATTTAGAAATCTTAGTCCTGAAAGAGCCGCTTTACAATCGGTAGTCGATTCAATGTGTGCTCTAGATTACAATGAAAGAGAAATTAAGAAATTATACAAGAAATTTCCAGTCCGAGGAATGAAAACAATATTTTCTAGACTTAATGCATACCGTCAAAATCTCGCTGAAGACGTCTGAGACTTTCTTGTAAAACCTCTAACTGGTTTCTCAAAACAGCTAATCTTCTTTCATTAAAATCTCCATGAATTCTTTCTTGCAGTCTTTGAATCATATATTCTTCATGTTCAATTCTTTGTAATATTCTATCTATTTCTGCACGACGCTCAAGATCTATAATTTCTCTATCATTATTATTGGAATCTTTATTTACAAATTGAGAAAGATGTTTATCTAAAGTATCTATTTTCTTTCTAGATTCGTCATCATTGAGTAAAGCCATCACAATACTTCCAATTGCATCTCCAATCACGAGTTTCCGTAAATGTGGCTCTTCCACAATACACAATTCTTTCTGTCGATTTCGTTGACTTGATAGGCCTCCACCAAAATCTGGAAATCTTCTATTCAGACGTCTAAAAATTTCATCCTGCATCCTATCTGAGTCTGTCACTACATCTGTTAGAACTTTGAATCTAGAACCATGCGCTCCTTTACCTGGCAATATAGTATAATTGACACCATATTTCCCCTCGACCAATATTCTTTTTTTGTCATCAATTCTAGCCATTCCATTTGAATTATCAAGAATTCCTCTTAAGAAATTGATACCATTTTTTTCCGTATCAGAAATAATCTCCATATCTGAATCACAGAATAAATAATTTTGTAGAGATTCAAGATGATCTCTTTTTCTATTGCCAGGCAACATTAGACACCAGTTTATCAGAACCGACCATATTTCTAAATCCCTAGGAACTCTAATTTTCCTCCATTTGTCGTCCCTTCTGACTCTTAACATCAATTTTCCTTTGTCAATGATAAGAGAGATTGGAACTGTAAATCTTCTAGGATAAATCCTATTCTTTTCGTTTAAAACTCTATTCCAACTGTTAATCCAATAGTTAGGTTCTTCATGTAATTCTCGTGAAATCATTTCTCTTATTGCTGCATAGATTCTACTATTGTTTTTTAAATCTAAAATATTTACAGGATGCTTACATTGAAATTTTTTATTCGATTTTTTATTACTTCTTCTATGGAAAAAGTGCCCTCCCGGAGTATCTACAGGTTCGTTACTTGTTGCCAATGATAAGAGAAAGATCATTTGTTTCCAATCATATTCCTTCTTCCCATTATTATTTGATAATATCTCCATTAAATCCCGATACGGTAAATTTACTATTTCTCCATCTAGAAAGAAAATATTAGATGCCCATGATATATGACTTCCATCTGGTAGAACACCCCCTCTCTGTAATTTTCTTAAGATATCAATATCTGTAGTATTATTAGTAAATACTTCTCCATCTTCATCAGAAAATATCGTGGATATGACATTGTTATTCTCATTCCAGTCAAATAGCCTCTTCTTAAATCTTAAATTATTATCATTAATAAACCAAGATTTTTCGCTTGTATCAATATTGTTGAATGATTTCCAAACATCACGAATAATTGGATTAGGGTAGTCCAAGATTTTCCTAAGAGATTCTGAGTTTTTCTTGTTAGGAATTGTTTCCAATGAATAGTCAGTAATTTCGGGTATTATAATTTCACAAATGCTACACCAATGTTTTTTGTTAGTATCCGTTTCACACGCTAAACATTTATTCATAATGTTCATCATCTCCTTGTAATGCCATATTTCTACAAAAATCTTCAAAATCTGCTTGTAATTGTTCTTCTAATTTTTCTCTTTCTTCATCCATTCTTCTTTGCATTTCTTGTTCATATTCATATTCTTCATTAAGACTAATTGCAAGTTGTTCTCTTTCATATTGTTCAATTTCAGCTTCCATTTCTCCATCATCTGCGAAGGGAAAAGGTGTTTGTATTTCTTCCAATAATTTCTCATAACTACTTTCCACTGTTTCCCAATAGATTTCATCATCCAGTTTTCTATCCGTTTTCTCTAAAGCAGTCAAAAATAAATCCAATGTGAAAATATATCTTCTAGAATCTTCATCATTGTGTAATGCAAGTAAATAACTTACTGCAACGTCTCCAAATGGTATATCATCCATTACTATTGGATCAATGCATAGATCAATACCCACTTCACTTGCTCTATTGACGTCAAAAGCTCCGGGTACTACGTCAACTTTAATTTTCATATGTGATGTAGAAGAAATAACATAATCGACTCCTGAGATTCCCTTTACAAATAATCCTGGTGTAGCTCTATCATATTCAAGAGGTACTAAAGAGGAGTATTCTCCTAATTTGATAATTTCATCGTGAAATAATCTTGCAGAAATAATCTGTCTTTTACTGGGCATCCAAATAGCTTCTTCTTCTGTCCAATTCATTACTAATCCTTGAATTAATTCACTACCTCTTTTCCCATATGGTTGAAGTGCCCAAGTTAGTAACTTTCTCCAATCTCTAGGGTCGTTACCTATAGAATAGGTCGCTGGTTTTCTATCTTTAATCGTAAATAATTTCAATCTATAGTCACTAACAATTAATACTGGTATTGTTTGTTTTAGATACTCTTCACGGAAATTTTTTTGTTCATAAATATCTACCCAATTTTCCCCTATCACACCGTATTCCTTCGATTTCAAAGCATCTAAATTTTCTCTAATGATTTCTGGAGCGGCTGTCTTATAGTCATCTAATCTATATTTTCGGTAGATATAAGTCAAGAATGGAGGCATTCTAGAACTAACATGTGCTGGTCCATAAAATGATTTAACAGGATAATCAATTCCTTTCCATGTATTTTCCTTAATCCAATTCGCCCACTCCTCCTCATTACTGAAAACAATCGGAAGCTTAGTCAATGTACAATCTAATAATAATATGAACTCACTCCAATATCTGATACTATCTGAACGTAGTGGATTTGCTAACCATTCCGCCAGATCTAGCAAAGGTATATTGCCATCCAAAAGATGTTCATCAATGTAGTAAGTATTTTTTTCACGAATAGATAACAATGAACCATCTGGAAAGAAATAGTTACCTATTCTAATTTGTCCAAAACGATCCCAATGTTGTAAAATTTTCCTCCATTCTTTGGGTTCATAGTTCAAGGAATTTAAACCTCCTTTTCTCTTCGATCTAAGTATTGGTGGGATTGGAATCCCCAGCTCCACTTCTTGTGTCAAATGCTTGATTCGTTGATGATTACTCAACCCTCTTGCATAAGATAGAATTCTATTAGTCTCTGAATTTCTTTCATCAGATAAAAATGGTCTGATATCTGTTCCAAAAAATTCAGGAGACAATAGTTGACAACCCGAACATAGTTTCCAACTTTCCTTTATCTCTCCTTTGCACCAATTACAATACTGCGCCATGATAGAAATAATATTCTGACAGCATATAAACAGTACAATTTGAAGAAAATAATCAACTATCCGGGTAAGTATTCAATAGGTATAATTTATTCGACAGTACTAGTGAATGATAGTATGTTGTGCCCTAGAGACGGAACTGTACTGATATCACCTGCTGAAAGCGGGAAATCAGTATTCTCTCGTAATGGAATTTTTCATTGCCCTACTTGTGCAGGTT
>Ga0209631_10003134_pt1 | contig 19329 bp, 20 predicted proteins | sample COG_08_FD_184752 | JGI IMG/M metagenome (GOLD analysis project Ga0209631, IMG submission 184752) | Pelagic Microbial community sample from North Sea - COGITO 998_met_08 (SPAdes) (version 2) | ecosystem: Environmental > Aquatic > Marine > Neritic zone/Coastal water | place: Helgoland, sampling...
GCCGGGTAGCGTGATGCTTCCAGAAATCCTGCGAATTGGATCAAGTCGAAGTTGCTCAGTCATGCACTCTGTCGAATCTTTTTCTCGATAAAAAACTCTGCTGCTTTGTAGGAACTCCTTACTAAAGGACCGGAAGCAACATACAAAAATCCCATTTCCTCTCCAATCTTTTTGAAATCCTCAAACTCTTCAGGAGTGACAAATCTTTCAACAGCAAGATGCTTCAGTGTTGGTTGTAAGTATTGACCTAAAGTCAAGAAACTCACACCAACCGCTCTCATATCACACATTGCCCTAACAACCTCTTCCTTGGTTTCACCCAAGCCGAGCATGATAGAAGATTTTGTGTACCTATTTTCAGAACTCTTATCATGAAGATATTTTAGTACCGAAAGAGATTGATCATAGGTAGCTCTTGTATCCCGCACCCTTGGCGTCAATCGACGGACCGTCTCCAGATTATGAGCCAAGACGGCAGCTTGGGAATCAATAACTTGCTGAACCAAGTTTAGTTCACCACGGAAATCAGGCATCAGGATTTCGATCAATAAATTGGGATTTGCCCTTTGTGTTGACCGGATACAGCGAGCAATGTGACCAGCACCCTGATCTTCCAAATCATCCCGATCTACCGTGGTCAGAACAACATATCCTAGCTTCATCTGAAGGATGGTTTCAGCCAATTTCAGTGGTTCCTCCATGTCCAGTGGGCTTGGTTTTTTTCCAGTTTTCACCGAACAAAATCGGCAGCCTCTAGTGCAGGTATCACCCATGACCATGAAGGTCGCAGTCCCACTATTCCAGCATTCCCCGATGTTCGGGCAACGAGCTTCTTCACACACTGTACTCAGGGCCAGTTTTCTTGCCTGACTTTCAATCCAATGAAATCTCTCACCAGATGGGAACTTAACTTTCAGCCAGGAAGGTTTGGGGAGCCGATCGTGCCGTTTCCGAAAATTCAGTTTCTCTAATATAGCTGTCATGGTCTTAGACGGAGATTGATACTAAAAGGAGATTAATCTTTAACTTTCTTGGCGTCTTCTTCAGTGCGCGCTTCCTCAAGAAATTCCTGTTGCATTTTCCCAAAGTCATCAAGGTGACCTGCATGAGGTGAATAGTAAATATTCAAGTTGCCCCGGTCAGTATCTTCCCAGAATGTCGGGCCAGAAAATCGCAACCTAGCGAAGATGATTTTCATATTCCTCAGAAATACTTCTTCACCAAGCAGATTCCGATCCTGCAATGTGTCTTTGGCAATTACTCGCGCTCTTGTCGTATCCCCTTTGGCCATGTAGTGCAAAGCCAAGCCGATATGCAGGAGACGTATTCCATGAGAATTGTTGAAAAATGCAACCAATTGTTCCCTCTCAGAACCAGTTGGGTTGTCCAGCAGGAGAAAGGATTTCAGTAATGTATCATGTACCTCTGGATCCCAATTGAGTTCATCAATGCGAATCATGATTTTCTGCATTTCTGTCGCAATCACATCCAAGATGAATCCCACTGCTGGCGATTGGCGAACCGCCTTAAAACATTCTGCATTGTAAAAAGTGAGATAGAAAAAACAGGTCTTCACCCGATCGACCATGCCAGCTTCTACCAAGGCATCAGTAAACAACCCATAGTGAAAAATTAAATTATACAGGTTCCTTGGTTCGTTGTTGTACATCCCATGTTTTAGTGCAAAACGTAGGTGGGTGTTCAGGCGAACCATGATCATCGTGATCAGATCATCATTTTTTAACTCAATGCCTTTGCGACCTAGCATGGCTACTTGTTCGACACATAATGTTGACAGGTCAAAATCTCCCTTTTCAAGAAAATTAATGTAGACATTTCCAATCAAGCGAAGACTTTTTTGCTCAAAAAACAATTTAGTTTCCTCAATTGTTTTCATCTCGTCCTGCATAGTTTTAAAGGAAATATCCTCCCGGATTGATGGCTGAACCGTGAAGAAGGAATCTGGTAGTTGGTGTTTAAATTCAACGTAGAACCGGAGTAATTCTCCTAATCCTTCAATGATCAATCCTTTCGGCTCTTTGTACGGGGTAAAGGTTAGTAAATCGATAAGTTGGTTCTGTGCTTCAAATAATTGTAGTTGCTCTTTGGGATAGGCTTCTTTCGTTTTTTTACGTGTTTCCTGTTGAGCGAGGTTGCGAAAAATCGATTTACTTCCCCCAAGTACCTGCTGGATTACATTGTGAGTCTTGGTGGATAGTAGAACAGCGAGGACAAAAGGGAAATTTGTGAATAAAAAAACAGGGAAGAGTACGTGATAGTTAAAAACCAGACTTGGTGCAACATCGTAGCCTAGTTCTGGGAGAAGTTTTAAAGTGTAGCAGTGAGCGGCACAAGCCATAGTCCACCAGACATATGACATGGTCGGCACATTTTCCATGTAAAGGTCAATTAGCTTAGGAGCACTTTGTGCGGCTAAGCTGACTACTACGGTAATACTGGCCAGGATAGAACCAAGATAAACTGTCCAAACAATTGGTGAGTATCCCGCATCAATATTAAGCCAACTTAATTGATCATGCTGCGGTAAAACGTTCTCGTAAACTGGAAAAATGAATGTAACGAATAGACGATCGAGCACAATCACAAGCAGCATGCAAATAATTGCGATCCGTAATGATAGATTGCTGGTTAGTAGTTTGATGATCGGCTGGAAGAAACCGCTACCGATCGTCGCATCTGCTCGGATTGCTTGTGACTGCATGATCGTGAATGCTCAGCCTTTTTTCTTGAGAATCATTTTAGACTGCATCTGGTAAAATTTGTCTTTGATAACGGATCCTGCCTTCGTTCGTTTCTAGAATAGCTTGGAATGTAGGTTTGTGCTCTAGTTCTAACTTTTCTTCCTCGTCCATTTCGTAAATAGTCTTAGCTCGCTTAGCTGTAACAAGAACTTTCTCAAAAAGATTGATTCCATCTTGTTTGCTATGTTCTTCCATAAATTTCAGATAGTCCGAATTCATATAAGTCTCCGAAAGAATGTTTTGGTTTGAATTAACGAATCTGTCTAAGAAGATCCTCAGCTTCTTGCTGAAAAGGAGAGTCTTTCATCTCAGAAAGTTTGCTCAAATAGCCGCTGGCTTCTTCTTTTTTGTTCTGGTTCAAACTGATGCGGGCAAGATTGCGCAAGCGCAAATCATCCCAACGGGCATTATCGAGTTGTAGAAGATATTTACGTGCCTCGTCAATTTTGCCCTGAACCTCCATTACAGCTGACAAGTTCAGTCGGGCCATGTTTCTTGAAAAATCTGGAACCTCATTTCCAAGAATAATTTCCTTCAGTTGTTTTTCAGCTTCCCCCCAGTTTTTCAGTCGGCTCTGTGCTTCAGCAACTTGTAATTGACTGGCAATCTTCATAGATGTGATATTTGCTTGTTCTAGGTAATGAGTTAGGGCTTTGACCTCTTGTTCAGGTTTCTTTTGCAAAGCAGCTTTTACCGCAGCTTGCTGAGAAGCGTAAAACAGATTGGCTTCGGTCTCCATTTGCAGGCGTTGTTGTTCCTGCCAATATAAAGCCCCAATACCAATTGCCACAACAGCCAGTCCCCCTGCGATGTATCTTTGGCGTAGTCGATAGATCCGATCAGCCATAAGAAACATGAATTGCTGAAAACGATCTGGCTTGTTGAGGTTCAAATCATCTGCTGAATGATTGGGAAAATTGTTTTGCTTGGACATTGGTGAAGATGATTAGAAATGGGTGCTCATGCTTTTTGCATGAGTTAATGCTGAAAAATCCACGCCTGAGCTGTTTAAAAGTCAAGCCTCTTATCCTGGGGCTATCTGTCGATTAGTGCAAGCTCAAAGGATGGCTTATTTGCTGCAAAGCTTTGAGCCCAATCTATCAACTCACAACCAGCTTGCCGCAAGGAATTCCCACCATGACTGGCATTTGGAATCGCAGCCTAACAATAATCTCTCGACTGATCTTGGCATTCACAATCCCTTTGCTGTTAGGCGGTATGGGTGGAGGAGATGAAAATCTCACTAATGGGTTACCTCTCCCCGAAAAAAACTTTGTTGTCGGCATCACTGATCGAACGGGGATGCAGACTGAATCCTCTCGCTTAACTTGGGAGGGTAAGATTCATTTTAGAGGGAAATACGGTGAGGCAATAGTAAACGTTCCTTTCGCAAAAATAAGCCAAGTGGATTTTAGACCAGCAAACACAGGAACCTCCACCTACACGGTCGCAACAGTGACGCTGAACTCTGGGCGACAATTGGACCTGTCTCTAGAGAATCAGTCAAACGTGTACGCAGAAACCCCTTTTGGTGAACTGGAAATCAGTGTAGCCGATCTCCGTCAGTTGGATTTCTCCGAATGAATCTTGTCCGAATCATCCTCGTTATCAGTTTAATTCTTGGCTCTGTGAGCCATGCCCTTTCACAATCAAACTTTTTTCAGGAAGACTTATTCAATTTGGAATCCGATGTGATGACCGGTTTCAGTGACGACGGACGAATGAAGGTGTTGATGTTGACCTTAGCTCCTTACGGAATGACTGAAACGGCCGCTGGTGAAGTAAGTAAGGCTCTGCAGTTGAGCATCTTCAACACAAATCACTTCACAGTAGTTGGCCCATCAGAATGGAACGCACAAATTCGAGAAAGAGATCCAAGTCTTGCAGACTGTAATGATGTAGCCTGCGGAGTTTTGGTTGGAAAGCTGTTCCGGGCTGACAAGGTTCTCGTAGGATCTATCAGAAACACCTCTGTTTTAGGAGTTGATGGAGAGGCTCAAGGTTTTCAGATAGATGTCCGGCTGGTTGATGTGTTGACTAATGCTACAGATTACACTGACCAGATATTATTTACTGACGCCCAGATGCATGAAGAGTTCTTCATGCTTGCCCAGCGACTCTCTAAAAATACAGAGTTGCAGGGATATGTAACGAGTCTTACGAATAGCAGTGTTGTCGTGGATTTAGGGGTGGAGCACGGGTTAGAGATGGGAACTCAATTGGTGATTTTTCGCCGAGAAGCAGATCTCCTAACTTCTGCCGATTCAGAGGTGCCCAAAGAAAATAATATAGCGATTGCACGTATTCATCGGATAAGTCAGGGACGAGCTAATGCGATAATTGTCCAGCAAATAGAGCAAATACGCGAGGGTGATTTCGTAAAGACTTATCTAGAAGTCAGTAAGCAGATCAAGTTGATTTCAGACACAAGGCGTGAGTTAGATACACAGAAGAGATTAGAGCCTCCACAAGAAGAATTTCCACTTCAGCCTGAATTAGTAATCACGGACAGAGATTTATGGCTTCAACGCTTGCAGATTGCTGCAGCAGAGGAAGAACGATGGATGATTGCTACGATTGGTACCGGAGCAGGAACATTACTGCTTCTTAGTGGCCGGTTAGAATTGGCACAACAGTCAGAAGGGGTTGGTCAATTGCTACCTTGGATTGTGGGTGCTGCCTTCGGTTACAGTGGATATCAGTACATCCAAGCTCGAAATATTTTGAGCGAAATTAAAGCTGAGGGAGAAATCAAAGGTTTCGTTAGCGATTGGCGTTTTGAGTGGAATTTAGAAAAGAGTCAGCCAAATCTTGTGTTCAACTATAATTTCTGAATATCTTGATTACCAAAAAAATTAAAATTTTGTCATAGTCTTTGCAGTTTGTGTTTTAATCGGCAGATGAACTCAGACCAAACTAACTCGAAATCTTCCATGCCAAACTTATCTGCTGCAGAATACCCCACATTTTTTCAGAATCTCTCACAAAGGGTCCAGGCTAGGGAGATTTCATCCCTTCATGTCCTTGGTGAAGATTTTTTCAGCTTAGTGGATATGTTCAGTCAGCAACTCTTTGAGGAATTTCAGGGAGATCTGCTACTGTTAGAGATGGAACCAGAATCGTTCCACTGGGATCTTCAAGTACTGACCAATCAATTTCTTCGCAAATCGATTGATTCCCCCCTTCAACTACGCCCCTTCTGCCGGCAACTGCGACAGCAAATGCAGAATCCTACATTTGCTGATGAAATATACTCGATGCTGAAGAAAAACTATCAGGATCATTTCTATCAGGTACCTCAGTCGCAACTCCTCATCTGACCTAATGCCAGATCCCGAAACTGAATGTGAAGTTGAGTTGACCTGGGCACAGGCATGGAACAATGCACCTGGTCCGAAATCAACTAAAGAGGTTCTCACCCTCTTTGGGAAGGGACTCGCGATGGGGGCTGCAGACATCATCCCTGGAGTCTCAGGTGGCACAATCGCTTTCATTACCGGCATTTACCATCATCTCCTCTCAGCTATTTCCTCTATTAATTTGAGCTCTGTCTGGCTTGGATTGAGGGGTAAATTCAAAGAGGCCCTCGTAGAAATGCATCTGAAATTTTTGATTATCCTCTTCGGTGGAATTGTTGTTGCCATCATGTCAACTGCTCGCTTAATGCACTTTCTGATGGCAAATTATCCTGTAGAAATCTGGTCATTATTTTTTGGATTGATTGTAGCCTCAATTTGGTACGTTGGCCGAGCAATACTCACCTGGAATATAGCAGCTTTACTGACTACCACTGCGGGTGTACTTTTCGCTTACCAAGTTGTTGGGCTCATACCAATTCAAACCCCGAACTCGCCTCAGTTTTTATTTTTTTGTGGGTTAATTGCAATTTGTGCGATGATTCTTCCTGGGTTGAGTGGCTCATTCCTATTGTTAATTCTTGGCAAATATCAGTTTATCACGGGTGCTCTACGCTCCCCATTTGAGGACGGGCATTTAGAAGCGTTGTTGGTTTTTACAGCTGGATGTCTTATTGGAATCCTGGGTTTCAGCAGGATATTGAAATTCTGCTTACAGCGCTTTGAGCAAATAACGATGTGTTTATTGACTGGTCTAATGATTGGAGCAATGAGGAAGGTTTGGCCTTGGAAAGTCGTAATCGAGAGCGAACTGATCAACGGAAAAGAATACGTGGTTCGTGAAGAAAATATCTTACCTGTATTGGATGCTAGTCTCTTTGTGCCCTTGGTAATATTTTTCCTTGGAATGAGCGCTGTGATTATTTTGGAACAGACAGCGCGTCAGCGATAACAATTCTTCCAACAGATCCCCGCAGGCATCGTTCGCCATTCACCCAAGTGGCCTCCTGAAAATTCACTCCTGCTAATTCGAGAGGACGCTGAGCAAACTGATCAATATCAGACTCCTCAAGGTTGCTTCCCCAGAAGTTAGCTTGAAGCAGCTGCGCTCCCTCCCAAGTGGTTCTTCTGAAGTCAGCGAATTTTGCCCAAGCCTTTTTTAAACGGGAGTGTCTGAGAGAAGCACCAACAAGATAAGCCCCCCAGAGGTTGGCTCGGTACAAGTTTGAAAAATCCAAATTGGCATTTTGAAAGTTAGCACCTTGGAGATCCGCTTTCTCAAGATTAGCCTGATTGAGATTTACCTCGGTAAAATCTGCACCACGTAAATCTAGTTTCCTTAAATCATATCCACTTAGGTCCATTCCTTTAAAATTTGCTTGTAGACCCAAGGTGCCTTTGGAGTTCAACCATTCTTGGTGGGTTTGTAATACGACTTGAATTTCCTTAAGAGACATCGACAGCTTCTTTACTTTTTTGTAGTGACTTTTGTTGTTGTTCATGAGCCTGCTGCCTTAAACATGCTTTTGTATGATCGATATTGTTTTCAAAGCAATTCTTACGAATACTGTTCAGCCAGAGTGATTGCTCTCGTTTAGGTACCATTGCTAGGGTCACAAGAGCTTCCAGGCGATGTCCTTCTCCGATAGCGAGTTCTTCTGCGATCAATGGGTGTTCCTGCTGAATAAATTTATCCAGTGCGGCTCCCATAAACTCTTCTTTGGTCATGGTGGAGGAACTTGTGCTGCTGCTGGTGTACCAGGAACTCAACCCCATCCCTTTTTTCATTCCAGGAGGAGCCTCCATGTGAACTCCTACACCAAACCCAAAACGAGTGTTCCGATTGCCACAACCGATTAGCAGGAAGCAGCACAGAAGAACCAAAGGCAAATAAAATCCTCGAAGATTCATCTTTGGGATTATGCTTTAGATGTTGATAATCATTTTCCCTGAACCGGGGAAAAATTAGTTAGTGGCTTTTGTGCAAAAGCAAACCGATCTCAAGTCAACCAATTTGAAATCGCCGGAGAAGGTTGCTTGAACATAGACCAAGCTCCCAAAAATCAGAAGATAGAGCAAAAGCCTAATGAAGAAGCGTATACGGGAGCCAGTGTTCGTGGTTTCAACCTCAGCCGTCTTCATAGCAATTAAGCTGCTTTTGATGAAGTTTTTGATTTCTTCTTGGGCATGTACAGATCAGTGATGGTTCCTTCAAAAGCTTCTGCAGCCATGGCAACTGTTTCTGAGAGCGTTGGATGGGGGTGAATGGTTGATCCGATATCAGAAGCGTCACAGCCCATCTCGATTGCCAAAGCACCTTCCGCAATCAAATCTCCAGCATTGGGCCCCACGATAGCGACTCCAATGATTTGATCGGTATGCTCATCAAAAATCAATTTCGTCATCCCTTCATCCCGACCGAGAGCGAGTGATCTTCCACTAGCAGCCCAGGGGAAAATTCCTTTGCCATAAGCTATCCCTTCAGCTTTAGCTTGTTCTTCAGTTAATCCAACCCAAGCCACTTCAGGATCAGTATAAGCTACAGAAGGAATCACTCGCGCATCAAAATGAGATTTCATACCGGCACAAACTTCTGCAGCCACTTTACCTTCGTGGGTCGCTTTGTGCGCGAGCATTGGTTGGCCAACTATATCGCCAATTGCAAAGATGTGTGGAACATTAGTTTTCATCTGAGAATCTGTAGAAATGAATCCACGTTCATCAACAGCCACTCCAGCTTTGTCTGCACTGATTTTAAGGCCGTTAGGGACCCGACCAACAGAACTGAGAATTAAATCATAAAGCTGTGGCTCGGCAGGTGCCGATTTGCCTTCAAAAGTTACTAATAATCCTTCCTCAGATGCGTCAACTTTGGTGACTCTGGTTTCCAACCAAATATTATCATAGCGTTTGCTGATCCACTTTTCGAAGGGTCGAACAACGTCCCGGTCTGCTCCCATCATGAGTCCCTTCATCATCTCTACAACCGTTATTTCTGAACCCAACGCATGATAGACTGTGGCCATTTCCAAACCAATGATGCCACCTCCGATCACGAGCATCTTTTTCGGTCGGCTTCGCAATTCAAGGGCTCCAGTTGAATCAACAATTCTTGGATCATCGGGTAAGAATGGTAAGGAGACTGGCACTGATCCAGCGGCGATGATGGCTTTATCAAATTTGATCGTCTTGGAACCACCATCTTCACTTGCAACACGAATATGAAATGGATCTAGAAACTCTCCATATCCTTCAACGACTCTGACCTTCCGCTGCTTGGACATTCCAGTCAAACCACCAACGAGTTTCCCAACAATGCTATCCTTCCAGGAGCGTAGGGAGTCTATATCAATCTCTGGTGTTCCAAACTTGATCCCATGGCTTGACATGGATTGGGCTTCCTCAATCACCTTTGCAGCATGAAGCAGCGCCTTTGAGGGAATACAGCCAACGTTTAGGCAAACTCCTCCAAATTTTCCTTTTTCAATCAAGATGGTGTCTAACCCTAAGTCTGCTGCTCGGAAAGCTGCGGTGTAACCTCCGGGACCAGACCCCAAAACAACGACTTGTGCTTCAAGATCTGCTTTTCCTGAATGAGTTGCTGCTTGAAGAGGTTCTTGCACAACGGAAGTGGTTTCCGGTGGTTCCTCAACAGTGTTCTTGCCTTCCATTGCAGATGCTGCTTCCATTTTCAGGATTGAACTTCCCTCAGATACCCGATCGCCTACTTTCACCAGCAGCTCTGCAACTACCCCTGCTTGAGGGGCGGGGACATCAATCGTAGCTTTGTCAGATTCAAGTGTGATCATACTGGTCTCGGCCGCAACAGAATCCCCAGGTTTCACGAGGATTTCAATAATTTCCACATTCTGAAAATCGCCTATATCTGGGATACGGACTTCAATCACACTCATGGTCAAGCTCCGAATGGGTGGAACATATTAGAAATTAGCAAGTTCTGGTTTCCAAAAATTCTGCTATCGGGTATGACATAGCCTTTATGGAGAAGCAAGTGACACATCTCCAGCAATTTCGAACCCCAGACAGTAAATTAACATGCGAAGAATGATAAGATCTCTCCCGCCTTTGGGTTGGGTTCTGATAATTACAATATCATTGATTGGTTGTACTACGAGCACCACCACCGAGAACCCTAGAACTGTTTCAAATGCGGAGATTGATGCATTGAAACTTGAATCGAGCCCGGATCTTGAGGCTTTACAGCGAGCCCTGGGGTATTCCATCGAATATTATAAGCGGTTACCTGCAGATCAACGATTTCAATATGGAAGTGTTGAGTACTCCCCTGAGGAAATGATTGCTTCTCATCAGCACTTTTTGAGGATTCTTGATTTGCCTGAGGTGGAAAGACTTGAAAAACTTCAGCAAGATTTTTTGTGGTTCGAAAGTTTAAATGAGAAGAAACAGGCCTTCTTTACTGGTTATTATGAACCTCTCTTGAAAGGTAGTTTGAATGAGTTAGAAAAATTTCCTGTCCCTTTATATGGAGTGCCCAACGATCTGGTAACCATAAATTTGAGCAACTTCGATGAGAAGTATGGTAATGGGATTTTACGTGGAAAAATCGTAGATCAAAAATTTGTCAGATATGATGATCGTGATGAGATCTCCTATCAGGATTCCCTACAAGGCCGAGCTATCCCTTTGGCTTGGGTAAACAATGACATTGAGCTGTTTTTCTTACAAATTCAGGGTTCTGGCGTGATTGAGTTGCCGAATGGGGATCTTTATCGAGTTAACTACGCTGATCAAAATGGGCATCCTTACCGGGCTATTGGTAAAATATTGCTTGGCGAAATCCCCAAAGAAAAAATGTCTCTGAAAGCCTTGAAAGAATACCTTTATGATCATCCAGAGCGAGTGCAGGAAATTCTAAACTACAATCCCAGCTATACCTTTTTCCGACATATTCTCGGAGATGGTCCTTTAGGAAATATTGAAGTACCGCTGACACCCGAACGGTCCATCGCAATGGACCATCGGCTTGTGCCAAAGGGAGGATTGGTCTTCTACGAAACAAATCTGCCATCGGAGATTTCGCCATCGAAAGAAATACTACAAAGATTTGCAGTTGTTCAGGATACAGGGGGAGCAATCAGAGGTCATGGGAGGGCAGATATTTTCTGGGGGAGAGGAACTCCTGCTGAAAAGATAGCAGGACCAATGAAAGAAAATGGCAGGATTTTCCTGCTGGTAGCACGTAAGGAAGTTTTGAACGCAGAGAGCGAGATATCAACTACAGTGGCAAAGAGATGATCGGATGAAAGGGGGAGTTATGTCAACTCAATCAGAAATTGACGAGATCGTGCTAAACAATGTAGTTGAAAGCTTGCTTGAAAAGATAAGAACCAATCTGGATATCTCAATGCAAGTCTTGGAGGCAGTCCGCAACGAACAGAGTGTTTAATTTAGGAATACCATGCAGGAAAGCCAAAACAAGTCTGTGTCATCACTGACCTCGGCTAGTCAACTCCATATGATTTAGACAGAGCTTATTCAACAATCTGGAGAAAATTTCAGAGTGTTTCTGGAATTTCAGCGTCACACTGATCCCATTATGGGGTTGTCTGGGAGACAACCAATGTTTTGCATGCTATCTACAGATGACTTTATTCGAGAAGTCCGCAAAATTCTTCAATGTGAGGAGGATCAAATCATCCAAGTTTTGCAGGAGTTGGAAAATCGATTGGACAGCGCCCCAAAGAGCTAACGCACAACTCATTGGTCATCGGTGAGTTGCCAGAGCGTCAGATTGCGGTCAGAGTGCCGCATTCGATGTTGCAGCAAAGTTGAGAGGTATTTATTGCATATTGAAAGGTAAGCAGGATCCGCAGCAAGATTGATGGCTTCAGACGGATCATTTTTCAAATCGAACAGGAGTGGGGGATGCTTGGCAAAATGAACGTATTTGAAATCATCATCTCTCCAGAGACAAAGCTGTTGATTTTCGAACCTCCTATCGTCGTCACGAGGCACATACCTTTGGGGCAGTGAACGCCAATCAAATTCACAAAAGATCCCTGTTTTCCAGTCCTTAGGTGTTTCAGCCTGCAAAATAGGCAGCACACTTCTACCGTCCATCGCCAATGGAATCTCTTGGTCTAACCAAGCCAAAATCGTTGGTGTGATGTCAACATGTTCACTGAAGGCCGAAACAGTGATGCCATGACTGGCTGGGATTTTAGGATGCCGCAGGATCAGTGGAATATGCCATGACGGATCGAAACAACCGCCCTTCCCCCACAAATGATGGTCGCCTAACTGCTCTCCGTGATCACTTGTAAAAATAATCAAAGTATCGTCCCACTGCCCTGTTTCCTTTAATAAATCAAAGATCTTCCCAAGATTTTGATCAACCTCTGTAATCAGTCCTAAATAAACCGCTTTGGCACGAAGGATATCTTCATCACAAAGCCGAAGCATATTTGCCTGGCTCCCAAAGTAATCTGCTGAATCAATTTTTTGTTGCCAAAGTTCTAACAATGGATGCATTGCCACATCGCCCAAAAGTGAGTTGCCTCTCTCTGGAAGAGGTAGCTCTCTCCAATCATAAAGACGATTATAGGGTGCAGGTGCGATCAAGGGAGGATGTGGTCTCAACAGGGAAAGATGAATGAACCAATCCTCATTGCGATAATTGCGGATCGTATGGTAGGCATGATGGGTAAGGTAAGCAGTATCGGAATGTTCTGCAGCATAAAATGAAGGTTCGTCACAGAAACGGCCTTCCATAATTTTCTCGGGAGAATGATGAAAGACTGATTCTGATGGGTCTGGTCTTTCGTAGCCCTTATCCTCAAGCCAATCTAGCCAGCCCTCCAAATAACCAAGGTTGAAATCAACAACCAATTTGAATCCGGGTAAAATACTTTCAAATGTGTCTAAACTCGGGTCCTTGGAATGAATTCGTCTGGGATCCACTGAGGTATCACTGTACCCGTAAAGTAAAGGCTCAATTCCAGCCTTGCGCACTTCCAAAGCGAGGTTGGTATGCCTGCGATCAAGAGGAGTCCCGTTGGTCACCGATCGGTGATTACAAGCATAGAGTCCAGTGTGTAGCGACGCTCTTGAAGGGCCACAAGGAATTGCGTTCGTGAAGTGTTTGAGAAAGAGAGAACTCTCTGCTGCAAGACGGTCTAGATTTGGAGTCGGTTTGAGGGGATGCCCTGTACATCCAAGATGGTCGAACCGGAATTGATCAGCTGTAATCAGCAGAACCTTACGAGGCATTGATTCCTCCAAAGTTATCGAGAGTGGGAATGGCAGAAATCAGATTCCGCGTGTAGTCTTCTTTTGGTTCGAAAAAAATTTGCTCCACAGGGCCTTACTCCACAATTTTGCCATGCTGCATGACGATCACTCGTTCGCACAGGTTGGCGATTACACTGAGATCATGAGAGATGAAAAGAATTGTCAGGCCCAGTTCTTTCTGCAGTTCCTTTATGAGCTCAAGAATTTCAGCCTGGATTGATACGTCTAGTGTGGCAACAGCTTCATCTGCGACAATGAAGGACGGACTACAAATCAGCGCTCTGGCAATAGAGATCCGCTGTCTCTGCCCTTCTGAGAAAGCGTGAGGGAAGCGTCTGAGATGCTCTAGGTTCAGTCGGCAACGTGTTGCAATTTCACGAACTTACAAATCAGTTTCAGTACGATTTTGGGTCAAATGCATTGACTCCAAAGGCTCAGCGATAATATCTCTAACGGTCAAGCGTGGATTCAAAGAACCGTACGGATCTTGAAAAACCATCTGAGCATGTTGACGAAAAGCCTTTAGCGATGAGCCACTCAGGTCATTCAGATCAAATTTTTCATCCTTGAACTGATAATTGATACTTCCTGTTTGAAAAGGAATGGCCTTCAGCAAAGCTTTTCCCAGACTGGTTTTTCCAGACCCACTCTCTCCTACAAGACCAATAATCTTTCCAGTTGGAATCTCAAAATTAGCTGCTGAGACAGCTGTAATGCTGCTCCGTTTTAGCAATCCAGCACTGCTTTCGTAAACAATATCCAGATCTTTTACCTTCACGAGAGAACTCCAAGACTCCTGCTCACTCAATTTCGTCGCTTCCGCACGTTTCAACTGAAGTTTTTTGAGACTGGGTACTGCTGCCAGCAAGCGCTTTGTGTATTCGTGAGATGGAGTCAGGAGTGTTTTTTTACGGGTCTTTCCTCTACAATTTGACCTGATTGCATGACATAAAGATCATCTGCTACTTTTCCAATGACACCCAGATCATGAGTGATGAAAAGCATAGCCATTCCAAACCGTTGCCTGAGTTCCAGCAATAGATCCTACTTGAGCTTGGATAGTTACATCAAGAGCCGTAGTCGGTTCATCAGCAATCAAAAGTCTAGGCTTGGTAGAGAGCGCTGTAGCAATCATTACCCTCTGGCGCATTCCTTCTGATAATTCATGAACATACTGGCGCAATCGCCACTCTGGTTCGGTTAACCCCACCTGCCCAAGCCAATGAATAGCTTCTTGCTCCGCCTCGTGTTTGCTGAATCCAAGATGAAGTTGAATCGTTTCCACCATCCGCTTGTCAAGCGAAATTGCTGGAGCAAAACTGGCCATTGGCTCTTGGAAGATCATGAAGATGAGGGCCCCCCTGAGCTGTCTCAAGGCTTTGGAGGATCGTAACTGCAAAACCGGAATACTCTGTCCGCTATTGTAGAGATTGATCTGTGAGGGTGAACGATAGATTGCGTTGTTACTATTCAACTGCATGAGGCTTTTGGCAGTAACGGATTTGCCAGAACTGCTCCCTCCCACTAAGCCAAGTACCTGATCGGTTTCAATATGAAAGTTGACGTTCTTGACTGCTGTGAACCAACCCTCTTTGGTCTTGAAGTCAACCTGCAAATTTTTCACATCAACAAGACGTTCGCTCATCGACTTTCCTCTGAGAAAGGATCAGCCACATCACGCAGTCCATCCCCGACCAAGACAAAAGCAAGAATCATCAGCACAAAAAACACGACAGGTATGAAGTACCAGAGGAGGCTCTGCTGTACTTCGACGTCTTGTGCCTGCGAGAGCAATACCCCAATGGAATTGACAGGTTCCGACAACCCCAGGCCAAGAAAATTTAGGGAGGTCTCTGCGAGAATGATATAGGGGACGTTGATGATAGTATCGACGATGATATAGCTAAGGAAGCTAGGTATCAGGTGCCTCCTAATGATTCGACTGGAACTGGAGCCTGAGAGTTTTGCAGCAAGAATATATTCCTGGTTGCGCTCTGCTAGCAGGTGAGTTCGTAGTCTTCGTGCTAAGGTGAGAAAATCAAATGCTCCAATGACGAATGCAATTGCAAAATAACGAGTTTCAGAACTCCACTCATCTGGCATCTACAGCCAAGGCCAAATAAATAGGGATGGAATGAATGACTCGAACAGCTTCGGTAAAGGTTTGGAGTACAGCATCAATACGGCCCCCAAAATATCCAGAGATCCCTCCCACTAGTAACGAGGTCTTGAGCTTGATAGTTAGTGCAAGAAAGCCAATGGAAAGCGAAACCCAGATTGCGTGAAGAGTTCTACCAAAAATATCTTTACCAGCCTTTTCAGTACCAAAGAGATGAAGGTCTGGGTTTAAGGTAAACTCTGTGAATACCAAATTCAGGCTAAACAGCTGGTATTCCCAACTCCTAATGAACCAGGTCAGGTATCGCTTTTTATCACAATTTTCTACCTAAACTCTTCGCAGGGTCTTTCGATCAAGTTGCTGTTCAAATGTGCACAGATAGGGTTTGGATCAACTACCATCCTGATCCTGAAACTTGGGCATTTGTGGGGGGCCATTGATGTACTGCTGATCAGCGCCTGCCGAATTTGGTTCATGAGGAGAAAGAAAAGAGGCAAAAAGCCCCGTTAGGATTAGTAAAGTCAGGAGAATTCCTGCTGCGCAGGAGACCGGCTTCCTGAAAATCGAGCCCGAATCAGAGCAAATTGACCAGCTGTGTAGTAACTCTCTGCTAGCATCACCCTCCCTTCAATACACTACGTTGAATTCTTGGATCGAAGAGAGCCAGCAGAACATCACTCAAGAAATTTACCACGACAATTGTGATTGTAATCAGAAAGAGAATAGATGAGGCTAATTCCTGATCATTCGTGAAAGCCAGAGCTGTCAGCAATAGTTGCCCAGCATCTATCAAAAGTATGATTGAAGCGACAATGGGTAAATCGTTGAAGATTCTGTTGAAGTCAAATCCAACTGAGTTGACCAGAGGACCAATAGAGTGCCGAACTGGATATCGGATCCAAAGGCTGGCTCTGGCTTGGCCTCGCGCTCGTGCAGCTGTAACACAGAGCTTATTTGCTTCATCAATGGTTAAGGCACGAACAGTCTGTAATTGTAGGGCTGTTGCGGACCATCCCAAGGTGAACACCAGCAACCAAAAATGCCACAAAAAGTCTCCAAACTTGGTAGTATTGAAGCCATCTTCAAGCCACCAAGCCTGGTCCCTGAATTCCTCTGAAAAAAGACTGATTGGCGCATCAAGGTCCAGTTGGATACAGAAAACGATGATTCCCAGAGCTATCAAAAAATTGGGTAACGCCAAGCCTAAGTAGGAAACAATGCGTAGCAGTGCCTCAAAAATCTTTGAAGTGACTAATCCGAGACTTCTACCAAATTTTTCCCCTGCTGAGTGTTGGGGATCATGATCAACCAAGGGTTGGGTCAAGATGATCGCAGAAATCACCCCCAGTGGCAGGGCCAAGGAGTAGGCAAACAGCAATCCCAGTCCACAGACAGCTAAAGAAATGAGGAAGCGATTCCCCAAAACTTGTTGAACTGGTGCCTTTTTTTCGCATGAAAAGCCAAGATCTTCCTCGGTGACCAGTCCATAGCCCCAATTCCCCCAGCGTTCGTAAACGGCACCTCAAGTCCGCGCAACTTACGTTCTGCTTGAATATCTGCATCTGTGATGACTGTTCCTTAGGTGTTCTTATAGGCAATCATGCGAATAGCACAGTCGCCAGGAAACACCTCCATTACGGCAAAAATGACAATTGAAACTAAGAGCAGGGTAAAGAGTGCGAGTAGAAATCTATCGAACATGAACTGGCCAACTAAGGAACGCCGTACGTGCCGGAAAAGAACTAGTCCAAGAAAAAAGAGTGACTAGAAAAGCCATGTCTCTGCTAGAAAACTCATGCTGACTTCATGGCCAAAGAGAAAAGTTGTTTGGAGGGTGGTCTGCACTCCTCAGAATGCAGACCGCATAAGTTTAGGAGAGAATTAGTTCAAACTCCATTGGGGAGCTAGGTAGAGAAACGTTCGATAATAAGAATAGGATGAAGTTACCGGAACTTTGAAGTGCGAAAGGCTGTTTGAAAAATAGATTGGTGCAACGGGTTTTTACTGTGCAAATGAAGAATAGGTCTTCCACGGTACGATGAGCAATCTTGCGTCCCAACTCATTTGAGCGAGCGGTACCTGCAGGAACAGTTGTGAAATCTCGCGCTAAATTCTGCATATCATCAATTTTCGATGGAGGTTTGACACCTTCTTTACCATTGGTGTTGATGTACTGTTCCCAAAGCATACCGTTGCGTAACCCGAAGTAGCTCGCGAAGGGAAGTGCCAGTTTAGCTGTATCGCCAAGGAATACGGCGAGTGGCTCACCTTTGTTCCACACATGGACATCCAGTTCGTTAGCAGATTGAGATGCCTGCTACTCATCAGAAGTCACTTCTTTAATGGATGTGGTTACGCCTACATCAAACCAATTTTGTGCAATGATCTCAACAACCTGAGCAGCAACTCCCTGGGTGGAAAACTGAATGTTCAATCGGAATTCCTAACCGTTCGGTAAGTCGTGATCTCCATCACCATCTTGATCTTTAACATTAGCTGCATCCAACAGCTTTTTTGCTCCGTTTTGATCAAACTCAATGTTAGCATTGCGCTGATCGCTTGTGACGAAGTCGGCAGTGTCCGCATCAAAAGCAGTGTATTGGAGAGGTGTCCCCAAACCAAAATAGGCAGTCTCGTTGATCTGATCACGATTGATGGCATGACTCATCGCCTTGCGGAAATTCAAGTCATTGAAAACTGCACGCTTTGCCTCATCTTGTGTAGTCAGATTGAACGAGAAGACAGGCATTCCAATAGTTGGTCTAAGCTCTACCGAATAATTCCCTTTCTCTACATTTTGAAGCAGAACCGGACCTGAAGGCAGATTTACGGACTGAGCCTTGTAGCTCGCTTCTCCAGCAACCATTATTGCTGCCGTAACGTCTTCATCTCCAATGTAGACTTCATTGATTTCGTTGATGTAAGGAAGCTGATTCCCTTGAGAATCAACTATGAAGAAGTATGGATTGGCAACGAGCCGTCGCCCATCAAGTGTGTCTTCTACAACAATGAATGATTCAAGAGTCGAAGCCACAGCTGTGAATCCAGCTTCAACCAATTGCTGGCTCTCGCTGCATCCTTCAGCAAAGGCTGAGGGACGTCTTTCCAATCTGATTGGCCTTAGTAAAAATTGATTACTTCATAGCCATCCTTGAAACCCAATGAATGAGACAACTGATTTGCGTCCTTGTTCATGGACGGATGGAACTTACCCAGCAGGTGAGTTGGTTGGAATAGCTGAGCAAAGTCCGTTGCGAATTGGGCTATCAAACCTGGCTTTGGTGTGTTGAGGGTAAAGCGAACTTTGGAAACGCTGATTGCCTCCACTTTCATTGGCTTGCCATCAGAAAGGCAGCGGTCTGCAGGAGATTCAATGATGTTTTTATCCATCACCATCCCATTGTACCAGAATGTTACATCCTCAGCAGTGAATGGCTGCCCGTCAGACCATTTGTGGCCCTCACGGAGAGTGAAAGTCACTTCTGTAAAATCAGCATTCCAGTCCCAACTTTTCACAATATTTGGAACGATTGTAACGAGGTCATCGGAAAAGCGAACCAAATTCACATGACGCACAGAAAGCAGGTCAGAAGTTCCAGCTTCTGTAGCTTTTGAGATTCCATTAAAAACGCCACCATGTTTACCAATTTTTTGGTATAGCGCGATTACGAGGGGTTCGCTGGGAAGCCTCTGATTAACGTTAGGCAATCCTGGATTACCCGTAATTCGCTTATTCAAAGCAGCTGCATCAGGATTTCCTGAAAAATTCAGCTTACAGTTGTGCGTAGTTTCAAATTCCAGCAAATTATATAAATATATT
>Ga0209631_10003136_pt1 | contig 19315 bp, 15 predicted proteins | sample COG_08_FD_184752 | JGI IMG/M metagenome (GOLD analysis project Ga0209631, IMG submission 184752) | Pelagic Microbial community sample from North Sea - COGITO 998_met_08 (SPAdes) (version 2) | ecosystem: Environmental > Aquatic > Marine > Neritic zone/Coastal water | place: Helgoland, sampling...
CGGTCGAAGTCGTAGAGCCCGAGCCGTGAGCCATTGATACCGGCAAGCAGGATGTCAGGCTCCAGTCCCTCGAACTCACGCTCGACGAAGTTCATCGATCCCATGGTCAGCACCTCGTGGCGATCGAAGCGAGCGAGGAAGCTGAGCGAGCCCCCTTCAATGAATTGCTCGATGCGCAGCGGCGCCTCCAGCTGCGTGTTGCGATCGTACCGCCGGGAGTCGTGGTAGTGCTTCTCACCGAGCGCGGAATGGATCCCCGGCACGACCCGGACGCTGAATCCATCGAACTGGTAGTCTTCGCCGCCGCCCACGGCATAGAGCTGTTCGTCCGGGATTCCATAGGCCCGGAGGATCATCATCGTCGTCTCGGTTCCGATGACCTTCGCGCCGGTCTTCCGCGCGATGTACGGCACATCGCCCAGGTGATCGAAGTGCCCATGGTGCACGAGGATGAAGTCTGCGTCGCCGATGACGTTGTCGATGAGCGTCGTATCCGACCACGCGAGGTCCGTGCGTGCGAAGTCTGGGCGGTCATCGTCGGGGTGCCCGCCGCCACCGTACTTCAGGCGAGAGGGCCAGGGGTCGATGAGCACCACCACGTTGCCGTCTGAAATCCGCCACCCCGCTGCACCCAGATAGGTGAAATGCAACGGTTCAACACCGACGGCCTCCTGAGCATGCACTGCGGTCGGCCCGCTGACGGAAGCCAGGAAGACCGCGGCGGCCCCGACGCTGAGCAAGAGAGAGCGAACCATGAGCGTCCTTCACCTTCGAGAAGAGTGAGCGGCAGACGCCGAAGCTACCCGACGACCTGAGGAAAGTCATACCTTGGGCACGCTACATTCGTGCACACACTACGAAGAACCAGGAACGGACGACCCGTGAATCATCCCGAGCTCATCCGCCCCGAGGAACACGCCCGGTTCAACAGCGAGAAGATGGGCAAGAGCACCATCTTCATGTCCGAACGCTTGCTGGTCGGACTGAACGCGTTCGAGCCCGGTCAGGAACACGCGCTCCACGGGCATGCCGACCAGGACAAGGTGTATCACGTTCTTGACGGTCGCGGTCTCTTCCTGCTGGAAGACCGTGAGATCGAGATGGACGCCGGGGCGATGCTCGTTGCGCCCGCCAGTGTCCCGCACGGCGTCCGGAACACCGGCAGCGATCGACTCACCGTGCTGGTCTTCATGGCGCCGGCACCAAGGTAGCCGGTGGTGCGCCCGCGTTCACGGCTCTGGTGCGCGTTCACCGCGACGGTCTTCGCCGTGATCGGGTGTGGGTCCCCCTCCGAGGTACTCGTCTCGCCGGAACGCCCGACCCCCTGCGTTCAAGGCACGACCGTGTGCGCGGAGCGAGTCTTGATCGCTCCTGGGCTGTTCCTTCCTGTGCACTCGACCCACTCGCTGGAGCAGAGAGACGACCAGGTGACGCGAGCGATCGTCGTCGTCCACGGCAGCGACCGAAACGGCGACGACTATTTCGAGCGCGTTGTCGCCCCGACGGACGCGCTGGGCCTCCTGAACGAGACGCTGGTGATCGCGCCGACGTTTCAGACGTCCGATGACGCACCTCGTGCAGACGAGCCATACTGGACGAGCGGTGGCTGGAAGAAGGGACACCTCTCCAGCAGCTCGGGGCCGTCACCACGCGTTAGCTCCTACGCCGCGATCGACCGGATCCTGGAGATCGTCCTCGATGGAGGGCGCTTCCCCTCAGTCGACGAGATCGTCGTGACGGGGCATTCCGCAGGAGGTCAGGTTGCGCATCGATTCGCGGGGGCCAGTCGCATCGAGAACGGCTCGACCGCGAGCTTCCGGTACGTGGTCGCGAACCCATCAACCTACGTCTATGTGGGGCCCGAGCGCGACGGCCCGAGCGGGTTCACTCCCCCAAGTAGAGCTGGCTGCCCCGACTACGATGACTGGCACTACGGACTGCTGGAGTTGAACAGCTATGCCAGCGCGGTAACGCCAGATTCGATACGGGCGCAGCTGGTGCGGCGCGACGTCCGGATTCTGCTCGGCGATGCAGACTCCTTGAGCGCATCACTCGATGTTACCTGCGGTGCGAATCTACAGGGTCGGCATCGATTCGAACGCGGCCGTACTCTGGTGCGCTATATGGATGCGCTACACCTCGGGCACGGACACGTGGAGATGGTTGTGCCCGGCGTGGGCCATTCAAGCACACGGATGTATGGGTCCTCGGTCGGGCGAGAGGCGCTGTTCGGGGAGTGAGTCGCCTCGGAGCTACTGCTCCAGCCCCTCGATGAGGTCATGGATGCTCCCGGGAGCCACGGCGAGTGCCTCATCGGCCCGGTCGTAGAAGTCGTCCTGCCCAGCGTCCAGCTCAAGCAGCCTCGCCAGGTACCTTCTCGCCGTATCGTGGCCGTAGAGCGCGGACTGTCGCCGCAGCCTTCGGTCGAGTCGGTCAGAGACACGCGCCGTATCCAACAGCGTGCCGTCGAGTCCAAACGCTCCCTCGGCGCCTGTGGCATCCGCACCCGTTTCGGGTTCTTTGGGGAGAGGTGCTCCGGACTGAGACTCGACGTTGGACTGCATTCGACGCGACTCCTATTTGAAGCCTGTACCATCGTGACGGAGAGGCCAACGTGGGAGATCAACGCACGGGATGCCACCGCCCGTCTGTAACAAGATCGTCACGTTCCGCAGAGCCCTTCCGAAGCCCCGCCGGGAGTCCCGCCGTCAGTCGATTCCCAACACCGCCTTCGGCATGTGCATGCTCACGAGCATATGAGGAACGTCGACCACCTCGGAGATCTTCAGGTCACCCGCAATCGAGCACAGGATGTATGCCTCCTCGTCCGTCAGTCCGTGCTCTGCGGTGAGGTAGTCGATCATGTACGAGGTCGCCTTCGCGGCAGCTTCGTCGAGCGTCGTCGCAAATGCGGTGACTGCATAGAAGTCGTCTGACTCATACTGCGGCTCTTCGATCGGACGTGCTCCGTCCACCACCTCGATGCGGTATCGGATCCTCATCCCCGCCTCGATTGCGGTCCCGGAAACTTCACCGTCGCCCTGGGCCGCGTGGGTATCACCGATGGAAAAGTTGGCCCCTTCCACAAAGACCGGAAAATAGATCGTCGTGCCCTCGACCATGTGCCGGTTGTCCATATTTCCGCCGTTGGCCCTGGGCGGGATCGTGACCAGCATCGAATCCGTAGCCGGCGCGACGCCCATCACCCCGGGGAACGGGGCGAGCGGCACGGAAATACGATCATTGAACTTTATGTGCGACGCATCCGGGTCAATCTCGAACCCCATGTAGACCGGCTCCGTGAAGCGATCGGCGAGGAATCCGAACCCCGGGACGATCGCGGCCCAGCCCCACTCCTCGACTTCGATGTCGAGCAGGGTTACGGCGAGTACGTCACCAGGCGACGCCCCCTCCACCGCAACGGGACCCGTGAGCGGGTGAACGGGATCGAACGAAAGTGTCGTCACGTCAGCTGCCGTCGAACCGATCTCGAACTGACCGTCGGACGCCTCCATGGTATGCACCTCGACGATCGCGCCGGACGACACGGTGGTGACCGGTGGAATCGTCGAACTCCAACGAGCGTGCGTCTGCTCGGCAGTGAGCACGACGTCTGGCTCAGGGAGCGGATCCCCGGTCGTAGCGGCAGCGGTTGCTGAATCATCGACTGCCGGGGCACAGCCGTGAACTACGGCCGCGAACGCGAGCATCAGCGGACAGGTACGGGTACGGGTACGGGTACGGCGCATGAGGGTCTCCGTCGTGTGTAACGGTCGGGCCCATCAGCAAGCGGCCCGAGGCAAGGCGTCAAAGTGGGAGGCATCAGCCCGAGGCGCATCCTGACCAGGCGCACAACAGCCCTCGCGGGAGGGCTGAGCAGAGCGATCAGGCCCAGATCTTAGCCTCACGCCTCGGACGGCCGTGTACCCGGTGGCCTGGTCCGGTGCCCGCCCTCAGATTGTGACCCGTGCCCCATACCCTCAGCCCCTGTCCATGAGCATCATCATGCCAACTCGCGATCGTGCCCTCCTCAACTTCGGGATTCTCGCCCTTCTCGTTTCCCTGGGGTCGCCCTCTTCAGCCGAGAGCCAGGAGCTGCCGGATACCTGGCAGGAGCAGCAGAATTTCCGATCTGGCCCGACGCCATTCGAGCCACTCATGGACTTCTGGTATGAACTCGACGCAATGAGTGAGCTCGTCAGCATGCAGCCGCTGACCCAGACCCTCATGGGCCGTGAGATGAACCTCATCGTGATCGCGCGCGACCCGATCGTGAATGCGCAGGACGCGATCCGCTCCGGCAAGACGATCGTCTTCGTCGCACCGTCCGTGCATGGCGGTGAGGTCTCGCCGAAGGAGGCGTTTCAGCTGGTAGCGAAGGAGCTGCTTGCGGGTGACCTCCAGCACGTACTCGATGATGTCATCGTCATCGGTACGCCGCTCACGAACCCGGACGGTGGTGAGGTTCGCCGACGTACGAACGAGGCCGGGTACGACATGAACCGGGACTACGTGAAGCTCGAGTCGCAGGAGATCCACGCGTACGTCACGCAGGTCATGACGGAATGGACACCCGATATCCACGTCGATGGCCACCACGGAGGATCGGACCCGTACGTCATCACCTACCAGGGCACGCTGAACCCAGCGGCAGACAATGCACTGCGAGCGTGGCCATACGACAACATCTTCCCACGCCTTCGTGAGGCGGTGGAAGCGGAGGACTACCGTGCCTTCGACTACTCGGGTGTCCGTACCGAGAACGGCCAGCGTGGCTGGGGATCGACCTCCGTGGAGCCACGGAAACACCATGTGTATACGGGCCTCACCAACACCATCGGCATTCTCCTCGAGACCCCGCGAAACTCGAGGCGCGTCATGGGAGACGGAACGGTCGTCGAGATCCCCGAAGACGAGCGCTACTACCACCAGATCCGTGGGGGCGTGCTCGCGCTAAGCACGATCCTGGAAGTGGCGGCCGAGCGCCGTGAGGAAATCCGTACGCTCACCACGGCCTCGCGAATGACGGCCATCCGTGAGGGGCATGCAGGCACCGGTAGCGTCATCCTGGACTACGAGCTCGGTAACCGCGGCAACGAGCCCGTCTGGATGCCAGACGAGGATGCCGAGCTGGGCTATTCGCTCCAGGATGTGCCGGTCTGGCTGAGGTGGACGCCGACACGCACGACCAGCCGCCCCGTCGGCTACCTCATGCCCCCGGCCATGGCGGGCGTCGTACCGCTCCTGATGGATCACGATATTGCTGTATACCGCTTCACGGAGTCCACCTCGGTCGACGCAGAGGTCTACTACGCGACCGAAGTCCGGACCGAGTCGTACTTCCAGGGTCACTATCTGAAGGCGGCCGAGGTCGAGAAGGAGCCGGATACGATCGACGTGCAGGCGGGCTGGTTCTGGATTCCGACGGCACAGTCGATGGGAAATCTGATTACCTATCTCATGGAGCCGGAGACGGACGACAACCTCATTACGTGGGGTTGGACCGACCACATCCTGGAAGAGACGCCGGAGTCCGAGGCCGCCGTCCTGCAGTCGATGCTCGGAGGCAGGTCCATCGCGGAGGTAGACGACGAGCAGCAGGAGCGGATGCGGGAGCGGGCCGCCCAGATCATGTCGGAGCGGCAACGCGTGCCGATGATGCGCGTGTTGTCCCATCAGAACATGTCGGTGCTGCGGCTTCAGCCGTTCAACCAGTTCCAGAGGAATCGGTTCTTCCGGTAGCACCTGCTGTCCCAGGGGGCGGGGCTACGGCTCCTTGGGCAACTCACGGAAGAACGCGCGCACATCATCTACCAGCAGCTCCGGCTCCTCCAGGGCGGCGAAGTGCCCTCCCCTAGGCATCACCGTCCAGCGGACGATGTTGTAGCGGGACTCCGCCCATGCGCGCGGGGTGAAGTAGATCTCCCTGGGGAAAATCGCACCGGCCGTAGGGACCGAGACGTACGACACCGGGCGCTCAGTCGGTGCGTGGCCGAACTCGTAGTAGATGCGCGTGGACGAGGCGATGGTCCCGGTGACCCAGTACAGCGTGATGTTCGCAAGGACCTGATCCTTTGTGAACGCATCTTCCACATGTCCGGTGTTGTCGCTCCAGCCGTGGAACTTTTCCACGATCCAGGCCGCCAGGCCAGCAGGTGAGTCATTGAGTCCGACGCCGAGAGACTGCGGCTTCGTCCCCTGGATCTCTTGGTAGGCACCGCCCTCGGAAAAGGCTTCGGCTCGCTCGGCACGGAGCCGGCGCTCCGCAGGGGTGACGCCTGCGTTCGGGTCCGTGCCCGGTGCAGGGCCACCCAGTATGAAGTTGGTGTGAAAGCCGATCACGTTGTCCGGGTAGTTACCCGCCACGAACCGTCCGATGATGCCGCCCCAGTCTCCACCCTGCACGCCGTATTCATCGTAACCGAGGCGCTCCATGAGCGTCGCGAAGGCATCGGCCATCCGCTCAGGGCTCCACCCCGTTTCCGTTGTCCTGGCCGAGAAGCCGAAGCCCGGCAACGACGGAATCACCAGATGGAAGGCATCACCCGCATCACCTCCGTCTGCCGCTGGATCGGTGAGCGGTCCGACGACATCCATGAATTCCAGGATCGAGCCCGGCCAGCCATGTACGAGCAGTAGCGGAGTCGCATCCGGGTTTGGAGACCGCTGGTGGACAAAGTGAAGATCCACATCATCGATCACGGTCTTGAAGTGATCAAGCTCGTTCAGTGCACGCTCCTGTGCGCGCCAGTCGAAGTCGTCACGCCAGTAGTCGAGCAGTTCAGCCAGGTAGACTCCATCTGTACCGTACGACCATCCGGTCCCAGGGATCTGATCCGGAAGACGCGTGCGAGACAGTCGGTCATTCAGGTCGCCTAAAACCGCGTCAGGGACGTCGACGACGAACGGGCGAATCGCATCCGGATCGATCGGCGGTGCAGCCTCATCGGCAACTTCGGAGCACCCTGAGGCCAGCAGTGCGCACACGGTCACAAGCAGCGACGACCGCGGACGCCGGATCGAGCGACGATCACCGAGCACGCTCATCTTGCAGCTCCTCAATCCGGGCGCTGTCGTTCGAATACCATATTCCGGACTCTGCTACCGGTCGCCGTGAACCCACTCAGTTTGCCCGCCGCATCTCGAGTGAACCTCACTCGGGGAAGCCAGCCCGTGTCCCCCCTGAACTGGTCGTCGCCCGATGGTGTCAGCGTGGCGGGGGCATTCCGCCAGTGATGCGCGATCAACACCCCATCACCCGCCACGAGCTCATAACTCGAGTCCAGCTCGGTGCTCCGGTACCAACCCTCATAGCCGCGGAGTTGCGACGCAGTCAGGGCGACCGACTCGGGTGCGTCCGGATCCGACCCCTGGGACGGCGCCGGCCCCATTTCGTCTGCGAGGAAGACCTCGGCCACGCGCTGAGCACGCCCGGCCGGATCGCAGTTCGAGACGTTGCAGAAGACCGCCACGGAGAGGTTCTGCTCCGGGAAGCGAACGAAGTTCGTGCGATACCCGGCCCAGCTCCCACCATGACCGACGGTAGGAAGTCCGCGATAGTCGCCGAGGCTCAGGCCATGAGCATAGTTCAGGACCTCGCCGTCGTTCAGTACGCCCTGGTCGAGCATTCGGTTGAGTACCTGGTCCCCTCCAACCTCAGCCGTCTCGTAGTTCTTCATCCAGAGAATGAAGTCGTCCATCGACGTGTTCAGCGAACTCGATGCCAGAGCGGTGAGCTGATTCACGACCCTGCGATATCCGTCATCTTCGGTTGGCGCATACGACTCCGCACGTCCGGGAACGATCTCAAGATAGTCGTCCGAAAAGTGCGTGTTCGTCATGCCCAGTGGGCCGAAGATCCGCGCCTGAGTGTATTCGCGGAACGACTCCCCCGACTGCACCTCGATGACGCGTGCGAGCAGGTTGTAGCCGGTATTCGAGTAGGAGTACTCGGCTCCGGGCGCGAAATCGAGGTCCTCCTGTTGATACAGCATTCGGAGGATCTGTTCGAACGAGATCACGTCGGTATAGGTGACGCCGCCGAGCATCATCGCATGAGGCCAGTCGCGGATCCCGCTCGTGTGGTGCACGAGATGCCGCGGGGTGATCGTCGGGCCGAAATCGGGGAGTTCAGGAACGTACTCGCGCGCATCTATCTCGAAGTCGAGTCGCCCTTCCTCCTGGAGAAGAAGTGCGGACATGGCACCGAACTGCTTCGAGATCGACGCGATATCGAAGACGGTCTGCGGGGTGATCGGAATTCCGTGATCCATGTTGGCGATGCCATACCCCGCCCGGTGCACGACCTCGCCGTCGAGCAGAACCCCGACCGCAGCGCCAGGCGCGTCGTCGCGGTCGAGGTCTGCGAAGACGGCCTCGACGCCGGGGTGGATCGGACCGGCGTCACCTACGGACACCGGCTCCACCCCACACCCCACAAGCGAAATCAAGGCGAGCGCGAGACCCATGCGAGACATCGCGCACGTACCAAGCATGGCGTTGAAGCCCCTCATGATCCTCCTCCTCTCCTGAGCACCCGGCCAGGTGCATGGTCCGTCAGCTCACCCCTATCGATGACGAGTCCTCCATTCACAAACAGAAAGTCGACCCCTTCCGCGTATCGCATCGCTCCGTCCCCAAACTCTGCCATATCCCGGATCTGCTGGGGGTCGAAAACGACAAGGTCTGCAGCCATCCCGGGAGCGACGAAGCCACGATCGTGAAGCCCCAGACGCTGAGCAGCCATCGACGACATACGACGCACCGCATCCTCGAGACTCAGTACGCTGTCCTCTCGCACGTACTTCGCGATGACGCGGGGGAACGCCCCGAACGCGCGCGGGTGCGAGCTGTCCGCAGTCTCCGGATTCACCGGAGATGCGTCGGTATCGATCATGACGTACTCAGCCCCGAGCGCCAACCACTTCTGCTCCTCGTTCATGCTTTGCGGATTCACACTCACGCCCCCGGCCTGAACAAGGTCGAAGAAGGCAGTCCACGGATCGGTCCCCAGCACCTCGGCAGCTTCTGTGATCGAGCGATTGATGACGGCAGGATCGACAGCGTCCGATGCAGAGACGATGAGAACGTTGTCCCAGTTCATCCCCACATGCCGGTACCAGTTCTCCCAGTCGGAGGTCGATTCGACCTCGCGTTGGAGGTCGGCCCTCAGCGCCGGATCCCCCAGAGTCGCCAGGAATGAACCGGTACCCGCCGCGTAGTGACGCGGGTGCAGGAAGGAGCCGAGGCCGATCCCATTGCGGGTATAGGGATAAATGTCCGCGGTCACGTCCATCCCTTCGGAACGCGCCGAGTCGATCAGAGCGAGTGCATCCTTCATGAGTGGCCAGTTCTCCTGGCCCGCTGCCTTGAGGTGATAGATGTGCACCGGCACACCCGCGCCCGCTCCGACTTCGATCGCCTCGCGGATCGCATCGAGCACAGCGTTGCTCTCGTTGCGCATGTGCGTGAAGTAGACACCACCGTACTCCCCGGCCACCCGGGTCAGCTCGATCAGCTCTTCGGTGCTCGCATAGATAGCAGGCGGATAGATGAGTGACGTCGACGTACCCACCGCGCCGTCTTCCATCGCCTGCCGTACCAGCGCTTTCATCTCCTCTAGTTGCTCAACGGTGGGCTGCACATCTTCGTCACCGAGTACGACACGCCGAACCTGCGTCAGCCCGACGTCATGCACGACGTTGATCGGGATTCCATACTGCTCCAGAAGCCCGAAGTACTCCCGGTACGTCTGCCACTGATGGGCGTCACCCTGCACATCCACAGGCGGTGCATCGGCTGAACGGGGCGCAGGTGAACCGCCCTCGCCAGACAGGTAGGTCGTGATTCCCTGCCGAAGCTTTGACTCGGCACTCGACGGATCGGTCATGAGTACCGTCGTCGACTGCCCCATCATGTCGACGAAGCCGGGGCTGACCACCCGATCCGATGCGTCGATCGTGCGCACCGCAGGCTGGCCGGCAAGAGCACCGACCGCGGCGATCCGGTCCCCGCGGATCCCCACGTCAGCTCGGAACCACGGATTTCCCGCTCCGTCGATCACCCGGGCGTTGATGATGAGCACGTCGAACGGACCAGGGTCAGGGGTCTCGACTGCACACCCGGTGAGCATGGTCAGCGCAGCGAACAACATGATTTCAAATACGCGAGCAGTGCGAGACCGGATTCGACCTCGATAGGCGTGCATGAGCGTCATGTGAACTCCGTCAGGTGGTTCGTCAGATATTCTGGACTGACAATAGGTACGTGATGCCTGAGTATCAGGCCTTCGAAGACTGAGCGCACGTTCCCGTCTGATCCGAACGCATACAACGCCTGGCGATTAGGACTCTCGTGTTCAGCCTGACCCTTGTCTTAGCTTACTCCTGGGTGCTCGAGGATCAGGCTCTCACGCAGCCCACCCAATGATCCACTGAGGCGGGAGCAAGGCACGCATGACTTCGGCTCACCAGTCCAAGCCGGACAGACACGATCGCTTGAGGATTCTCAGCGAGGATGTAGCGATCACCATGCTGGCCTGCGCATCGACGGACGAGGTTCTGTGGCATCTGGCGAGGAACGTGGTCGCCAAGATGGGTTTCGATGACGTGGTCATATATATGCTGGACACAGAGCGTCAAAGCCTGACTCAAAGAGCGGCGTTCGGAAACAAGAACCCTTCCGAATACGAGATCCTCGACCCCATCGTCACCCCCTGGGCCAGGGAATCGTCGGTCGTGTAGCCCTGACGGGTGAGTCCGAGCTCATCACCGACACCTCGACACACCCCGAATACATCGTTGATGACGAAGTCCGCCTTTCGGAACTGGCGGTACCCATGTCAGTCGGCGGTGAGGTCATCGGCGTGATCGACTCAGAGCACCCTGATCGAGGCTTCTACACAGAGCAGGACCAACAGATCTTGAGCGCCATTGCCTCTATCGGTGCCACCAAGATTTCCCAGACGTTGGCCGTCGAAGCCCTCCGAGTCGAGCGCTCGCAACTTTCCGATGGGATCGAGGAGCGCACGGCTGATCTCGTCGCTGCAAACCGTCAGCTGGCTCAGGCGAATAAGTTGAAAGACGAGTTTCTCGCGTCGATGAGCCACGAACTGCGCACTCCCCTGAACACGGTCCTGGGAATGTCCGAGGCATTGACAGAAGGTGTGTTTGGTCTGCTCACCCCCGAACAGGCCGAGAGTGTGGGTCTCATACACGAGAGCGGAACACATTTGTTGAGCCTCATCAACGACATCCTGGATCTGCACAAAATCGAGAGAGGTAGGGTGAAGTTGGATCTGCACCTCTGCTCAATTCATGAGACCTGTGCATCAGCGGTCAGGATGATCCGGAAAAAAGCTGAGGACAAAGGTCTCAAATTTGATTTTCGGGACGATTCTGCTGCCGCAATCGCAGTATTGGACAGTCGGCGCGTGAAGCAGGCTCTTATCAATCTCCTCAACAATGCGGTCAAGTTCACTCCGGAAGGGGGCTCAATCGGGCTGTGTATTTCCCTGACGCGAGAGAACAACAATGAATTGATCAACTTCGAGGTTTGGGACTCAGGCATCGGCATCCCAAAGACCGAGATCAAGAACTTGTTCGTGCCCTTCCAGCAAATCGATTCCGGACTCTCGCGCGCGCACGAGGGCACGGGCTTGGGGCTCGTGATCACGAAGCGTCTGGTTGAACTTCACGACAGGACGATCCGCTTGGAGAGCGATGAAGGGCAGGGAACCCGTGTCACCCTCAAATTCCCACTGATCAATCATGCTTAGGTTGGGTCACTGATCACGGTCAGCGTTGTCACCACTGGTCAGAACCTGTTCAGGGATGCCTCACGTCACGAATCCGACCACCCACGCGGGACAAAAGAGCTGCGCACAGGATGGAGGACACGATGAGAGGTTACACGCCTGGGAGCCCATGGGCCTCTCGGTTGGCTTGGGCCAGGTTTGGAGCCTGCTCCACTTCCTCACGCTCGTCGATCTCGCCGATGAGATCCTCGAGCGTCAGGCGCTCGGTACAGATTGGAATACGCTGCACATGTTGTCCCTGGCTGGCTTCAGCGGTGCGTTCCTGGTCGCTATGCGCACGCCGGACCGCCGTTTCCACGGCTTCCTTGCCGTCGCCTCGCTCGCCGTCTGCCTGGGCTGGGGGATCGGCGGACTCAGCACCCCGATCGTCACCACCTCGGGCGGCTGAGCACGACGCAGGCGCGCTTCGGAACGTGACTGCTCTCGGCGAACCCGCGACGGAAGCAATGGAGTTGCCGGAGCGGTGACAGACGGGGCTAGCGCCCCCCGCCCGGCGCACCTCTCAGTCCACGACCCGGGGTCGCGGATTGGTCGACCTGCCCGTCGGTGAGGACGGCCACGCCGTTGACCAGCACGTGTCGGATCCCAACGGATGTCTGCGCCGGCTCCAGGTAGGTGGCCCGTTCCGTGATGGTCTCCAGGTCGAAGACCACAATATCCGCATCGGCGCCAACGCTCAGGCGACCCTTCCTCCGAAATGCAGGTGAGGCTTGCTGCATCTGGACGGCCGCGAGATAGCTTGTCTTCCGCATCGCCTCGACCAGTGACAGGTCACCCCATTCGCGCACGAACTGGCGGAGGAAACGGGCGTAGGTCCCGGCCCCACGTGGGTGCCCTCGCCCTTCGGCGTTGATCGAACCGTCGCTTGCCAGCATTACGACCGGACTGCTCAGTGCTTTTCGAAGTGTCTCCGTCGGTATGAAGTGCACAATCACACCATCACGCTGTCCGTCGTTCCGGTAGTGATCGAAGCTCTCCTCGGTCAGGCGCTCCCCGTTGCTCACCAGTTCGATGTCACCATAGTCGATCGACATCCGCTCTCGGAATCCCGGGTCAAACACCGACGACTCCAGTCCGGTGGACCCTGCCTCCCATGGATAGGCATCGGCAGAGATGTCGACCCCGTTGGCCGCTGCACCTTCGATGAGGTCCAGCACCAGGTCGATGTCCCTTGGTGACGTGGAGTTCACATGCGCGATATGTGCCGATGCCCCCGTTGCCGCAGCCGTAGCGATCACCTCATGAATCGCCTTTACGCTATTCATAGGACGCTGGGGTCCGAGGTATCGGATGTGCAGATGAACCGGCACCCCGTAACGGGTCGCCACCTCGAACAGCCGGAAGACCTCATCTTCCCCCGTACTGGGCACGTACTGGAGGCCGAAGCCGATGCCAAGTGCGCCGTCAGCGATCCCACGGCGTGCCAGTTCGACGATCTCCGCGACCTGCTCCGACGTGGCGGAGACGGCCCGCGCCTCTTCGTCGGATCCAGAGAGACCGACGGCAACTCGAAGCGATCCGTGCCCTACGTTCGTTCCGTAGTTCAGGAGCGCCCCCTCCGCGGCGAACGCGTCGTACGCGGCCCCGACATCCACCGGGCCATTGTGGAGTCCGAGCACCGTGGTGACACCATCGGTCACCTTGTAGAGTGCACCGGGCATCCGGGCCGAACCCATCTGCGTCAGTGGATCGATGAAGCCGGGGGCGACCACGAGGTCTGTGGCATCGATCACCCGAAACCCCTCGAGGGCGTCCGAGGTCACGGCCGCGATACGGTCGCCTCTGATCCCGACGTTGGCGATGCCATCAAAGCCGGATTCGGGATCAACGACCCGGCCGCCACGGATGACGATGTCATATGGGTCGGTATCCTGAGCCGCCAGTTGCTCGAGGCCGATCACCGTCAGGATGAGAGCGAACGCGATCATCGTGCTGTTCAGGCGGATCATGGAGGTCTCCACATGGGTGAGGATCCAAACCTAGGTGGCGAACTCGGGTCCGAAAGTGCACAGGACCACCGGGCGCACAAGTCACACGATCATCGTTCGCCGGAACTCGGCCCGGCAATCCGCATACATACGGCTTCCTGTTCACCACCTTCTCAAGCGATTCGACATGAAGCCCTCCGTGACCAGCACAGTCCTCGCGTTCGCTCTTATTGGATTGACCGTGTTCGGTCCTCAGAGCATTGCAGCCCAGCTCACAATGGAGCAGGCTCAGACTGCGGTGGATGCAGCTCAGGCCGAGGCCGAGACGAACGGCTGGAACTTGACGATCTACGTCGCAGACGCCGAGGGCATCCCGCTCTACCTCCGCCGCATGAACGGCGCGAGTCCCCGCACGACGGATATCGTCATGCGGAAAGTGCACGTCGTCATCACGACAGGTGGAACCTCCGGTGCGTACGGAGCGGCGCTTGCAGCGGGGACGACAGACAGCATCCCGGGCGGCATCCATTACGAGGGCGGACTACCGATCCTCATGAACGGAGAGATCGTGGGCGCCATGGCCGCCAGCGGAGCACGTGGTTCTGAAGACGCGCAGGTGGTTCGTGCGGGTCTCGCTGCGATCGGCGCCGACTCGGGCCGCTGAGGTCACCACGCTCCTGACTTGATCGCCCGACCGGGCTTCACCCCGGCGGCGATCTCGCCGTGCATGACAACTGGAACGCCGTTGACGATCACGTAGTCGATCCCGATCGGTGGAAGCGATCCGTCTACATACGTAGCTTGATCGATCACGGTCAGTGGGTCGAAAATCGTGATGTCGGCATCGGCGCCGATGCGGATGCGTCCCTTGTTGCGCATCGCAGGCACCCAGCCTTCCAGCCGTGCGGCCGGCAGGATGGTCATGCGTGCGAGTGCGTCCATGAGCTCCATCGAGCCATCTTCGCGGACGTAGCGGCCGAGCATACGACTGAAGGTCCCTGCCGCGCGCGGATGCCCGATGCCTCCATCACTCGCGATCATCGTCACGGGATGAGTCATTGCCGCCCGGGTCATCTCCGCGGTACGACTGTGGATAATCACTGAGCCGCCTTCCGCCCGGTATCCCTCGAAGGTCTCACGGGTCAGGCGCTCGCCTGTCCTCACCCACTGATAGCGCTCGAAGTCTTCATCGTCCCAACTCTCCCAGTCGTCGAAGAGCGCGGCGGCAATGTTCGTCTGCGACGCCGCGTAGGGGTAGGCCTCGGTGGTCACGTCCTGACCGCTCTGTGCAGCTGCCGCGATCATGTCGAGGAACTCGATGATGTCCCGCCCCCCGCTCGAGTTCGCGTGCACTACGTGGAGCGAAGCCCCTGCATTCCGGGCCGCCGTCAGCGTAGAGTCGAGGCCCGCCAACCCACCCCTCAGGTGGATAAAGGCAGCCGTGCCAGTCTCGGCCGCTACCCAGAACATCTGCTCGATCTCGCGCATCGTCGCGCCGGGTGTGTAGGCGCTCCCGAAACCGATTCCGACACCGCCAGCCTCGATCCCTTCCTCGAGAAGCCGTGCGATCTCGACTCGCTGACTCTCACTCGTGGAAAGACGAACCGTGGTGCCGCCCGTACCAAGCTCGGAATCCCCCAGAGCTCGCCCACGCGCTCCTATGTGACCGGCGGCCACCCCGAAGTTCACCAGCTGTCCACCGTCACGCTCGGCATACCAGTCCATGACATTCGGCGTACCGATCTCGAGTTCGAGACCCGTCGTCACCCCGTCGCGAACCTGAAGCCGGTACCCCTCCTCGGTGTGTCCATGGCGATGCAGATCCACGAAGCCGGGAGCGACGACCAGCCCGTCAGCTAGAATGACCTGTGCGCCCGACAACGGCTCTGCAGAAATAATGTCGATCACCCCACCAACAATCCCGATGTTGGCAATCGCATCGAAGCCGGACTCCGGGTCCATGACGCGTCCGCCCTCGATCACCACGTCGTAGTCAGGCCCGCACGCTATGCTGCCGAGCGTCAGGGATGCTACGACAGCACACCTAGTGTAGATCTTCATCGAACGCGACGTCTCCAGGGTAGAATAGGAATCGCAACTTACGCGGGGGCGTGCGGTCGTCGCCAACCGTCGAGATGGAGGCTGAGTATCTGGGCGGCGGGGCTACTGGCCGCGAAGCGAGGGGTCGTCGATCGGCACGCCAGCGGCGTTTCTCCACACCCAGGCGATCCTCTGGATCGCTGTGAGGTTCGTCAGAACCGCAACAAGGATGATGACCGACTTCAAGACCACTCCATTGAAGTCGAGCCCAAAGAGCAACGAACCAGCCCCGATCAGCACCACCCGTTCGGGCCGCTGCATGAGGCCTACCTTGCAGTCGAGGCCGAGGCCCTCGGCACGAGCGCGCGTATAGCTCACCAGGATCGACCCGCCCATTGCGGCGAAGATCACGTAGATCATCCACACCTCGGCGAGTGCTGAGCCGTAGTTGTTGTAGAGTGACAACAGACCCATGTAGACGACGATCTCGCTGATCCGATCGAGCGTCGAGTCGTAGAACGACCCGAACTTCGAGGCCATCCCGCTAACTCGGGCAACCTGACCGTCAAAGATGTCCCACATGCCACCAAGCAGGACCAGGACACCAGCCCACCGGACGTGGTCCAGATGGTACAGGTACCCCGCCCCAACGACGCAGACGAAGCCGAACGTCGTGACAAGGTTCGGGTGGATCCCCCGCGCGACCATCCAGCGCACTGTGGGGTCAATGATCCGATAGACCGGGCCACGCAGAGAATCGAGCGATTTCATGAGGGGAAGATCCGGCGAGCCGCTCCGGACCGATAGAGGCGGCTTCCCGGAACGCCTACTCAGCCACGCCGCTTACCGTACCGTCTCCGACGCGGACGCGACGACTCACCTGAGTTCTCATCGCTGCTTTTCGTCGATGACGAACCCGGCTTCTTCTTTTTCGCAGCAGCACGAGCCCGGTCCTGCGCACGTTTCTTCTGCATCGCCCGGATGCGTTCGCCGCGAGGCACCTCAAGAGGCGCCTCGGCAGTCGCGTCGTACGCAAATCCGTCGAGTTTTGCACGCTCGATCTTCGAACCTACCGCGCGCTCGATCTTCGTGAAGTCCTCCTGCTCCTGAGGAGATACGAGCGTAAACGCCTCACCCGTCAGCTGAGCACGAGCCGTCCGACCTACCCGGTGGATATAGTCCTCAGCGACGTTGGGAACGTCGAAATTGACGACGTGACCAAGTGCCTCCACGTCGATTCCTCGCGCCGCGATGTCGGTCGCCACGAGGACACGGAAGTCACCCCGCTTGAACCCGGCAAGCGCCTTCGTTCGCTGAGTCTGCGAGCGATTGCCATGGATGCGTTCGGCCGTAATGCCTTTGCGATTGAGGAGCTTGGCCAGGCGGTTGGCCCGATGTTTCGTGCGGGTGAACACCAGGGCTTCCTCCATGCCGCCGCTGTTCAGAAGCTCCACCAGGAGCGCCCCCTTCAGGCTTGCGGCGACAGGATAGGCAAGCTGCTTGACGCCAGCTGCCGGAGCGGCCTTTCGCTGAAGTGCGACCTTGGCAGGCCGGTTCAGGATCTCTCGCGTCAGCTTCTCGATCGGGGGAGGCATCGTAGCGCTGAAAAAGAGCGTCTGCTCAGGCTTCGGTACATGCCGCAGGATCCGTCTGATATCGGGCAGAAAGCCCATGTCGAGCATCCGATCGGCTTCGTCCAGCACGAGGTACTCGAGTCCGGCCAGACGCGCATAATCGTACTGGAAGTGGTCGAGCAGACGCCCCGGCGTCGCGACGATGACGTCGACGCCTGTGCGGAAAGCCTTCTCCTGAGGGCCCATCTTTACACCTCCGTAAACGGCCGCGGCCGTCACACCGGTATACCGCGCCAGATCGCGAAGATCAGCAGCGATCTGCAGTGCCAATTCACGAGTCGGTGCGAGTACCAGCCCGCGCGTGGTGCCACGGGGCTTATCGATGAGACGATGGAGGATCGGTAGCAGAAAGGCCGCGGTCTTGCCGCTTCCAGTCGCTGCGCACGCGAGGAGATCCCGGCCTTCAAGCGCGTGCGGGATGGCCTCGGTCTGAATAGGTGTAGGTTGGGCAAAGCCCAGGGAGTCGACCCCTTTGAGCAGGGTCGGGTGCAACTTCAATGCGGCGAACGCCAATGTGTGTTCCAGATGGGAGGCGCCTCGCAGGCCGGCCGACCAAATGTGGCGGCTCGAGTAGGCGGGCGCAGAATCATGCGTGAGGGCGGCCCTCTGAACCGAGGGATCGTCGCTAACCTCACAGTGGGAAGGTAACGGGAAACAGATGTAGCAGGGGATCCTCGTTTGACTTTCGCGCGAAATCTCGCGAAACCTTACTTGCTACGGTCCCAGCCGTTCGGATCGATTTTGGGGGCGGAGGCTTCTTTCTTCGGGGTCACCGCCATTCTTGTTTCTGGGTGGCTCGCAACAGCTGCGCTTCCACCCGGGTCGCGCAGGGCGCTACTACGCAGGAGTGCGATGAAGCAGCCATCCTTGATGCGAACCGTTCGCTACGCCCAGAGCTGGAAGCGCGGTCCGTCAGGGATCGAGAGCACGCAGGTCATGATCTCTCGGGACGGGGTGGAAATCCCTGCAACCTTCGTCGCACCTGTCGATGCTCCACCGCGGCTGACTACCTGGATCGCGATCGGAGGCGTCTCCCGAAAAGGCCGATTCCACCCTCAGCTGGTTCGCTTCACCGAGGCCCTGGCATCGACCGGAGTCGGCGTACTCGTTCCCGGGCTACCCGAGTGGCGCGAACTGTCGGTGTGCCCTCGGGTCACGCTGCCCACCGTCCGTGCGTCCGTCGAATACCTGAACAGTCGACACGACGTGGTCCCGCATCACTTCGGCGTCATCGGCTTCTCGTTCGGCGGAGTCAGCGCAGTGCTCGCCGCCTCTCAGGAGGAACTGGCCGATGACGTGCAGGGTGCTGTCCTCTTCGGGGGATATTGCTGTCTTGAGCGCACCCTGTCCTGCATGCTCACCGGTCGCCACGAGTGGAACGAACAGGACCACCTGCTGGAGCCTGATCCCTACGGGCGCTGGGTGGTTGCGAGCAACTACCTGACCCGCGTACCAGGCTACGAAGACGCATCCGACGTAGCCCACGCCGTGTGCAAGCTCGCTTCGGAGGCGAGCGGGCTCCGGATATCCGCGTGGGAACCGTATCACGACCCCATGATCAGGGAGCTGAGAGAGACCATCGCCCCCCGGCGACAGCCGCTGTTCGACATCCTCGCAACTCCGACGACTGAGTCCCGCCCTGACGCCGCAGCCTGCAAGGCGTTCGCCAAGGAACTCGCGGACACGTGTCGTTCAGTCGAGCCGCTGCTGGATCCCTCAGTATGTCTGCACGATGTGCGGATCCCCACTCAAATCATTCATGGCCGAGGCGATCGGCTGGTACCCTTCACCGAGGGCATACGCCTGATGGAGAAGTTGCCCACCTCTGCCCAGCGTGGCGTGACGATCACTCGGATGTTCAACCACAGTAAGGACCACGTGCCGGCTAGCCCAGTCCA
>Ga0209631_10003138_pt1 | contig 19296 bp, 15 predicted proteins | sample COG_08_FD_184752 | JGI IMG/M metagenome (GOLD analysis project Ga0209631, IMG submission 184752) | Pelagic Microbial community sample from North Sea - COGITO 998_met_08 (SPAdes) (version 2) | ecosystem: Environmental > Aquatic > Marine > Neritic zone/Coastal water | place: Helgoland, sampling...
AGGTGCAGCTTTCAAGCTGTATATCGACCGTGTGTTTACGGGCGGTGTTGTTGACGACACGCTGAGCCGTTCAGTAGCGTTCGACGCAATTCTTACTTCAGCCAACTTGGCCATCAACCCTGATGACGCCCAGTCTGTGTCGGTAAACTTCCGCCCAGCAGTGGCACCTGTGTTTGACTTCAGCGTCACCGCATAAGTCACCGCAATCAAATTAAACACTGAACCCCGGTCTCCGGGGTTTTTTAATGCGCTACGCTATAGTTAATTTATAGTCAAGTACACATCATGCCCGCTGGATCTAATCGCGCCATTGACCGGTTGCGTAAAGCAGCAAACCTCCAGCCAAGCAAGCGCAAAGTTGAGCTATCCGACGGCGCCACATTTGAAATGTGGGTCAGTCCGCTAACCATGGCTGAACGCGAACGCGCCCAGAGGCAAGCCAAGTCTGACGACGCTGGAGCGTTCGCATTACAGCTGTTAGTTGCAAAAGCACAGGATCAAAGTGGTGCCAAGCTTTTTTCTGCTGGTGAAGTCGATATTTTAAAAAACGAAGTCAAGGACAGCGACTTGCAGTCTTTAATGCTGGCCATCCTTAGCAACGAAGACGAAGAGTCAATGGACCCAAAATCCTAGTTGCGGAACTTCGCAAAGACAACTGGCTCATGCTGCAGTTTGGCGTTGCCAAGGAGCTTGGCATGAGCTTGACCGAAGTCCGCACCACGATGACGCCCGAGGAATTGATTGGCTGGAGCGCCTATTTCCAAGTCCTTAACGAGGACCAAGAAAAGGAACTAGAGAAGTCCCGCAGACGGCGTTAGACTGGAAAAACAGTAGGGCAACGGTCGATGGCTCAGTATAGTGCTGAGATTGCTATAAAAGCTTCTGTAGAGCAGGCACTAAAAGGTGTCCAAAAGATAGAAAGAGCTTTAGAAAAGCTACAAGATACAACAATCAAAATAAAAGCCATAGGCACAGAAGATATACAGCAGGCTGAAAGGTCTTTTAAGGTACTACAAGGCACACTTAAAAATACCGCTAAAGCTGTTCTTTTTGTAGGTAAAAACTTTGCAGCCCTCGGTGCAGCGGCAGCAGCAACGCAAGTTTTAGCTTTTGCTAATAATATTAAAGGAATACAGACACCTATAAGTCAAGCTGCAGCTTCTCTGGCTGGTCTAACAAATAACATTGTTGATTTAGCTTCTGCCCAACCGCTACTAACAGCTCAAATTGCAGCAGGTGCTGTTGCTTTTGCTGCGTTCGGACCCCAAATAACTACAGCTACAGGAAGGCTAATAAAATTTGCAGCATCTGCAGCAGCTGCAAAAGCCCCGCTACAAAGCCTACTTAACACGTACAGCGAACTTACTGGAGCGTTTGACGACAGCTTTGCGTCGTTTGACCAGCAATTTAAGACAGAAATTATAGAAGCTTACCGAAGAAAACTATTTGAAATTTCTGAAACAGTATCAGAACTTTCTCGCAGAAAAAAAGATTTACAGACAAACTTAGATAGATTTAATTCTAGCAGTGACACAGCTGTAAAAATAGCCACCAAATTAGTAGATGTTCAAGCACGTTTAAACGACGAGCTTAGGGAACAAAGAGATTTGCTACGAGAAGTAGCAGGCATAAACGTAACAGAACTAGAAGCCAGTAAAGGTAGAAACAGCATTAGGACCAGAGAGCGACGCGAATCTTTCCAATCCACTCAAGCTTCTGAAAAAGATGAGATGCTGGCTGCGCTCCAGGCGCAAGAACAGAGGGTCTTGTCTCCTCTACAACAACAATTAGGTCTTAATCAAAATATTGAAGAAGCTCAACGCGCGCTAAACGCCGAAATAAAAAAAGCTTTTGGAACGCCGGATTTAGTAGGCCAAAGCTCTGAAGTAGGGGGCCGTGTTGCAAGGCTCAGTGCCATACAAGCAGATGACATAAAACTTCAGGAGGCGTTGCTTGCTTTAAATAGGAAAACCGCACAAGAAAAAAACAAACAGGTAGACGCTCAGGAAGCACTGGTTCGTGGCGCTAACGAGGTCAAAGCTTTAGCCGCAGAGGCACGCGGTGAGACGATTAGCTCCAGTATTGACAACAGAAGCCCCGCCCGCCGCCAAAAAGAAGACCGCACCAGACGCGCAGAAGATATTGCAAGGGAAGCTGCACTAGAAAGCAAAGCCAACCAAGAAGAATTTGCAGCACTAAAAAAATACCAAGACGAACTATTCAACATTGAAAGAAATTTCATTAGAAAATTACGCAATGAAAAAATAGACGCTATTTTAGATGCGGCAAAAATAGAAGGCGAAAAACAAGATGAGTTGTTCCAACGCATTAAGAGAAACAATAAAGAAGCTTTAGATAACTTTGACAAGCGTTTAAAGGCTTCAGCTGATAAACGTAAAGCAAGGGGCCAAGCTTTAACGCTTACAGGCCAGGCCAGCCCGGTTGGTGGTGCGGAAGACATTTTAGGTAGTCCCGCAGCTAAAAAAGCCGAAGCTCAAGCTAAAAAAAGACAAGCCATGCAAAGTAACGCCATTATTGGCGGTGCATTTCCCTTATTATTTGGTCAAGGAATCGGAGCTTCCGCAGGTGGTGCTGCCGGTGGCGCTTTAGGCGGATCTTTAGGAGGGCAATTTGGTTTCGGTCTTTCCCTTGTTGGTACGGCACTAGGTACTGCTTTTGATACTTTAGTAGCTAAGGCAGCGTCAATAGGTAATTTGATAGGAATAGCAGCATCTAACATGGATGCTCTACGTGATTCAGGTATTAGTGTTACCGCTGAGTTAGACGCCCAGGTACGCGCTTTAAACCGCTACAACGATGCTGAGGGCGCACAAAGAAGAATAAACGAAACGCTATTTACACAGACCGGTGATATAGATGGACAAGCAGTTAAACTAGCCGCTGGCTCGACTAACGAGTTACAGAAGGCTTGGAAAGGTGTTTCAGCGGCAGCGGCAGCTGCATTTAGCATTATTGCTGCACCGTTTATTCAAGCAGTAACAGCTCTTTTGCGCGGTGTTCAAGCTATTCTCTTTGCGTTTAATGCCATAGTAACAGCCGTCACCGCCATAGTTAGGTTGATACCGGGGCTAAAGGAACTTGGTGATTTTCTTTTTCAACAGAGTATTAAAGGCACAGCGGAATACGAAAAAAGGCGAAGTGCTTTAGTAAAAGAATCTGAAGCACTGTTTCGGACACTAAAAGAGCAGGAAAAATATAATAGTGCTTTAGAAAAATCTAATAAATTTAGGTCCAATGACTTAAAAGTAACGAAGCAACTTATTGATCTTGAGGCACAAAAAAGAGCGTCTGTTGAGGCTGTGCTGAACAAGCAAGAAGAACTAGGCGGTGGAAGAACCCCAGAAGAAACAGCACGCATCGAACAGCAAATTAGCCTAGTGAGATCTATAGAAATTCAAAAACAAAGAAAGACACGGCTACAAATTGAAAATAGTATTTTAACCGCGCAAGAAGCTAATGTAAAGAAAATTAACGAATTAAACGCAAGCACCGCCAAAACATACCGCGATATGCGTATTCGTTTTGAGCGTCAAGTTGAAGACGCTCAAATTAAGTCAATTAGAGCAGTACAAGATATCCAGCTAAGAGGTGCTAGAGCATTACTTAGCTTTAGAGAGCAAGAGCTTAAGCTTGTACAAAGCAGAAGAAGCGCACAGCTTGACAGATCTGCAGCTTTAGGGCAGCTGCAAACTGGCCTAGACCCCACTTCGGGCGACGGTCTCGCCGCTCAAGTTACACTAGCAGTAGAAAGATACAAAAACGGAATTAAAGAAGCCGACGAAAATAAAAAACTAACAGAAGAAAAACTTCAGTTAGATACTTTTGAATCACAATTAAAGCTGGAACGTTTTAAACAAGACAGTGCGCGTAATATTGCCAGACTGAACGAAGACAGCACACGTAAAATTGCTGACATAAATGACCGCTTGGCAAAACAGCGCGAAGAGTCTTTTAAATTTGGGTACGATTATACTTTAAAGCGTTTAATCGCAGAAAAGAAAAGTGAAGAAGGCGGTTTACTTTCACAGATAGCGGGGCAGGAAGCACTGATAAGCGGGCCTTTTGCTAATCTGTTTCCAGAGCTTCAAAAACAAGCCAAAGCTTCTATAGCCCAAATAACTGCTGAAGTTACGGAAATAAGAAATAGTATAGGTTCTCTTCAGCAGCTCCAGGGTAAAATACCCGCTACCCCGCAGGTACAAGGACTTGGGTCGTTACCAAGTTTGACCGATACAAGCGGCCCTGCTTCAGAAGCCGAGTCCGAGCTTATAAAGGTAATAGAAGCAGGTAAGACTCGAATTGCTCAACTACGGGAACAAAACTTCCTAGAAGAAAATAGTAACAAACTTATTCAAGACATGTTAGACACAGTAAACCCTATTTTAACAACTCAAAAGAGCATAACCAATAGTTATAAGGAACAGTTAGCAAAAAAAGTAGCTATAAACGATTTAATACGCAGCGGTATAAACCCCGCTATAGCTGAAGAACTGGTCAACATAGACGCAGTTAGTAAGGCTCTTACAGGTACTGTAGACATGCTTTTAGTAGAGCTTACGGTACTAAATGAACTTGCAAATAACCCTAAAATTCAAGAATTAATAGATAGATTACTTAAGCTAAAAGATGACCAACCGGGCGTTGTAGCCAAGCAAAAAGGACTTTTAGGAGATACTGCAGCAGAAGATGCTGCAGCCAAAAAACGAGCCGAAGACGCTGCTGAACTTGACGCTCTGTATAAAGGAATTGGAAACACTATCCAGACGGGAATAGTTGACGCTATTGCGACAGGCATTGAAGGTTTAATAACAGGCACCAAGGACCTTGGCGAATCTCTTCAAGAAATTGCGTCCGGTGTTCTTGCCGATATAGGTAAGCAGCTACTAAGTTTTGCCGTGAAAACGGGCCTACAAGCTTTGGGGGGACCAATGTTTATGGCTGATGGCGGTCCAGTCAGCGCAAACACGCCTTACATCGTTGGCGAAGAAGGCCCAGAACTGTTTATTCCTGGGGCGAGCGGTTCAATCAGCAACAACGACCAGTTTGAGGCAGCCCGCGATGCACTTGCCACCGGCAGCGGTTTTACTGCAGAAGAAGAAGCAACACTTGAAAAACTTGGAACAACCCAGCAGCCAGGTCGGTTAAGTAAAGTTTTGCGCGATTCCCGCAGCGCAATTGAAAGCATCAGCAGAATTTCCAAGGAACGCGAAACTGCAGGCGTCAACAAGCTCGTCAAAGAACTCGGCGCTACATCCGGCAGCAACGGGGAGACAATTTCTACCTTTGGATCGTCTACAACAAACAATTTAAAAGAACGCCTTGGCGGGGACAGCACGGTAGAAAAAATCATTGCTGCTGCTCAACAAACTGCCCAAGCGGAAGCTGTATCAGCTGCACGGGGTGCGCTTGTCCAGTCCGGGGACGAGCAAAACACAGACTCCTCTGAAGTCAAAACATCTCGCGACTACATCGAGAAAATAGCCAACGGCCTTGGCTCTGCTGGAACGAACACAGTAAACAACGTGAGCAGCAGCTCTACGTTTGGCGAATCCCGCAGCACAGTTGACAGGATCACGGCAATAAACCAGACGCGCCAGATGCTGGAGTCTGTATCCAGTGTCAACAAAGAGCGCAGTGTTGAACGTGCCATGGAGAGCACTGCAAGCGGCGACATCAAACCAATTGATGTGCGGTACGAATCTCAAGTGATCAATAACGTGGAGTATGTAACTGCCGAGCAACACCGCGCAGGTGTGAGCCAAGCTGCTGAACGTGGCCGCGCATTAGCATTACAAGCGTTACAGAACAGCGTAAAAACTAGGAAGCGTGTTGGGTTATGAGCGCATATGCATTTGTAAATTACGTCCGCTTTAAGACGCAGGCGGATGCTTACACAGGAACACCGTACCAAAATTTCAGCATTAATCAGACGCGAACGTATAGCGGCACGACATATAGCTTTGCGCCATTTGCAGTTTCATCGGGTGGCGGTACTCGCGGCGGCGAACGTTCCAATGCTGCCCTCGTCGCTGGAACGGACGCCCTTTCGGTCAACCTGTTTGCGGAAGCAGTGCAGAACCGCTATATGTTGGAGATAAAAACTGTCAGCCTTGACCCGTTGACGTTTGCAGACGAGGCGTTAATTGCAACCGAAATATGGCGCATCGCTTCTTATGAGATGGACACAACAACAGTAACTATGCGTCTGACATCGCCCCTTGACGCCGTAAAAGCTCAAATACCCCGTCGAACTTTAAGCACTACATTAGTGGGAGAATTACCAACCAGCGGCGCACTGGTTGTCGGCTGATGTGGCACCGCTGGATTGGGCTTCCCCATAAGTTTCGAGCTGACCCCAATGACGGCCAAGGTGCCGACTGCCTGATTATGACCTGGAACGTTTTAGACGCTGCAGGTGTTCCACATCCTGCGCTGGATGCGGAGTGGTTGAGTATGGCAGAACGGGGTGACTACGAAGCTTTAACGATGCTGTATCGAAGACTTACAATGTCCTTAAGCGCACCGGAAGAATACGCTGTGACAATGTTCCGAGCTGCAGATCATATCGGTATCGGCGTTGTCGTGGACGGGGGTCTGTTACATGTAAACAGACGAAAAGGTGTTCGATGGATTCCAGTGGAACGATGTAAAAAAATGGAATACCGGAGGTTTGAATAATGCTGCCATCTGATCGTTATATAGCTCAGATTCTGGGTCTTACAGAAGAGCAGTACAGGCATTTCCAGATTGAGGCACGGAAACGCGCAGCGGAAGGTCCACAGCCTGCTGCTGTGGGTGCGACTACCGCCGTAACGCTAGCAATTATTAATCTTGTAATTGCCGTAGGCACCATTGCAGTTTCTGTACTACTAAAGCCTTCTGCACCAAAGACCCCAGGAGAGCAAGGCCAACCAACTCAGCGCGAAGAGGAAGGCAGCACAATAATCCGCAACAGTCGGTTTGCGCCAAGGTATGGCTTTGATTCGCAGCAAGATATTGCAACCATAGGCAGCATTATCCCAATTATTTATGCACGCAAAGAAACCATATCTGGCACAGACTACGGCGGCCTTAGGGTCAACATGCCAATGGTTTGGAATCAAATTCTGAGCTTAGGCGGCGGCCAGATGATACGCGGAGTATTTTTACTCGGTGAAGGCCCTATTAGCAGTGTTGACCCGAATAATTTTGCAGTCGGTAGCAGCACGCTACAGGGCTATATTTTTGACAGCAACGCTGCTACGGAAGCGGCATCACGGGTAACGCTTTACCTCAGCAAAGACACAGGCCGTATTGCTGGAACTGACAGAATAGCGGGCCGGTCAAATGCTAACGATGACGGCAGTTCAAGTAGCGCAGATGTATTTCAGGTGTACTGGAACGGAGCAGAACAAACAGATTTTTGTTCGTCTAACCGGCCAAGTACACAGACGACTTTTGGTGTCTATGCACCAATTGGTAATGACTTGATGTATAAGGTCAATCCGATAATTAGCCCAGGCGTAAGAAGCCAGACAGGCCCAGGTGGTGATGATGAAGTGACTGTTAATTGTCCAGTAGACGCACCAAAAATGAACAAACGGGATAAGTATAGAGCTAATTTTTCAACATTTAGCGGCGTTAATCAGATAAATTCCACCGCAGGAACAAGCCCTGGAACTGCAACTTCAGTTGTTGTTGGGGATACCGTCAGTTATAGGCTCGACAATGGAAGTGACTGGAGCACGGTTTTTAGCGCTCATGGAAACTCTGATGATGACGCTGAGGCAAAAGACGTAGCATCTGCCGTCGCTTCGTTACAGAAGACTTGGGATGACCGCTTGGTAGTAGGCGAGCTATACAAGATTGGAACGGCTTTATGTGTTTGCACGGGCCGCACTTCAGAGGAGTTCGTTTCACAAGCTGAATTAGGCGGTACTGGGGGGCAAGCTGTTGTTGCTAGCTTCACTGTCGTTGAGCCTGGGTCTATTAAAAATTACTCTTCGTCGAGACTTCAAGATCCAGGCGGCGACTTAGGCGTAAGAGAAAAAGCTACAACAGGCGGCCACCTTCTGCGCTACGCACGGGGATCAGTGTCAACGTCCAGACCATGCCGGGCAGTTGAAATTGGATTAAAATCTACCCTCGGAATAAGAGTAAACAACCTGTGCAATTTTAGAGACACAAAGACGTATGAATACGCGGATAACGAATGGTGTCAAACTTTTGAAAACAATCCGCCTGAAGACATAGTAAATAACTTTTACCAAAGTGGAGTTATTTCTGCACCAGTGCAGCGATACTCATTTTTTAAAATCAAATACAAAGAACTTACGAGTAGCAGTTGGACGACGTTAAACAATGCTTACGGCGTTAGAAGCGAAACCCAACAACAGGTATTTAACTACATTCGATTTGAATTTAGTACTACTAAAGCTCGCCAATTTATTTTTGAGCCTCTTTCAGGATTTGAAGTGCGCCAAAATCTATACGGGAGCGGGCTGTATGTACTTGACCCTAAGAAAGGTCGAACCACTCTTTCTGAAAGCGGGACAACTGTTGTTTTTAATGGTGAAAGTATTGCGCTTAATACAAACAACTTTGGGATTAGTTTTGGCAACGCTGATTCTGCCTTAAGTTCTAACTATGTTTACAGTGAAGACACAAACGGGCAAAACCCTACTATTACAAGAAACTACAACGGATTGCCCGCTGTAGACACTACTTCATACATCGACGACTACGGCAAACTGGCAGAGACTTTTGTCTATACAGAGATCAGCAGCACTGCGGACTCTGGGCCTGAACATAGCATTGTTTATGTCAATGAAATTGTGCCGAACAGTACCGCGCCCTTGTATGACAATCTTGCAATGGTCGGTGTCAATATCCGGTCATCAGCCGAGTTCCAGCAGTTCAGCCAGTTTTCTGCCTATGTAACGGGAGGCCGTGAATGCACCCGGCTTTTGGGTGGAACGGGTGCCACGCATCTTTTCCCAGACATTTTGTACGACCTAATGACGAACGACCGTTTTGGTGCGGGGTCATTTGTCAAAAGCTATATGATTGACAGCACCGAGTTCGCGACTGCAGCGCAGTGGTGTCAAGACCGCAAGTATTTTTACGATGGTGCTGTTTCTGAACCTGTCAACGTCAGGCAATGGTCAGCGGATTTAGCCGCTACGCACTTGCTGCAATTTGGCGAATCAAACGGCAAGTATTTTCTTCGCCCCGCAATATCTTTTACTGCCGTTCCAATTGCTGCATTATTCACAGCAGGCAACATTGCAAAAGACTCGTTCAAGCTCCAATACTTTGACCCAGAAGACCGCGACCCTATACAGGTAAGCGCCCGCTACCGCGAGGAGCGCACCACTACGGATCCAACTAGCCCCGGACTATTCCCGGTGGTTCGTGAAGTACTGGTGCGGGAAGTAAGCGCATCAGCTACAGATCCAATCGAGCAGATTGACATGAGTTCTTACTGCACAAGCAGGGAACATGCAATTGACGCAGCAAAATTCATTATTCGTATGCGGCGCATACCACAGCATGTCATAAGTTTCTCGACTACACATGACGGCGTGATGTCCAACATTGCCCCTGGTGATTACATCAAGGTTGCAATGGACGAAACAGAATACAACGAGTTCAACAATGGCGCAGTCACATCACAGGGTGCGTTAGTAAGTACGACAGCACTGGCGAATGGAAGCTACGACGTAGTTGCCTGGGATGGTACGGAGAGCACACCACCAGCGGACGCGACACTTGTTGTCAGCGGCAATGGAAAAACGGCAACACCCACAGGGATCGTCTTTACCGTCAAAAAAGCAAGTACACAGATCCGGGTGTATCAAATTGAAAGCATTAAGTCAGGAGACGACGGGTTGTTTACGATAGAAGCAATGCACATGCCTGTTAACAGCAGCGGTGTTTTAGAAGTCGCAGATGGCTTCGACACAGCTGGTTCTTGGGACATCACCTAATCATGGCGACTACATTTCCTAGCATTACTCCCACCGGGCGCAGGTTCACACCACCTAGGTGGCCGACCACAGAAAAAGCCAGCCAATCAGGCGTGATGACCCACCGCCTTTGGGGCTCACGATCTGGCAATGCTTCCCTAGAACTAACCTTTAACAACATTTCCGATACAGACACATCCAGTATTCTCTCGGCCTACGAAACTGCACAGGGACCAACTGATGAACTAACGCTACCCACTGCCCTGTTTGCTGGAGCGGACGCCACTTTATCCACCTATTTAAATACAAGTGCTACAGGAGCAGGCTTAACTTGGCATTTTTCCGGCAGTACACCCCCCACAGTTCAGAGCGTAGTTAACGGCAGATCAAACGTTGTTGTGACATTAAAAGCAGAGCTTAGAATGACATAGATGTACTGTTTACTTTTCCATGGCTGTTCTAACTGGTAACAGCGCGTCCATCAGTTTTAATGGCACCGCTGTGGGCAAGTGCCGTAGCTTCAATCTGGACGTGGCCAAGGATGCGCTAGAAACCACAGTTTTAGGCGACTCTGACCGCACCTATGTCGAAGGTTTGCGTGGAGCGACTGGATCCACAACTTTGTTGTACGACCCAACCGACCCAGCGTCTGTAGCGTTTTTAGAGAGTATTTTTAGTACAGGCAGCGCAACCATCGTTCTGGATGCAGACACCACTACTGGCAGCGGCGGAGATTTTTCTTGCACGGCGATTGTCACTCAGGTGAGCACTCCTGTTTCAGTCGGGGAAGTAACAGCCTGTAGCGTCAATTTTCAAATAACTGGAGCCGTCAGCGGTAATAGGTTCTAATGGCAATCCTTGGTACGGGCGGAAAGCTCAAACTAAAAAGGCAAGCACCCAACCCTGTTGTTGTGGGTGTTTCTAGTGCTAACGCGACCACTAACACGGTCTCGGCTGGCACGACATTTTGGAGCGGCGACAAGGTGCGGCTTAGTTCAAGCCGAGGACTACCGTTCGACCTTGACGGAAGTCTGTCCGGGCCAGATTGCCCAGGAGGCCACGGCGTGTACTACGACAGTACATACCTGTTGGGCTCTAACCGGAGCCACATCACAAGCAGCACTGATGCGTTTTATTCCGGCACAAACTCAAACACGTTTTATATACGCAGTTCAGACGTAGGTCTAACGACGACCGCAGATTTTTACGCCTACCTCGATCAGGTGGGGCGGCTGAGTTTTTACACATCCCGTTCGCAGGCACTGTTAGGGGACACGTCTGACCGCGTTGACATGTTTGACGTAGATTTTGGCGACCTTGAAATTCAAGCAATTGTTGCTGAAGATGACTGGTACATCCAGTCACTGCTGCGCGAATGGTCGTTGAATTTGGACGCGCCAGAAGTTGACACAACTGGAGTCGGCGAAAAGTTTGGCGATGCAGTCAAGAGTGTGGTTTCTGGAGGCGGAAGCCTGGACTTCATTATTGACCGCAAGGATACAGCTGACGAGCAGGATCCAACAGCATTAATGAACCTGCTGTTGATGACTGAAAAGGGCTGCACAGCAGACGCTGAATTTTGGATGATCACAAACCGAACAGCAACTGCAAGCCTGTTGCCGGGCGATTTGTACTACGAAACGCAGTTGATGGTGACATCAATGGCAATCAACACGCGCCCTGATGAAGTCATCGCTGGATCGCTGAATTTTGTGACTGTTGGGGACATCTCATTGCGTATGGGCCAGAATTAAACCGCTGGTCTGCATTGCTATACTGAATTTATATGTTGGTCCGTTAGGTTGTGCCTCAGCTTATTCAAGCCGGTAACTCCGGCGCTCTTGACCACATTGACGTTACTCAAGCACAATTGCGCGAGCAATTGGCAACTGCTGTTGACTTATTCAAGCAGGTTACGGGTAACGCAAATGTAGTAGCAGGCAGCGCAGCACCGTCAGACCCTCTAACCGCTCCATTTACTCTTTACGTCAACCCTTTTACAGGCGACGACCGATTTATTGGTGGCTCGTTTAACGAATACGAAGCGGCAGTTGGTGCTACTGACGAAGAAAAACTTGATGCAAAAGTAAAGCGTCTTGAGCAGCAGCGTATGGTGTGCGGCTATAGCCCGCAGCGTCCGTTTAAAACCATTAACCGCGCTGTTATTGAAGCAGCCATTATTACATCAAAGAATTTTTACTCTTCATTTGATACAAAGTCAGTTCTTGATACTGTCAGTATTGTTTTATCACCGGGTGTACATACAGTCCACAACGACCCAGGTAGCGGCAGCACCTCATTAGCGAGCTGGGGAACAGACAAAAGCCCGACCATTGCTGAGCTAATTGCTTTTAACCCCACAAGCGGCGGTGTCCTCCTGCCCAGAGGCTGTTCGTTATGTGGACCGGACCTAAGAAAAACCACGTTACGCCCCACCTATGTTCCTGCCGTTGCGGACGAAGCGGCTGACTACAGCAACCGCGCAGCAATTTTAAAAGTCACCGGAACGGGCTATTTCTTTGGCTTCACGGCCATGGATAAGGAGGACTACACAGAAAGCCACCACCTTCTGGATGCGTTCCAATTCGGCAGTCAAGCCGACCTAGATGCGTTCTACGCCAAATGCCTGAGTTCCGTCGGAACTGGTGCGGACCTTAGTGCAGCACTGGCTGTTACGGAGCTAAAGGAATATCAAATTGTTGGTCCCATTGACTCAACACAAAACCCAACAGAAGCGTGGGATACTACGGGGTCAGCATCACCGTATATTTTCAACGTGTCCGTCCGTTCCGTCTATGGACTCGGTGGAGCGTTTATGGACGGCAACCGTGTAACGGGCCTGAAGTCCATGGTGTGCGCGAACTTTACCGGCGTATCACTACAAAAAGATATGCGTTGTTGGGAGAAGTATGTATCTCCCAATTGGGTTTCAATTAGCACAAGCACAGCAAGCGCAGGCTATACCGATTACATCAATGGCGATCCTGACAACATCAGGATGGACCCCAACCGACGCAGCCGCCACATTTCAGCGGTCAATAACGCTGTCATCCAAGAAGTAAGCGTCTTTGCAATCGGTCAAGGCGTCCACCATTTTACTGACACAGGCGGCGAGATCTCGATCACCAATAGCAACAGCAACTTCGGCGGTTGTGCTGCAATTAGTAAAGGCTACAAAACATATGCTTTCCCGTCCGATTTAAACTGGACAGTTGATTCTTTAAAAGTTCCACTTAACCTGTCAGAGAAGACGGGCAACATCCGTTACATCTACCTTGGAACGATTGCATCAGCAACTGCAAGTGCCATCACCCTGACTACAGGTTTAGCAACTACGTCAGAAAGCAGCACAATCCCTCAAGTTTTATACGCCTCTGACTACAGCTTGGCAGCAAACACGTACATCTGGGTCGAGAACCCCACAGGAGACCCCTGGTACGCAACGCTAGATACCGCAGCTTGGAGCAGCAGCGCAACTAGCACCATCAACATTGGCGGGGCAATTTCAGGAACCGCATCTACCACTGACCCAGACGGCAACGATCTGCTGCCTGGAAAGCGTGTGTACATCCGCCGAGTTGTTGACACTCGCACCAGTGAAGAACGCCGCGTTTCTTTGTACCTAAACAACACTGCAACAGCACGGTTGCCACAACGCAACTTTATTCTGCAAACTGACCCCGGAAGAACAGGCGGCAGTATTTCTAGTTTGTTGGATTCTGAGGACGAAATCCTTATCGTTAGCAACACAGGCACCGGACTTGCTACTGGCGGCGGCGTTGCGACCACAGCAGAAGTAACAGTGCGGCGTGGAGCGTATAGCAGCACGTACACAAACAGCACGTATTACAACGTTGGTGCGGTTGTCAAGTACAACAACAAGCATTATCAAGCATCCAGAAGTCTTACAACTTCTAGTGCTGCGCCAGATCCCAACATCTGGAACGAAATTTACGTTCACATGCCATCAGCTTTCAATGTGGAGGATCGCATTGACGCTGAAGGCGAGCTTATTACTATTGACAGCGACACGGACACTAACCCCAGCAGCACTACGTTGGGCATCAACTGGACGACCATTTGGACAGACGCAGGAGCATCCCGAAACACATATCGCTCATCTACTGACTACCAAGGAACGTATGAATTCTTACGTGCTCTGGGATTCTCAAATGCTGCAGCGCATGATGCGTTAGTCCCACAAACCGCCGGAAACAGAATTCTTGATCCTGCAGATGCAGCGGACTTCCCGACTGCCCCCAGCGGTGGAGCGGCAACAGGTTTAGGCAACTGGGCCGTGGAATTCCGCCGCCCGTCAATGCTGAGGTTGTTTGCCCACGCTTGGGAATGGGCAGGTTATCTAAATTACTCGAAAGCCTTCCCCGCAGCGCAGAAGGATCTAAGCGCCCAAAACAAATTCACCTATTACTTCACCAACGAGTCAGGTGGCCGTGTTGTTCCGCAGGGCAGCAACGAGGACGGTTTCAATGTTTCCCCCCGTGGCTTAGAGGATGTTGAGACTGGAGCGACCCTTTCTGTTGAAGGCATTGGTTCCAGTAGCGTTGATGATTTCCAAACAACATCGTTTGAAAATTTATCGGTCACAGACACTCTTACGGTTGCCAGTTTAAATGTCACGGGAACGATCCAGGGTTTACCAGACGTAAACAACGCATCGACAACTACTACCGGCCCTGTCCAACTTGCTGGAGCGGCAGTTCTTCGTGCCACTGCAACTCCAAGCGGAACAGATGCAGAAATTGACGCTGCAATCAATGCAGACGCCGCTCCGCAAGTAGTAACGCTTAAGGGGCTAAACTACTGGAGGTCAGTGCAGGCCCCTGACAATCCCATTTTTGGAATGCTCTTCTCATGACCGCGCCAAATCTTCGCTACGCAACTTCCATTGTCGGAAATACAGAGTATTACGCGCCGACAACGGTACTAAATACTGCACTGACCAATGCTGCAGCAAGTAACAAGGTATTCAAAGTAAACTCAATATTTTGCTCTAACATTACATCTGCCACACCGGCAGATATTTCCGTAGCAATTCAGCGTTCTAGCGTTGACTATTATATCGCCAAGAACATCACTGTTCCTGGCTCGGCTACTTTGATGCTTGGAACGAAAGAGACTTATCTTTATCTGCTTGAAGGCGACATTATCCGCGCAGTTGCTTCTGCAAATACAAATCTAACTCTTGCCATTTCATACGAGGAAATTGCGTAATGTCTGGGTTTAACGGCGGTTTTATCGGCGGCAATGTTTTACCGACTGCGAGTCAAAAGCAGCCTGGTATCTGGAGCTTGCAAGAAGCGTACCGTGGAAGAGTTAGTCTTACATGGCCCTCCATTGCAGTTGTTGCCGCTGGAACAGGCGGTGATGACGTTTACAACATTACGCTTAATGGGCAGCAATATGCCATACACCTGTTTTACAGCACTGGAGCGGCAAGTCTTGTTCTTACTAGCGCAAAAACAGTTGATTACCTAATTGTTGGCGGCGGCGGTTCCGGTGGCGGCGATGCTAATGGCAATATGGGGGGCGGCGGTGGAGCCGGGGGCGTTCTTACTGGGTCCACAAGTTTCTCTGCAGGAACCTATTCCGTTAGTGTTGGAGCGGGCGGACTTGCCGGGGGTACAGGAAGTTCTGGTTCAAACAGTTTTTTAGATGCGTTAATTGCGTATGGAGGCGGCAACGGCGCTATACCGGGCAACAGCCCAGGGAATGGCGGCTCCGGTGGCGGTGGAACCTCTCTTAGTGGCGGTGGAGGAACTGGTGTCGCAGGACAAGGCAATGCGGGGGGAAGCGGATCACCAGCTGGTGTTGGCATATATAACAGAGCGCAAGGCGGCGGCGGTGGAGCTGGAGCAGCAGGTGGAAACGGAGTTCTAAATGGCGCAGGCGGCCCAGGCGGGATCGGTGTTGCTTCGGATATCACCGGCATTTCGCGTCTGTATGGCGGCGGCGGTGGCGGAGGAAATATGAGGAATGGTGTTCACCCCACTAATGCCGCCGCAATAAGTCTTGGCGGCGCAGGCGGCGGCGGTAATAGCGGCGGCGGCTTCAATACCTCTCCACAAGTAGGAGGAGACGGCAGTCCGCGTACAGGTGGAGGCGGCGGCGGTGCTTCAAATAACGGCGGCGCTGCCGGTTCTGGAGGTTCAGGTCTCGTTATTGTCCGGTACACCGTTTAGTTTTTTCTAATTGCCATGGTTGATCTTTATTCTTTAAACGGCGAATCCCCCGCCCCACTGCCTTTCCGCATCATGATGCCGTCAGGTTTTACACGCACCAACCCCAGCACGTTTACTGACGGTGAAATTGCAGCTGCTGGGTATGTACCGGTTGAGCAGCCCGAGTATGACGAAGCCACTCAGGCATTGGACTGGATCGACCGTGTGTTTACGGTAGTAGACGTCCCTGAATAAGGGCGTTGCTAGAATTGCTTTATGGCAATCGCACCTGGGACATACAACATCAGGCTGCAACGCCGCGCAGATTACAGCGTGGATTTGCAGTTCAAAGATAGTACGGGCACAGGCATCGATTTAACGGGCTGGACCGTCGAAGCCCAGGCTTGGGATAAAAAACGCACAAACAAATACGCTGATTTTTCCGCTACTTATACAGACCGCACCACGGGCAAAGTTACGATTTCACTTACGGACACTCAAACAGCAACATTTCCAAACGAAGCTTTTTACGACGTACTGCTTACAAATGGCAGCGGCTTAAAGGAATATTATTTAGAAGGCGGTTTGTACGTTAGCGAAGGGTATACAGCATGACCCAAGTCAACGTAACCACAACTGCAGCGAACACAGTAACCGTAACCACAGATGGCACGGTTGCAGTAACTGCCTCTAACGCTGGTCCGCAGGGACCATCAGGCGCTGACGGCGCCACTGGTCCTGCAGGTGCTGACGGAGCAGATGGCAGCGACGGTGCCACTGGAGCAACAGGCCCCGCAGGTGCCGATGGCGCTGACGGTGCTACTGGTGCTACTGGTGCTACTGGTGCTACAGGCCCCGCAGGTGCAGATGGCGCAGATGGAGCTAACGGTACTGACGGCGTAGATGGTGCAGCAGCAACCATTGCGGTTGGAACGGTAAGCACTGGCGCGGCTGGTTCGAGCGCAACTGTTTCCAATAGTGGAACGTCAGCCGCCGCTGTTTTTGACTTTGCAATTCCACGCGGAGACACAGGCGCTACCGGCGCTACCGGTGCGACAGGACCGCAAGGTCCAGCAGGCGCTGATGGTGCCGATGGCGCTGATGGTGCTACTGGAGCTACCGGAGCTACAGGCCCCCAAGGCCCTGCTGGCGCTGATGGCGCTGATGGCGCTGACGGCGCAGGGATTACAGACGGCGACAAAGGCGACATCACAGTTTCCGGTAGCGGCAGTGTTTTTACAATTGATAATGATGTTGTTACTGCAGCAAAACTTGCTGACACGACGGTAGCAGCAGGCAGTTACACCAACGCTAATATAAGCGTAGACGCTCAAGGCCGATTAACTGCCGCTTCATCAGGTTCAGGTGGTGCACTTGTTGCAGATGGCGGCAACTTTGACAGTGGTTATTCACTTGTCACATCATCAACAACATACGACGGGGGATCTTTCGACTAATGCCTACACCTGCTAACCGAACTCCTTTGCGCGTAGCAAGAGGCACCTATTCTAATTTAAACTCTTCAGTTGCTGATATTCAGGAAGGGGAGATTTGCTATGCAACTGACCAAGACAAATTATATGTCAAAGAAGGTTCTGCTCTTGTCGGTACTCAGGGCTCGTTTGCAACGTTGTCAGATGCTCAAACTTTTACTGCCGGTCAACGAGGTGAAGTTACTACGTTGACATCTGGTGCAACTGTGACACCTGACCTCAATGACTCTAACAACTTTACGTTAACACTTGGTGAAAACCTAACTATTGCTAACCCGTCTAACTGCACTGCTGGACAATCTGGTTCTATTTTTCTTGTACAAGATGGAACAGGTTCACGTACTGCAGCGTGGGGAAGTTATTGGGCTTTTGCTGCTGGTACAGCTCCCACCTTAACCACTACTGCTTCTGCTGTTGACCGGGTGGACTATGTAGTGAGGTCTGCTGCCTCTATACATGCAGTCTTTACTGGTAACTATTCATGAGTGTAATCAGTAATAATATCTTGGCTGGTTCATCTGGTCAGGGTGGTGGTGGTGGTGGTGCAGGTGTCAGCTACGCCATTGAAAGAAGCCTTCGTTTTAACCCCGCCGACTCGGCATACCTCAACCGCACCCCGGCATCTGCAGGCAATCGTAAGACGTGGACCTGGGCGGGGTGGGTGAAGAGGAGTGGTCTTGGACGATACGCATTCTTTTCGGCAGGTTCAAGTTTAAGCGCGAGCCTTGGCTTTGAGTTTGACAGCTCTGACCGACTCTGGATTTACAGCTATACATCTGCATTTGATTGGCAGATAATTACGACTTCTGTTTATCGAGACCCTTCTGCCTGGTATCACATTCTTTTGTCAGTCGATACAACGCAAGGAACATCGGCTAACAGGGTTCGGCTTTATGTTAATGGCACGGAGGTTACGATTTTTGCAACTGCTACTTATCCGGGCTCTAGTACTGATACTTACGTTAACACGGCGACTATACATACGCTTGGCTGCTATCAAAATCAAACCATTTTTGCCAATCTCTACCTAGCCGACGTACATTTAATCGACGGTCAAGCCCTAGACTCCACAAGCTTCGGTGAGTTCGACAACAATAGTGTCTGGCAACCAAAGGCATACACTGGTAGTTACGGCACCAACGGTTTCCACCTGCCTTTCAGTGACAACAGTTCAAACGCTGCCCTTGGTACGGACACTTCTGGCAACGGCAATACGTGGACCGTCAACAACCTTCAAAGTGATACTGGTGGTCCTTTTTCAGTGGCTTCGGCTTCTGGTGCTCTGCCGGTTTACAACACCACTGATACTTACGGCACAACCAAGGGTACCGGAACGCGAACTGATAGCAACAGCAGCTCCATTGTGCTGGCGCTGCCGATGGATGGTGCTAATAACGGCACAACATTTACAGATGAGAGTGCGACGATTAAAGGAAGTGGTAGCGCAAAAACTGTTACCGTTTATGGCGACACCAAAACGAGCACGACACAGTTTAAGTATTACGGAAGTAGTGGTTACTTTGACGGGGCTGGAGATTATTTAACAGTTCCGGCATCTTCTGATTTCGACTTTGGAACTGGAGATTTTACTGTAGAGTTTTGGATGTATAGAACTGCAGTAGGAAACTATGCGACAATTATTAGTCATAATTACGG
>Ga0209631_10003139_pt1 | contig 19292 bp, 15 predicted proteins | sample COG_08_FD_184752 | JGI IMG/M metagenome (GOLD analysis project Ga0209631, IMG submission 184752) | Pelagic Microbial community sample from North Sea - COGITO 998_met_08 (SPAdes) (version 2) | ecosystem: Environmental > Aquatic > Marine > Neritic zone/Coastal water | place: Helgoland, sampling...
CTCCTTCAATTAATTTATTATCAGCAAGTACAGTAGATTCCTGTGCACTCATTTCTGAAAAATGGATACTATTGTCATACATAACATCGCCACAATGAAACACGCCGGGATTATTCATGGTGTAATTTCCTGCAGCTTCTTGCTTAAAACCCTCTTTCAATAAATTTTCTACTCCTGTTTTCGTTGGAGAAAATAACAATGAAGAAACATGATCGCACATTATACGATTAACCTCTTCAGGCATTTTCTTATTATAAGAACGTAACCCTGCTTCAATGTGCACTACTGGGATGTGAATTTTAGAAGCCGCTACCCCTGCAGCCAAAGTAGAATTAGTATCACCATAGACAACAATAGCATTTGGCTTTTCATCCAGGATTACCTTCTCAATTCCTTCAATCATTGTAGCTGTTTGCTTTCCATGACTTCCTGAGCCAACTGATAAGTTGATATCTGGCGAAGGAATCCCTAATTCATCAAAAAATACTTGAGACATGTTTTCATCGTAATGTTGCCCTGTATGGACAATAATTTCGTTTATTTTTCCTGAATAATGATTTTTTATTGCTCTACTTAAAGCGGCTGCTTTAATAATTTGAGGACGTGCCCCAACAACTGTGATAATTTTAAACATAATATAATTTAATTCAACTAAATCAATCCTTCATCTGCGAAGCTAAAATAATCATTATCTCCAACTATAATATGGTCGAGAACGGGAACTTCCATTATTTTCCCAGCATCGACGATTTTTTTTGTCAACCGTATATCTGAATTACTTGGCTTGAGGTTTCCCGAAGGATGATTATGTCCCAATATTATGCCCGAAGCTAGAGATTCTAAAGCAAAACTAAATAGAACTTTAGAATCTACAATCGTACTAGAAACACCTCCTCTGCCAACCAACTTTGTATCGATCACTTTATTTGCTCGATTGAGTAACATTACCCAAAACTCTTCGTGTGGTAAATCCTCCAACTTCAATTGAAGAATCTGAAACGCATCCTTACTCCCGCCGATTTTAGCTTTTTCTAAAACATCGGCAGTTCTCCGTCTTCTTCCTAATTCAAGTGATGCTATTATACTTATGGCTTTTGCTTCGCCGATACCTTTAAACTTTATCAAATCATTTACTGAAAGTTTCGCTAACCTGTTTAAATTATTACCTAAACTCTGTAATATTCTTTTAGACAATTCCACTGCAGATTCGTCGCGATTGCCTGATGCGATTAGAATGGCAACAAGTTCCGCATCACTCAATGCACCTTTTCCTTTTATTACAAGCTTTTCTCTTGGCCTATCATCATGTGCCCAATCTTTGATAGAAATGTTTTTGGAGTAGTTCATTTATATAGTTTTTGTATTATGAGACATGTGTCTACAAACAAAAAAAGCCCTCCAAAAAAGGAGAGCTTAGTTACATAAATGATTTCAGAAAATCTATAGAGCGTTAACTCCTCTTGTCAATTTAGATTTCAAGTTAGAAGCTTTATTCTTATGAATAATATTTCTCTTGGCCAATTTATCAACCATTCCTAATACAGTAGGCAACAATTTAGCAGCTTCTTTTTTATCTTCCAATTTCTCCAATTTAGCCATTGCAGTTCGGGTAGACTTATGCTGATACTTGTTTAATACTCTTTTAGATTCGTTTGATCTAATTCTTTTTAATGCTGACTTATGATTTGCCATAATTGTTCTTCTTTGTTTAATCTATGTAGCCCGTAGGGGAATCGAACCCCTGTTTCATGGATGAAAACCATGTGTCCTAACCCCTAGACGAACGGGCCAAATTTAAAGTTTCCTCTTAATTTTGGTTTGCAAATGTAGTATATTTTTATCTATTGCAAAGTGGAATTTAATTTTTTTTAATCTTTTCTTCAATTTCACAATTACTCTATAGAGTCAGAATCCGCTTTGAACTGAAAACCCAATCGCTTAGCTGTCTTCAATTTCTGTTTATCACTTAATTGTTGAATTTCTAAAACTGAGACTTCTTTGACCTCATCATACGGAGGTATAAACAGATCAAAGTCCAACGTATACAATACCGCTGATTGAATAATTGCTTTCATTTTATCTTTATCGATCACCGAGTTTATAATGTCATTATAAAGAAACCCCATTTGTCTTTTCCCCTCAACCATAAAGTGATTCTCAGCATTAACAAATAACCGCCCAATCATATAGCCCGAATCATTCACTCTATTATACTTTATTGAATCGTTTAAAAAATTATAGATATTAATTAATCCACAATATCCACGATTTCCATTCTCTTTAAAATATGATGTATTCCACAAGCTATTTTGTGTATCAAACTTAAAAACGTTTGTATGCATATGAAAAACTAAAACATCACCTGCTACTCTTAATTGTGCTTCAAATTCTCCAGTATCTTTATACTCAATAATAACACGTTCATCAACAGATTCAACCCGCGCACTCAGATCATCTCCAATTTCTTTCAAAACTTGTTTCAGAATCTTAAAATTGAGAATAATGTTATTAAAGACATCTTGCTTCAATACACTTTTATCCTTAACGGTATGAAATATTAATTCTTGTGCCGCTTTTTCGTCCATCATAATAAGTTAAAGTTAATAAGCTTTTGCAAACAACACCATTCCTTTAGAAGGGTTCCCTGAATATATGCAACTTCCAGCTTCTTCTTTCTGATCAAAAGGAATGCATCTAATTGTAGCTTTAGTTTCTTCTTTTATTTTTTGCTCTGTTTCTTCCGTTCCATCCCAATGAGCGTGAACAAATCCACCTTTATTATCAATAAGTTCTGTGAATTCATCCCATGTTGTAGCCACATTTGTAAATTCTTCTCTATATGTTTTAGCCCTATCCAATAAATTTATTTGAATCTGCTCTAATAAATGTTCGACTTTAATTGCTAAATCCTCTTGCTGCAGACTTTCCTTTTCCAAAGTATCTCTTCGTGCTACCTCAACCGTTCCATTTTCTAAATCTCTAGGGCCTATTGCAATCCGAACAGGAACTCCTTTCATCTCATATTCAGCAAATTTCCAACCCGGTTTACGTTTATCATCATCATCATACTTAACAATAATACCTTTTGCCTGCATATCAGCTTTTAGCTTATTTGCTACTTCTGAAATTTGCGCCAATTGCTCACCCCCTTTATATATGGGAACAATAGCAACATGAATAGGCGCCAATTTAGGAGGCAACACCAACCCTAAATCATCACTATGCGTCATAATCAGACCTCCAATCAAACGAGTAGAAACGCCCCATGAAGATGCCCAAACATATTCTTGCTTCCCATCGGCATCAGCAAACTTAACATCAAATGCTTTGGCAAAATTTTGTCCTAAAAAATGAGATGTTCCAGCTTGAAGTGCTTTTCCATCTTGCATCAAAGCTTCAATACAATAAGTATCTTCAGCACCAGCAAATCTTTCACTTTCGGACTTTAATCCTTTAATCACAGGCATAGCCATATAATCCTCTGCGAAATCAGCATATACATACATCATTTTTTCAGTTTCTTCCAATGCTTCTGCCTTTGTAGCGTGAGCAGTATGTCCTTCTTGCCATAAAAACTCTGTTGTTCTTAAAAACAAACGTGTTCGCATCTCCCATCTTACAACATTAGCCCATTGGTTAATTAATAATGGTAAATCTCTGTAGGACTGAATCCACTTCTTATAAGTACTCCAAATAATTGCCTCACTGGTAGGTCTAACAATTAATTCTTCTTGCAATTTCGCTGCTGGATCAACCATCAATTTTCCTTCTTTATCAGGATCATTTTTTAATCTATAATGCGTTACAATTGCGCACTCTTTAGCAAACCCTTCAGCATTTTTTTCTTCGGCCTCAAATAAACTTTTTGGGACAAAAATTGGAAAATATGCATTTTGGTGTCCAGTTTCTTTAAACTTTTGATCCAAAACAGCCTTCATGTTTTCCCAAATAGCATAGCCATATGGTTTGACAACCATACATCCCTTAACTCCTGAATGTTCTGCCAAATCAGCCTTCCCAACCAATTCATTGTACCATGCTGAAAAATCCTCACTTCTTTTCGGTAATCCTTTTGCCATTTGTGGTATAGTTTTTGTTAAATTCTTGTTAACGACTACAAAGTTAAAAATTAATAAGAGGTAGCTTTTATAATGTGCCCAAACTTATTTAAATTTACTATTAAGTCGATATTATTAATAACATATAATCTCAACATTATGAAAATCATAAACTCAATCCTATCAGTAGCTGTAATTGGACTTTTGTCTTCTTGTTCATCTACTCAAGACTTAAGTTATAAAGATGACATTTATTCTGAAGAAGAGTCATATACACCGACTACAAGTTCAAATTCTGAATTTGAAGAATATTATTCTTATGAAGAGGAAGCTTCGGCCCAAGTAGGTGAAGATGATTATTATGACCCAAGATATTCTGAAACAGAAAATAACAAGGAAGGTAATAATTATGTAACAAACAATTATTACAATTCCAATTATGATTACCAATACTCTTCAAGAATAAGAAGATTTAATAACTGTAATTCAGGGTATAGTTATTACAATCCTTATTATACAAATTCCTACTACTACGGTAGTCCTTACGGATGGAATACAGGCATTTACTTTGGAAACTATTATTCAGGATACGCTAATAACTCTTATTACAACAACGGCATGAGCTGTTGCTCAAACAACAACTATTGGAATAATTACGGATGTAATAACTATGGACATGGCGGATATGGAAATGGCTGCTGCGGAAACAACTGCAATGGCTATTACGGTAATGGATATGGAAACTATTATGGGAATGCATATGGAAACAATTCTAATTATGGAAATTACTACGGCGACCAAACGGCAAGTAATTCATACACTGGAAACCATGGAGGAGGCATGAGTTCAAATTCATTGACCGGATCCAGTTACGGGAACTCTAGTAGCGAAGATTATAATACGGTTACTGCTGTAGTTAAAAAAATTGATCCAACTATCAATATGAGCGGACATGGAAATATTAACACCAGCTTCACAACACCAACTGCATCAAATGCGAGCATGAATAATGGCAAAGCAATTGGCGGTTCCAATGTATTGGCTAACTCTATGAAAGTTCCTTCATATGATAATAGTTTATCTTCATTATCAAATAATAACAAATTTGAGAATCACGATTTAAATACCACGAGAACAACTCCAACTCAAAAAGGAAATTCGAATTACATTTCTAGAGAACCTGCATCTATAAATAATTCTAGAGGTACATCTTCTGCATGGAGAGCGAAACCAAGCACAACGACTAAAACAAACTTTAACAATGGAGCAAGTCGCCCAAATAACAACAACTACACCAGGCCATACAATGCTGCAAAGCCTAACAATAGTTACACCAGACCTTCAACTACTAAACCTAGCAATAATAGAGGTGGTGGATCTTCATCAAATTATAAGCCTTCCAGAAGCAGTGCAGGTTCATCAGTGTCAAGAAGCTCTTCTTCTCCAATTAGATCAAGCGGAAGAAGCAGCGGATCTTCCCGAAGTAAAGGCAATAGTTCAACGTCTAAATCAGGAGGAAGAAGATAAACCTGTATTTATTGATTATCATAAAAATGAAACTCTAATGAAACAAGTCCTATTAGTTCTGGTGATTCTCATGTCCTTTTCGATACAATCGAAAGCTCAAACAGAAGAAGATGCCTTACGTTATAGCTTCCTCGATTTTGGAGGAACAGCAAGATACAATAGTGTTGCAGGAGCTTTCGGTGCGCTAGGGGCGGATTTATCTGTACTAAGTGTAAATCCAGCAGGAATGGCTCGTTTTAAGTCATCCGAATGGTCCATTACACCTCAAATTGGCCTACAAAACTCATCAACCCAGTTTATGGGGACGAATGCAACAAACGGACATGAAAGTTTTGTAATAGGAAACATAGGTATTGTTGGCGTAATTAAAGCAGGAAGAGAAAGTGCTTCCTTATGGAAAAGTATTCAGTTTGGACTCAGTTACAATCGGCTTGCAAACTTTAATGAACGAACTAGTATATCTGGAATAAGCGACACTTCTATGTCGTATGTTTTTGCTGCGCAAGCAAGAGGTATACATCCGGACGACATTTACGAAAGCCTATCGTTTACATCAGGTTTAGCTTACGATACGTATGTAATTGACCCTGGCGACTCCTCTGGAAACTACTACACAACCCAGATGTACCAAGGAGAATTCAATCACCGGCATACAATTACCCGAAAAGGTCACATGGGAGAGACAGCAATCGCAATGTCTGGAAACTTCAATAATAAAATATACATTGGTGGAACAATTGGCTTCCCTACAATACGATTTAGACAAGAAAAAAATCATACTGAAACAGCCTTAAACGACTCGCTGGAAATAGAACACTTTTCGTATAATGAGTATTTAACAACACGAGGAAATGGAGTCAACGCTAAATTAGGAATCATTGTACTTCCTACTACATGGTTGAGGATAGGCGCTGCATATCATACAGCTACGAAATTCTACTATATGAAAGACAACTGGAGCTCAAGTATGACGTCTAAATTTAAAGATGGTGAAACCTATTCTTCTAATTCTCCTGACGGAAGTTTTCTATTTAAGCTGAGAACGCCTGGAAGACTTATCGGCAGCCTTTCAGTGATTATTGCTAGAAAAGCAATGATAAGCGCTGACTATGAATACATTGATTATGCAGGAAGTGCTTTATCTAGCCATCCTTTTTCAGGAAGTAGCTACAATTTTTCGAACGAAAATAACACGGGAGATATTAACTTTAGAGCAACGCACAACATAAGAATTGGGAGTGAGATTAAAATAGCAGGACCCGTATATACTAGATTAGGTTTTGCCTATTATCAAAACCCATATAACCTTACTGCTGTTGAAAATAATGACGCGAAACTAACGTATTCTGGAGGTCTTGGTTACCGTGTAAAAAGCTTTTACATCGACTTCGCTGTTACAAGCTCAACTTTGACCGAAGACTATTATATGTACGACCCAATATTAGTGGGGAATACACCAATTAAAAAATCTAACACTAATTTGATATTTACCTTTGGGCGTAAATTTTAATACATTAAAATAGGAAACAAAAAAAAAGGGGTTAACATATGTTAACCCCTTTTTAATATCATATAGATTAGACTTACTTTAATAACTTCGCAAGCATCTTTTCCATTTTATCCGTTTCTTCATTAGCTAACTCTAAATCAACAAGGATTCTTCCACTGTGTTCATCAATGATGATTTTTTTACGAGCTGCAATATCTAATTGCCTTTGTGGTGGAATTTTAATATATGAACCACCCGAAGCACCTCTTTCAACAGGAACAACCGCTAAACCATTTTTAGCAGCGTTTCTAATCCTAGTATATGCTTTCAACAATCTTTCTTCAACGCCGGCAGAAGCTTCTTTTGATTTTTCTCTCAATAGGCTCTCTTCTTTTGCCGTTTCAGCTTCAATTTCAGCTAAATCATTTTTCTTAGCATCCAAAGCTCCTTTCTTATCTTCTAATTCAGATACACTTGTCTCAAGCAATTCTTGCTTAGAAGCGATTCTTGCTTTATACTCGTTGATTCTTTTTTCAGCTAATTCCACTTCCAAACCTTGGTATTCTATTTCCTTCGTCAACGAATCGTATTCTCTGTTATTTCTAACTTTCTTTTGTTGCTCTAAGTATTTTGCAACGCCAGCCTTAGACTCTTCAATAACATTTTTCTTTTCGTTGATTTGCAAATTCAAATCACTAATCTCTTCTTCGACTTTAGATAACCTTAAGTTCATTCCTTCTAACTCATCTTCTAGGTCTTGTACCTCCAAAGGTAACTCTCCATGTACTTGACGAATTTTATCAATTCTAGAATCAATAATTTGAAGATTATAAAGTGCTCTTAACTTTTGCTCAGCTGTAGATTCTTTCTTTTTTGCCATAATAATTTACAAATAATTAACGGGATTTGTATTTACCTCCGTAAAACAGACCGCAAAAGTAGTAAATTTTTCCTTTAGTTTATCAACTAAAAGCTCAATTGTATACTGTTCACTTTCAAAATGCCCAACATCTGCGATAACAAGGCGGTTTTCAGCATCAAAAAATTCATGATATTTGAAATCTCCTGTAATAAAAACATCCGCTTTTTGACGAATAGCATCTTTCAACAAAAAACTTCCTGAACCACCGCATAAAGCAACTTTCTTAATTTGTCTTCCCCGCAATTCAGTATAGCGGACACAATCCGTTTTCATCGTAATCTTTAAAGATTTTAGAAAAGTAATTTCGTCAATTCCATTTTCCAAATCGCCAATTAAGCCTGCTCCAACATCTGAATTACTATTTTGTAATTGCAAGATATCATAAGCTACAACTTCGTAAGGATGACTATTTAACAAAGAGGATAAAATCGCACTTTGCTTATCTATTGCGTAAATTACTTCAAGCTTTTGCTCGGCTTCAAGATGTCTTTTCCCTTTTTCTCCAATAAATGCATTTGTATTATCCCCAGCTCGAAAAGTCCCTTCACCCATACTACTATAGCTACATTCATCATAATTTCCAATTTTCCCTGCACCAGAATCAAATAAAGAATCCCGGACTTTTTCTACATATTCAAGAGGGACATATGTTATCAGTTTCCTGAGGTTATTACTAGACTGTGACAAAACCTGCGTATTAATCAACCCTAATTTTCTACCTATAATTTCATTCACACCATTCAACATGTTATCCAAATTCGTGTGAATCGCATAAATAGCGATATCATTTTTAATAGCTTTAATAACTGTTTTTTCAACGTAGTTTTTACCCGTAATTTTTTTTAATCCTGAAAATACAATTGGATGATGCGCAACAATTAAATTACACTTTCGTTCTATTGCTTCATCAATAATTTCCTCCGTACTATCTAAGCAAACTAAAACTCCTGAAACATCATTCTTATAATTACCAACAATTAAACCAGCGTTATCGTAACTCTCTTGATACTGAAGTGGAGCTATCGATTCTAAATAATTTGTTACTTCTTGTATTGTCATTCCGCTAAATTATTGATTTTTGTAATCAGTAAAATAAATTAATGAAAGTATTTCGCTATCTCTTATTCCCAATTGCCCTAATTTATGGAGGTATCACACTATTTAGAAATTTTTTATACAAAAAAAATATTTTTAAATCAAGTGAATTTGACCTACCAATAATCTGCATTGGCAATTTATCAATGGGTGGAACTGGAAAAACACCTCATACAGAATACCTCGCAAGATTATTAAAAGATGAATATAACCTCGCCATACTAAGTCGAGGATATGGAAGAAAAACTACAGAATACATCGAAGCAGATGAGAATTCAACGTCAATTGATATTGGTGATGAACCTGCACAATATTATCGTAAATTCCCAAACATAAAGGTTGTCGTTGAAAAAAAAAGGGTAAAAGGTGTATTAAACTTACTTTACGACAACCCATCAATTGAAGCCATACTGCTTGATGACGCTTTTCAACACCGATCATTAAGAGCCGGCTTAAACCTGTTAATTGTTGACATAAACAAACCCTTCTACAAAGACATTATGCTTCCGATGGGCGAATTAAGAGAGCTCCGAAAAGGAAAAAACAGAGCGGATATTATTATTGTTTCAAAATGCCCACATGATCTTTCATTGGAAAGGAAGAATGAAATTATTAAAGGCATATCACCTACTAAAAATCAGAAAATATTTTTCAGTTTTATTCGGTATGGTCGGATTTACAACCCCTTTACAAATAAAGAATTAATAGGAGAAATTTCAAACTTCGAGACGCTTGTTTTAACGGGCATTGCAAACCCGAAACCACTTTATGAAGAATTAAACCGGAAAGAAGTAACCTATAGTAAAAAAGCATATCGAGATCATTATCCATTTTCTGAAAAAGATGTAGCTACAGTCTCTGAAATATTTGGTACTTTTGATAGCTCGAAAAAAATCATTTTAACCACTGAGAAAGATGCATCTAGATTGCTGGAAATAAAAGGGTTTGAACAATTGCCTATATATTGTATTGAAATCGAAATTGATATATTTGATGGCAAGGAAAAATTTGACAACGAGATACTAAAATATGTTAGAGAAAATAAAGCAGACAGCAAATTACCTAAAGGAACGAACGAACTTCCAACCTGAGGTTGGAATTATTTTAGGAACAGGGTTAGGTAATTTAGGAAACGAAATAAAAGCTGAACACGCTATTCCCTACGAAGAAATACCAAACTTCCCGGTATCTACGGTCGAAGGGCACAGTGGGCAATTGATTTTTGGAGAATTAGGTGGAAAGAAAGTTGTTGCAATGCAAGGTCGGTTTCATTTTTATGAAGGCTATGACATGAATGAATGTGTTTTTCCGGTTAGAGTTATGAAATTTTTAGGAATTGAGACACTTTTTGTCAGTAATGCAAGTGGAGGTGTTAATCCTGATTTTGAAGTTGGGGAAATTATGATTATCTCAGATCATATTAATTTATTCCCTACCAACCCATTAATGGGAAAAAACTATGAAGAACTAGGCCCTCGCTTCCCAGACATGAGCGAACCGTATGATTTAAAATTAATTGCGAGAGCTGAAAAAATTGCAGCGAACAATAACATTAAAGTCTCTAAGGGGACATATGCTGGTCTTTCAGGTCCAACATTAGAAACACCTGCAGAATATAATTACGTAAGGATTATTGGAGCAGATGCTGTAGGCATGAGTACAGTTCCAGAAGTAATTGCAGCACGCCACATGGGAATTCCTTGTTTTGGGTTTTCAATTGTAACTGACCTAGGTGTTCCCGGAAAAATAATTGAAATGACCCATGAAATTGTCCAAGGTATAGCAAGAGAGGCTGAGCCTAAAATGACACTTATAATTAAAGAGTTATTAAAAACAATGTAACTGCAATGACGTTAGAAGAGGTATTAAAAAAATATGAACCTGTAATCGGTTTAGAAATTCATGCGCAACTCCTTACTAATAGCAAAGCCTATAGTAGAGACGCAAATGAATTTGGTGCAGTTCCAAATACAAACATCAGCCCTACAAGTTTAGGGCATCCAGGAACATTGCCTAAATTTAATACTAAAACGCTTAATTATGGAGTTAAGCTTGGCTTAGCTTGTCATTCTGAGATCACAAGAGATATGCATTTCGACAGAAAGAATTATTTCTATCCTGATTTACCGAAAGGATATCAAATAACACAAGATAAAACTCCGATATGCACAGGAGGCTATGTCTTAATCAAAGATGCAGACGGAAATGAGAAATCGATTGAGCTGACTCGAATTCACATGGAAGAAGATTCGGGAAAAAGCTCTCATGACATTGATCCTTTTGATACTTTAATTGATTTAAACCGTGCAGGAGTTCCTCTTTTGGAAATTGTAACAGAACCTGTTTTTAAAAATGGAAAAGAAGCTTACAACTACCTCCTTGAAATGAGGAAATTAGTCCGTTACCTTGACATTTGTGATGGTAACATGGAAGAAGGAAGTATGCGTTGCGATGTAAACGTTTCCATTATGCCAATAGGTAGTAAGGAATTTGGACAACGTGTTGAAGTAAAAAACATGAACTCTATTAGCAACGTTGAAAAAGCTATTGAATATGAGATAGTGCGACTTGCTGGAGTACTTGACAGTGGAGGTAAGGTATTACAAGAAACGAGAAACTTTGATGCTAATACTGGAGAGACAATTGCGCTTAGGAAAAAAGAGGATGCGCATGATTATCGTTATTTCCCAGAACCGGACTTAACAGCATTACACATAACACAAGACTACATAAACGAAGTCAAAAAAAACTTACCTGCACTTCCAAATGATTTGTATAAAAAATATGTAAACAACTTAAAACTTTCAGGTTACGATGCTACTAACCTTACTGACTCTAAAGGTATAGCATTGTATTTTGAAGAATTGATAGCACATACTAGCAATTATAAAGCGGCTGCCAATTGGATGATGGGAAGTGTGAAATCTTACCTAAACCAAAATGCGCTTGAAATAGAAGACTTTCCAATTGAAGCTGAAAAAATAGCTCAATTGATTCAATTAATTGATGAGGAAAAACTTAATAACTCAGTTGCAACCCAAAAGGTATTCCCTTTCTTAGTAATGAACCCAGAAAGCAATCCAATTGAAATTGCAGAAAGCAACGGTTGGATTACTAAGACTGACAGTAGTGAGATAGAAAACGTAATAATTAATATCTTTAAAAACAACCCTGACGAATTTGAACGTTTTAAAAATGGAGAGAAGAAATTAACTGGATTCTTCATGGGACAAGTAATGCGAGAAATGAAAGGTGCAGCTGATCCAAAAACAACTACTCAACTCTTGAATAAATTAGCAAATGAAGTTTAACATATCCATTATTTTAACTTTGCTTTTTTCTGGGCTTGTTTCTTGTTCAGATAAAAACGATAAAGAAACCAATACGTCACAAAACTTGCAAGACGAATCAAGTCAAATGGTTAGTTCAAACCAGTTTATAATTGAAGGAATAATTACCAATGGAGGTGGAAAAAAAATCTATTTATTTGAATATGGCGGTAAAGTACCTGTTAAAATCGACAGTAATATAGCTGATGAAATAGGGAAATATAATCTTCAAGGGGAGGGAGTTGGATTTAAATTCTATAGTATCGGAAACACTGTAAATAACGTAGCTGGACTTTTATTAAAAGGAGGAGAAGAAATAACTTTAAATTCTGACTTCAATCAAATGTCTATTTATGCTAAAACTGCTGGATCTGAAGACACAAAGATTATGCATGAGTTTTCTATTCAACAAAAGATATTTTTCGACACAATGCAGAGCTATAAACAGAAAATAGAAGCCCTTGGCTATGAAGAATCAGCAAAAAGAGCATTTATTATTCAAAAAGCAGAAAAAGTAAAAGATGCTTTTAACATATTCAAATATAATTTTATTAACGAGAACCTCCATTCACCAGCGGTTTACATGGCAGCTTCAGAAATTTATGATATTGTTAATGAGATAGATTATTTAAAAAAAATTGAAAAGACCATGTTTGAACATATGAGCGGCTCTCCATTTCATAATGCAATATCGCAAAAAATTGCAAAGGCTAATCAGGCTGTTGCAAATGCCGATCGTCAAAAGCAAATGGTTGCTGATCAAAAATCAGCCTTTGCAAATGCAGGAATTTCTATCGGCAATAAAGCACCAGACTTAAATTTCCCTAATCCAAGCGGAAAAAACATCGCATTAAGCAGCTTAAAAGGAAAAATAGTTCTTCTTGATTTTTGGGCATCTTGGTGCCGGCCATGTAGAGCAGAAAACCCAAATGTTGTTCGGTTATACAAGCGGTATAAAGACAAAGGGTTTACTATTTATAGCTATTCATTAGATAAAGATGCTAAAAAATGGAAAGGTGCAATTGAACAAGATGGACTAAATTGGCCTTACCACACAAGCGATCTAAAGGGCTGGCAAGCTGCAGGATCAGCAATTTACAATGTCCAAAGCATACCCCAAACATTTCTAATAGGAAGAGATGGCAACATAATTGACATAGGTTTACGAGGGCGTGAACTGGAAGAAAAATTGAAAGAATTATTAGACTAATATTTATGAAAAATTATATTTTAACACTTTTAATCATATCTATTACAATTACTTGCTTGGGCAGAGCACCTAAGAAAGTTGAAATTACGGGAATTATTGAAAATGCAGCAGGTAAAACACTTTACTTAAATGCTTTTGTTAACAACACTCCCGTTATTATTGACTCGGTTGTAGTCAAAAAGAATGGAAAATTCAAGTTGGCTGTGGATGTAGTAAAGCCAGATTTTTATTCTATAGGGTTTTCTAAACAAGATTATGCTCTTCTTGTTTTGGATAGTGCAAATACAAGTGATATAATTACTTTCAATGCGGATGGGTCAAAAATTATGGAAACTTATTTCATCTCAGGGTCACAGGATAGTGAGATTGTTAAAACACTTGTAATAGATCTTTCAGATCATTCAAAATGGAAAACAGAATATGCTAAAGGTTTAAAAAATCCCAAATTCACCCCACAACAAAAAGCTGAAACAAAAAGAAAACTGGATTCATTAGATAAAAATTTTATTTTGAAAAGGAATCAGTTTATTAACAAAAACTACAAGTCTCTTGCTGTGTTGACAGCTATGGGATATTTAAACCCTCAGACCGACTTAGCATTATATAAAAAAATAGAAGAAGGCCTTGCTGAATCTGTCCCAAACACTTCTTATCATATTGCCATAGAAACACAGGTTAAACAAATAGAAATGCAAAAGGAAATGAGAAAAAAGGAAGCAGAAGAAAGGGATAGGTTAGAACAACTTTCTGCTATTGGCTCTATTGCTCCAGAATTAAATTTTCCAAACCCAGATGGTAAAATAATTACAATTGAATCGTTACGTGGCAAGTATGTTTTAATCGACTTTTGGGCTTCATGGTGCCGTCCATGTAGAGCAGAAAACCCAAATGTGGTGAAGCTATACAATGAATATAAAGACAAAGGGTTTACTGTATTTAGCGTCTCACTGGACAAAGACAAAAACAGATGGCTTGACGCAATAAAACAAGATAACTTATATTGGCCAAATCATGTAAGCGATTTGAAACAATGGAAATCTGAGGCTGTTAAAACATACGGATTTACTGGGATACCATTTACTGTCTTAATAGATCAAGAAGGTCAAATAATAGCAAAAAACCTCAGAGGAGCAGCGCTTGACAACAAGATAAAAGAACTCCTAGGGGACTAAATCCATTTTCTCTTTTCGCCATTCTGAAACTTCTAAACTCCCACTAGTCTATACCATGAATAAATTTAACCTTATTATCATTTTTATATTTGTTTATTGTTCTGTTTTTAGTCAGAATTACTTCCAGCAAGAAGTTAATACAACGATTAATGTGAGTCTCAACGATAAGAACAATACACTGTCAGCTTTTGAAGAAATCGAATACATTAATCATTCTCCTGACTCATTAGAATACATTTTTATGCACATTTGGCCAAATGCATATCGAAATAATGGCACTGACATGGCTATCCAAAATGATGAAAATGGAGATGTTGATTTTCATTTCGCAGATAGTATTGACAGAGGCTTCATCGATTCATTAGACTTTAAAGTAGATGGAGAATTTGTTATTTCAGCTCCAGACATTGACCACATAGATATTCTCGCTTTAGTATTAAAATCGCCACTTGCACCCGGTGAAAAAATAACTATAACCACTCCGTTCAGAGTAAAGATACCATTAGGAATATACTCTAGGCTAGGACATATTGGTGAATCTTACCAGATAACGCAATGGTTTCCAAAACCAGCTGTATATGATAAAGATGGATGGCATCCTATGCCCTACTTGAGCCAAGGTGAATTCTATTCAGAATACGGCACGTATGATGTTAAAATTACATTGCCTAAAAATTATGTTGTTGGAGCAACAGGTGATTTAGTAAACGATGAAGAGGAGATTGCTTGGCTTGAAAACAAAGTTACTGAAACTGAACTTTTACTAAAGGAAGATAAAATTGGCTTCTGGAGAAAAGATGGCATGGATTTTCCGGAAAGCTCTACAGAACTTAAAACACTTCATTACCACCAAGAAAATGTGCATGATTTTGCTTGGTTTGCCGACAAGCGTTATTATGTCTTAAAAGGTAGTGTAGAACTTCCTCATAGTAAAGAAAAAGTAACCACTTGGGCAATGTTCACTAATAATGAAGCAAAATTATGGGCAAAATCTATCGAATATTTAAATGATGCTACTTATTACTATTCCTTATGGAATGGGGACTATCCTTATAAACATGTAACAGCCGTTGATGGATCTATTAGTGCTGGTGGAGGCATGGAATACCCAAATATTACAGTTATTGGTGAGTCTTACTCTGCTTTTAGCCTTGAACAAGTAATAGTTCATGAGGTTGGTCACAATTGGTTTTATGGTATTTTAGGTTCAAACGAAAGGCAACATGCTTGGATGGATGAAGGTCTTAATACTTTTACTGAAAACAGGTATACCGAAACCAAATATCCAGAAATGGATTTAGGAGGCCTTGGTTTACCAAAAGGAATCATGGCTAAATCAGGATTAAATGTTTATGGCCCAAGAGGAATGTATGATCTAGGCTATCTTTTCAATGCCAGAAGAAATTATGATCAACCTATCGAAACTGTATCTCAAGATTTTACACCAACTAATTATGGAGCAATTGTATATGGAAAGACTGGAATTGGAATGGATTACATGCTTGCTTATTTAGGTGACACTCTTTTTAATAAATGCATGCATGCTTACTTTGACAAATGGAAATTTAAACATCCTCAACCAGATGACCTAAGAGATGTATTTCAATCCGTAACAGGAAAAGATTTAAGTTGGTTTTTTGATGACTATATAAAAACAACTAAAAAAATAGATTACAAAATAGCGGGTATTAAGAAAAATGAAACTGGAGAATTTAAAGTAACCATAAAAAACAAAGCTGATATCGCAGCTCCATTTGCCCTATTTGGCATTAAGGATGACACAATAGTCGTTGCAAAAAAATGGTTTGATGGTAATTCCGATGAAATGACAATTGACTTTAAAGCAGAGGGTGTAGATAAGATTATTTTAGATTATAATAGAGATATTCCTGAAATTGATAGAACCGACGATGTAATTAAAACTTCTGGGCTATTTAAAAAAGCTAGGCCACTAAGTATTGAGTTTTTAGGAAGCATTGAAAGTAGGGACAAAGCATCTTTATTCTATCTTCCATTATTAGGTTGGAATTCTGCAGACGGAATAATGCCTGGAATAGCTTTGTATAATACTACTTTTCCGGAAAAGAAATTGGAATGGTTAGTTATACCAATGTATAGTGCACGTTTAAATAACCTAAACGGTGTAGGACAAGTTCATTATAACATTTACCCTAATTCGATCTTCAGAAGGTTTACGATAGGTGCTGAAGTCGCTGCGTTTGGATTGGATAAAACATACAATACTGCGCCGTATTATACATTTTCTGAAAACATTAATCTCGATCAGAGATTAAAAATTGAAGGCCATATTAAAACAGAAATTAAATCTCCTTTACGAAAAGTTAAACAACTTTTAAGCTATCGCTTTGTCTCTACCAATGAATCAAGTGAAAATACAACACTCAAGCCGAATATATATAATATACTGAACTACAAAGTTTCCAATAGACAAGTACTGAAACCTGCATCACTTGATTTACAATTTTTGCATGGAAACCCAAATTTAGCAACTAACTTTTCTCAACTAAGCCTTGAAGCTAAACTTCGTTTGAACTACAACGTATATTTAAAAGGAATTGACTTTCGCTTTTTTGGAGGATATTCTCTACAAGAGTCAAATGACTTTTCTAATCGGTATAGCTGGAGATTAGCTGGACAAAATGGAAATCATGATTATCTTTACGATAATGTTCTACTGGGAAGAAATAACAATCATCCAAATTTGTTATCTCAGCAGACCACAAATACCCATGGTGCATTTAAAATCCCTACCTCCTACTCGAGCAATAGTTGGATTTTAAGCACAAATATCAAAATTGAATCTCCTGGTGGCCCGTTTGGAATATTTGCGGATGCTGGCCTATATCCATTTACGCAGTTCACCAATGGAACGGCAACAGAAAAAGTTGGCTTATTATATGATGCTGGTATTTACATTCACTTACCAAAGGATATATTTGAAATTTACATACCTTTAGTCTACGCGAACGATATAAAAGCGGAATTGAACTATAATGATATTGATTTCTGGCAACGCATTCGTTTTATGATCAATATAAATCAATTGAATCCATTTAAAATGCTTCGCGAAGTGAAGCCTTAAAATTGATTTTTTTACGTTAATTTGCACCGTGCAACCTGGTAAAAAAATATACTTTTCTTCTGACTATCACTTAGGTGTTCCTAATTCTGATGAAAGCTTGAAACGTGAAAAAAAGATTGTCAGGTGGCTGGAAATGGCTCAGAAAGACGCACAAGAAATTTTTTTAATGGGCGATATTTTTGACTTTTGGTTTGAGTATAAACACGCTATCCCAAAAGGATTTATTCGCATACAAGGTAAAATTGCAGAAATTACGGATAGCGGTATTCCTGTTCATTTTTTTATTGGGAACCACGATATGTGGATGTTTGATTATTTCGAAAAAGAGCTTGGGGTAATAATGCATCGAAAGCATGGACCTAGAGAAATTGCAGGTAAAAAATTCTTTTTAGGACATGGAGATGGTTTGGGTCCTGGCGATAATGGCTATAAATTCATTAAAAAAGTCTTTGCTAATAGATTTTGCCAATGGTGTTTTGCAAGGATTCATCCAAATTTTGGAATTGGCATGGCCAATTACTGGTCAAGAAGAAGTAGGTCTAAAAATAAAGAACCTCAAAAGTTTTTAGGTGAGGATAAAGAATGGCTAATTTCTTACTGTGATAAAAAGCTAAAGGATAATCATTATGATTATTTTATTTTTGGACATCGGCATTGGCCAATTGAACATCAGTTACAAAATAAAAGTACCTATATTAATCTTGGTGATTGGATACAGCACTGCACTTACGCTGTTTTTGATGGTGAAAAAGTAGAATTGAAAAAGTTTGAAGACTAGTCTTGTATCCTTTCGATTAAATCCACGATTCGATTTGAATACCCCGCTTCATTGTCATACCAGCCTACAACTTTTATCATGTTTCCAATTACAGAAGTCAATTCTGAATCGTAAATAACCGAATGCGTATTTCCAATTATATCTGTAGAGACAATGGGGTCATCAATGTACTCCAAAATCCCTTTTAAAGAGCCTTCAGCGTATTCTTTAAATACGCGATTCAATTCCTCTGCCGACACAGGGTTATTTACCATACAGGTAATATCTGTCAACGAGCCGTCGGGAACAGGAACACGAATACCTCCCCCTCCCATATGACCATGTAAGTGAGGGAAAATCTTAGTTATTGCTTTTGCAGCACCGGTTGTAGTTGGAACAATAGACTCTGCAGCGGCTCTTGCCCTGCGCAAATCCGAATGTGGAGCATCGTGCAATCGTTGATCGCCTGTATATGAATGAACAGTGGTAATATATCCATTTTGAATACCGCACAACTCATCAATTATTTTGACCATTGGTGCTGCACAATTTGTAGTACAGGAAGCATTGCTTATTATCTGCTCCGTTCCATCAATTAAATCATGGTTAATCCCCATTACAACCGTTCTA
>Ga0209631_10003140_pt1 | contig 19290 bp, 19 predicted proteins | sample COG_08_FD_184752 | JGI IMG/M metagenome (GOLD analysis project Ga0209631, IMG submission 184752) | Pelagic Microbial community sample from North Sea - COGITO 998_met_08 (SPAdes) (version 2) | ecosystem: Environmental > Aquatic > Marine > Neritic zone/Coastal water | place: Helgoland, sampling...
TATTTTTTCATCGGTTTGATATTGATCAATTATTACAGAAATTTTTTCTCCTGGTTTTAAAAGTCTAAAAAAATATTTACAATTCATTTCAATAAAAGGCGAAACATGAAATTTTTTTGAGCAATTATGTTGATAAAGTTTTTGATCATTATCAACCTTAAATATATAGGTGTGCTGTTCTCCAAATGTATTTTTTACTTCATATAAAATGCATACTAATTTTTCACTCTCATCATAAATATAAAATATACTAAGTGGATTAAATACATATCCAAAAATTCTTGGATAACATAATAACTTTATCTTGATATTTTCAGAATTAATTTTATTTTTATTTAAATTTTTTTTAACCCATTTTATTAATGACGAACCATTTCTATCACCATGATCTTGTTCATAAAAACTAATTAAATTAAATTTATTATATGAAAATATTTTAATTGTTTTGTCTAAATGATTTAATTCAGATAAATCAATTAAAAGTGAAAATACACTATATTTAAAAAAATGTGTTTTAGGTTTGAATCTTTTGTGAATTACAGTTCCATTATAAATTGAACTAGTCATTAATATTTTTTAACATTTCAATTGATGATTTTATTCCATCCTCATGAAATCCATAACCAAAATAACTACCACAAAAAAGTATGTTTCTTTTATTCTGTAATTTTTTAAGTTCGTTTTGATACTCCAATGCTGACTGATCAAAATAAGGATGAGTAAATCTTACTTTTTTCAATATTTTAGATTTATCAATTTCAAAGTATGGGTTCAAAGTCAAAAATATATTCTCTTCACATTTTAAATTTTGTAATAAGTTTAACCAATAAGTTATTGAATTTTTTTCAGCATTATTTTTATCCATTAAAGAATTCCAAGAACTCCAAGCAATCTTTTTTTTAGGCATAACTTTTTCATCAGTATGAATATATGCAAAATTTTCTTTATAACTGAAATTAGACAAAATTTTTTTTTCATCATCAGATGGTCCTTCTATAATTGAAAGGGCCTCATCTGCATGAGTTGCTAATATAACTTTATCATAATTAAAAAATTCACTTTCGCAACCATAATACAAATCTACACCTTTGCTTTTACTTACAATTTTTTTTACAGCATAGTTTTTAAAATGTTCACCACTCAACTTTGATATAATTTTTTGAACATAAGTCTTGCTTCTATTTGTTACAGTGTACCATTGGGGTCTGTTTTTCAATTTAAATAGTCCATGATTTTGAAAAAATTTCAAAAAAAACTTTAATGGCATCTTATTTGCTTCATATGGGGGCATTGACCAGATAGCTGAAACCATAGGTATCAAATGATAATCTATAAATTCTTTTGATAATTTATTTTTAAATAAATATTCACCAAGAGTTATCTTTTCATCAAAATTGTTTAGATCATCACATTTTTTGTAAAAACTTACTATATCAAGAAACATTCTCAAAAATTTTATATTAAATAAATTCAATTTGTTGGAAAAAATTCCACTTAATCCTTTTCCACAATATTCAAAGTTTGTATTTTTCACTGAAACAGAAAAAGACATATCGCTTTTTTCTATATCAATTTTATTTTCTTTAAAAAAATTAATTAAATTTGGATAAGTTTTAAAATTAAAAACAATAAAACCTATATCCACTGATATTTTTTTTGATTCAAAATGAAGATCTATGGTGTGCGAATGTCCTCCAAAATGATCTTCTTTTTCAAAAATATCTACATGATGTTTTTTTGATAAATAGTATGCTGCACTTAAACCTGATATGCCAGAACCTACTACAGCTATTTTCATTTAATAAAAACTTTAAGCTGCTGAGTCCTCATACTCATCCATAGATGGGCAAGTACAAAATAAATTTTTATCCCCATAAACATTGTCTACTCTCGCTACTGGAGGCCAATATTTAACTGTTCTTAAAATTTCAGAAGGATAAGCAGCTTCTTCCCTTTCATACTTATGTTCCCATTTGTTTGAGCTTAATTCAACGTGAGTATGTGGCGCATTTTTAAGTGGATTGTCTACCTTATCATAATCACCTGATTGAATTTTATCGATTTCCTGTTTAATTTTTTGAAGTGCCGAACAAAATCTATTCATTTCACTTAAACTCTCACTCTCAGTAGGCTCGATCATCATTGTGCCAGCTACTGGCCATGACATTGTTGGAGCATGATAACCAAAATCAATAAGTCTCTTAGCTATATCTTCCTCTGTAATACTGGTGTCAGTTTTAATTTTTCTGATATCAATGATACATTCATGTGCAACATTGCCATTTTTACCTTTGTATAAAATTGGAAATGAGTCTTTTAATTTATGTGCAACATAATTTGCATTTAAGATTGCAACTTGAGATGCTTTTTTTAAGCCCTCTGATCCCATCATTTTAATATACATCCAAGAAATAGATAAAATACTTGAACTTCCCCATGGAGCAGCTGATACAGCACCAATTCCTGTGGCTGGCCCACAATCCTTAATTACAGAATGTTTAGGTAAAAATATTTCTAAATGTTTTTTACATGCAATTGGTCCCATGCCTGGGCCACCACCTCCATGTGGAATACAAAAAGTTTTATGTAAATTTATATGACACACATCTGGTCCAAAATTTCCAGGTTTTGCAATGCCAACTAAAGCGTTTAAATTTGCGCCATCCATATATACTTGCCCACCATGTTTATGTATCAAATCACATATGTCTGTGATCTTTTCCTCAAAAACTCCATGAGTTGAAGGATATGTTACCATTAATGCTGCTAAATTTTCTGAGTGTTCTTCAGTTTTTTTCTTTAAATCTTCATAATCTACATTTCCGTGTTCGTCACATTTAACAACAACAACTTTCATACCTACCATTTGGGCACTGGCAGGATTTGTGCCATGAGCTGAACTTGGAATTAAACAAACATTGCGGTTTAACTCACCATTTTTCTTATGAAATTTTCTAATAACCATTAATCCAGCAAATTCACCTTGAGCTCCAGCATTAGGCTGTAGAGAAACACCAGAGAACCCTGTGATGGATCTTAGCCAATTTTTTAAATCAGTAAAAAGTTCTCTATAACCATCCATTTGTTCAACTGGAGAAAATGGATGTGGTTGTGAAAACTCTTTCCATGTAACAGGTATCATTTCCGAGACTGCATTCAATTTCATAGTACAAGAACCAAGAGCAATCATTGTTCTGTTTAGAGCTATATCAGAATCTTCTAATCTTTTTAAATATCTAAGCATTTCTGTTTCTGAGTGATAACTATTGAATACCGGGTGATCTAAATATGTGGAAGTTCTTAACAATTTTTTTGGTAAATTTGATAGACTTTCATTCATTGTTTCTTTAATTGTTTCTGAACAATTGAATATTTTTAATAACTGATTTGCTCTATATAAATTTTTTCTTTCATCAAAAGAGACGGCTAATAATTCGGAATTAACTTTTCTAATATTTACACCTTGATCTAAAGCATTTTTATAAATCTTATCTGTTTTATCTAAAGTTTTTACAGTAACAGTGTCAAAAAAATTGTCTGAGTAAAGCTCATAACCAGATTGTTTTAGTTTATCTGCAAAGTTTTTTGTAAGTTGTGAAACAGTTTCCGCAATTTTTTTTATACCTTTAGGTCCATGATAAACTGCATAGGCCGCTGAAACTATTGCTAACAAAGCTTGTGCTGTACAAATATTGCTAGTAGCCTTATCTCTTCTAATATGTTGTTCCCTAGTTTGAAGTGCTAATCTGAAAGCTTTTTTTCCATGTCTATCTACTGAGACGCCAACTATCCTTCCAGGCATTGATCTTTTAAATTGATCTTTTGTTGCAAAAAATGCAGCATGAGGGCCGCCATAACCCATTGGAATTCCAAATCTCTGAGAACTACCCACAGCGATATCAGCTCCTAATTCCGCCGGCGTTTTAAGTTTTGCCAAAGCAAGTAAATCACAAGCTAAAACAGCTTTACCATTATTTTTATGAATTTTACTAATAGCCTCACTAGGATCTTTTATATCTCCTAATGTACCAGGATATTGAAGTATACCACATATTATGTCTTCCTTAATATCTTTATCTTCATCACCAACAACTATTTCTAAACCTAGAGGCTCTGCTCTAGTTTTAATAACCTCAATAGTTTGAGGATGACAATTTTTTGAAACAAAAACTTTTTTAGTCTCAGTTTTTGACAATCTATAACTTAATCCCATTGCTTCAGCAGCTGCAGTACCTTCATCTAAAAGAGAAGCATTTGCTATATCCATTCCAGTAAAGTCAATAATCATTTGTTGAAAATTTAACAACATTTCAAGTCGACCTTGAGCTACCTCTGGCTGATAAGGCGTGTACGAAGTATACCATCCAGGATTTTCCAATATATTTCTTAAGATAACGTAAGGGGTGTATGTTCCGTAATAACCCATGCCAATAAAACTTGAGAAAATTTTATTTTTTTTTGAAATATTCTTTAATTTTCTAAGAGCCTTATATTCAGAATTTGGATCTCCAATGTCTAAACTATCTTTGAATAGAATTTTTTCTGGAACAGTCTTTTGAATTAGCTCATCTAAACTTTTGTAACCAAGCTCTTGAAGTATTGTTTTTTGTTCTTTTTCTGAGGGACCAATGTGTCTTTGGATAAAATCTTTTTGAGCATTCTTTAACATTTAGCTACCACTTTCTTTTGCAAATTTATCGTATTCTTCTTTATTCATTAAACTGTCCATCTCAGACATATCTTTCATCTTTAATTTAAAGAACCAAGCAGTGTCTTCTGGGTCTTCATTGATTTTTGCAGGATCATCTATAATCATTTGATTTGTATCAACAACTTCTCCACTCACCGGAGTAAAAACATCACTTGCAGCTTTTGTTGACTCAACCACACCAGCTTTACCATCTTTTTCTACACTAGAACCTTTTTCAGGAAGTTCTGCGAAAACAATATCTCCTAACATTTCAGTTGCATGTTTTGTAATTCCAATAGTTGCGACCTCACCTTCAAGTTTAATCCATTCGTGTTCTTTTGAAAACTTAACTTCAGACATTTACACCTCCTTTACATAATTTTTTTGATAAAACGGTAATTTGCAAATATTTGCAGAAACTTTTTTTCCTCTTATTTCTAAAAATATTTTTGTATCTAATGAAGAATAATTACTGTCAACATAACCCATAGATATTGGGTGGTCCACACTCGGGCCAAATGTACCACTTGTGATTTTTCCAATTTCTATATTTTTTTCATTAAATATTTTAGTATTAGCTCTAGCAATCACTTTTGATTCTGGTTTTATTCCAACTCTTAACTTTTTTACTCCAGATTGGATCTGTTTTTTTATAATTTCAGATCCTGGGTATTGATCGTTAATTCTTTTTTTTGATATAGCCCATTTTAGGTTTGCTTCTATAGGAGTAGTCTCAGTATCAATATCGTTTCCATATAAACATAACCCTGCCTCCATTCGCAATGTATCTCTTGCACCTAAGCCAATTAATTTTGAACCATTATCCAATAAAATTTTTGTAAAATTTTCAGCAATCTCATTAGGAATTGATATTTCAAACCCATCTTCACCTGTATAACCTGATCGAGTAATATAAATACTAAAATCATTAAAAGTAAAATTTTCACCATGCATAAACTTTAAATTATCAATTTCCGGTATAACTTTTCCAAGCACATCTTTTGCACCTGGTCCTTGCAATGCAATTAGAGATAAATTTTCTTTAAGTTCTAGTTGATATTTGTTATTTAGTTTTTCTTTAATAATTCTTAAATCATCATTTTTACACGCTGCATTTAAAATTATCTGATATCCATCACTAATTTTGGTAATTATTAAATCATCATAAATGCCACCTTTATTGTTCATTAAAAATGAATATTTACTTTGATTTGTCCTTAAGATTTTTAAATCTATAGGAAATATTTTTTCAAGATCTATTGTTAAATCCTCAGCACCATAAATAAATAATTGACCCATATGTGAAACATCAAAAATACCACAATTTGATCTGGTAAATTTATGCTCATTTAAAATTCCATCTGTATACTGAATAGGCATGCTGTAGCCTGCAAACTCTACGAGTTTAGCACCATGCGATTTGTGTAAGTTTATTAAAGATGTTTCTTTTATTTCCACATTAACTCTTTCTACCCATCTGTATATTTGCCTGAGAGTTTTGCTCCTTCGGCGAGAATTAAATCTCTTTCCAGAGTTAATATGTTACGGTCCTTTTTGCCTGAGAGATTCCTGGGTGGTTGCTCCTTCGGCGCTACGGTATTCTGTAGTCTCTCCCGTAATCAGATAATCTTACAACTAATGAAAAATGTCAACGAGAAACACTTTTTTTTCTTTTGTATAAAAGTGTATAAAACTGCAATAATACAGCGGACAGAATTATTGCACCCCCGATTAATCCAAAAGTTGATGGTCTTTCACTTACAAATAGAAAAGCCCATATGGGTCCTAATACAGATTCGGATAGCATGATAATTCCAACCATTGCAGAGGGAGTTGTTCTGGCTCCAATAGTTATAAATATAAATCCAAACCCAACTTGAAAAAAACCAGCTAAAAAACCTAAAAAGATATCATTGGGTGAAATCATTATTTTAGTCGAAAGTAAAAATCCAATCAAACAAGAACTAATACCAGCTATGAATTGTGCTGGAACCATATCTACAGTTGGAAATTTCCTTACAATCATGATCAAAACAGCAAATGTTATAGGCATTGTAAAAGCTGCGAGATTTCCAGATAATTCTCCTGGTGTTAAAGAATTTCCAACCATTACTAAAACACCAGTCATAGCTAAAACTATTGAAACTAAAGTAGCTGAATTAATTTTTTCTTTTAAAAAAAAATACCCAAATATAGCGAGGAACAATATTTGGAGCGATATTATAAAATTAGTGTTAGCTACCGTAGTATTGTACATTGCAAAAACATAACCACAGAAACCAAACGATAATATAACTCCTCCTATAAATCCTGGCAAACCAGACTCATAAAAAGCTTTGAGTGTATCTTTTTTATAACTAATTATTAAAAAGGCTAGAACTGTTAAAGAAAAGAAAAGAGATCTCCAAAATAAAATCTGCCATAAGGTTGCTCCCTCGAAAGATTTAACAATTAATCCACCAAAACTTAAACTTAAAGCACCAAAAAAAATTAATAAAGGGCCAGGTAAATTTTTTAATAAATTCATTATATTCGAGAAATTAAATTTTGTGTTTCTATTTCATATAACTTATATAAAGTTTCTGCATCAGATAATTCAATTTGTTGAAATCTTATTTTTGAACCTGATGATAACTGAACTAATTTGTCGTAATCTGCACTAATTACAACACCTATTTTTGGATAGCCACCTATTGTTCCATGATCTGAAAGCATAATTATAGGATTACCATCAGCGGGTATTTGAATTACACCTTTTAATAATCCTTCAGATTTTATATTAGTATTAGTAATATTTTCTATTTTCGGACCATCCAGTCTCATACCCATTCTGTCAGATAGTTTTGAAATTATAAATTCTTTTTCAAAAAAAGTTTTTTTTCCTTTATCAGAGAAATAATCAAAATTTGTACCTTTTATAACTCTTATTTTTTCAATTTTAGAATTAAGATAGCTTAATTTTTTTTTAGAGAAATTATTATTAATCTTTTTAATTAAAATTTCTTGACCATCACTAATTTTTTTTCCATTATTAGACCCTATGTTAGCTTTTGTATTTATAGAGCAACTTTCCCATTGAAAATTTAAATCAAATTCTGCATTAACAGAAAAATAACCATAAACAGATTTATTTGTTGATAAAATGTCAATTTCATCGCCATCTTCAATTAGATAGGTCTCATAACAATTTCCCTCAAATAGTTTTTGATTTTTTTTTATTTTAAATTTTACATCTCCGGTAATAACTATATTTATTTTTTTTCCATTATATTTGAGCAAAGGTCCTTGATAAGCAAATTCTATAACTGGCGAATTAAAATTATTTTGAACCAATTTATTAGATAGCAAATAATTTCTATTATCCATTGCACCACCAAAAGGTATTCCTATATGAAATAAATTTTTTCTTCCCAAATCTTGAAAAGTTGTATTTATACCTGCCCTAATTATTTTAAAATAATCTTTATTCATTGTATTCCTTGTATTGATCAAAATTGATTTTTTTAAAAACAACAGTGTCTCCTGGATTTATTAAATTTGGTTTATTTTCTTTATTACTATCAAAAATTTTAAGAGGAGTGTTACCTATGATATTCCAACCTCCTGGACTTTCAAAAGTATAAATATTTGCAAACTGTTCTGTTAATCCTACGGCACCTTTTGGAACTTTTACTCTAGGTGTTTCCAATCTTTTAGTTCGCATCTTACTATCGAGATCGCCAAGAAAAGGCATTCCAGCAATAAAACCTGTCATGTAGCAAAAATATTCTTTACCAAAAAAGTTTTTAAAAATTTGATCTTGGTTTAAGTTTAGCTTTTTTTCTAATCTTTCTATATCTAAAGCTAAGTTTTCATCACAACACACTGGTACTTCAATTTTGTTAGATGATAAGTTTTCTTGTTGATCAACTGTAATATTTTCAATAATTTTTTTTATTTCTTTAAAATTTGTTTTTTTTAAATCAAATGAAACAATTAGTTTATTATAAGATGGAGTTAAATTATTAATTCCATCAATTTTTTTATATTTTAATGTTTTAAAATATTGAATAACTGAAGAATTAATTTCTTTATTTACTTCCTTGCCAAAATCACAATAAAGAGCTGCGTCACCAAGATTTAATATATTTTTTATCATGCCATGTTATACTTACAAATTATGGCTAAGGAAATTAATATAAATTGTGATTTAGGTGAAAAATCAAAACATCATTCTAATAAACATGATCCTGATTTGTTAAAAATTGTAAATTCAGCAAACATTGCTTGTGGTTATCATGCTGGTGATAATGAGACAATGAATAAGGTAATTATAATTTCTAAAGAAAATGGAGTAAGTATTGGAGCACACCCATCTTTCAATGATCCAGAAAATTTTGGAAGAAGTAGAATTAATTTATCTTCAAATGAAATAAGAAAATTAATAATTGATCAATATGAAATCCTACAAAAAATTGCTTTAGATCATAATGAAAAAGTAACTCATATCAAACCTCATGGAGCATTAAACAATATGGCTTGTGAAGACATTAAATTAGCAACAGATCTTGCAAAAACAATTTATGAAATTGACAAAGATTTAATTTACTTAGTCCCAACCGGATCAAAAATGGAAAAAGCTGCTAAAAAACTTAATATTAAAATAGCATGTGAAATTTTTGCAGATAGAAACTATGAAGATGATGGAAACTTGATCTCAAGAAAAAAACCTCATGCTTTAATTACTGATCCTGAAGTAGCAAAAAAACATGTGTTAAGTATGGTTAAAAATCAGGCTCTTAATTGTCTCAGTGGAAAACAAATACCTTGCGAAATAGACTCTGTATGCATACATGGGGATAATATTAGTTCATTAGCAACAGCAATATCTATTAAAGAAAATTTGTTAAATAATGGACTTAAATTAGTAGCTTTAAATAAAATGGAGAAATTTAAAAATGTTTAAAAAAATTATAATTACAACTTTTATCTACTCACTTTTAATAATTAATGTTTATTCAGCAGGTTCAAGTGGGGATGATAATAGTTCAAATAATAAATCAAATTATGAAAAAGCTGTAACATACATCAAGACTGCTAAAACATATGAAAAAAACGGAAAATTAAAAAAAGCAAATAAAAAATATGAAAAGGCGAAAATGCTTTTGATAAAATCAAATAATAAGAAACCTAATAACCCAGATACATTAAATTATTTAGGTTTCACTACTAGAAAACTTGGTGATTTTGAAAATGGAGAAAAATATTACCTTCAGGGTTTAGCTATTGATCCTGATCACAAAGGTATTAATGAATATCTTGGTGAATTATATGTAGTAACAAAAAGGCATAACCTTGCTGTTGAAAGATTAGAAGTTTTAAAAGATTGCAGTTGTGAAGAATATGAACAATTAAAAGCTGTAATTGCAGGAAAACCTTCTAAATACTAATTTATATTTTTAACCATTTGTTCTGGCATCCACAAAGCAATTTCTGGAAATATAACTACGAGAATTACTGCTAAAACCATTAATAGAAATAATGGAAAAGCACTTCGAGCAATATAACCCATATCTTTCTTTGCCATACCTTGAAGAACAAATAGATTAAAACCAACAGGAGGTGTTATCTGAGCCATCTCAACAACGATAACTAAAAAAATTCCAAACCAAATCATATCAAACCCAGCTTGTCTAATCATTGGTTCAATAATTGCCATTGTTAATACAACAGCAGATATTCCATCAAGAAACATACCTAAGATAATATAAAAAATCATCAAAACTAAAATTAAAACATAAGGAGATAAATCCATACTTTGTATCCAAATCGCCAAATTTCTAGGTAATCCAGTAAAACCCATTGCTAAAGATAAAAACGAAGAGCCTGCTAATATAAAAGCAATCATACAAGAAGTTTTAGTTGCGCCTAATAATGAAGATTTAAAAGTTTCTAAATTTAAAGTTTTTTGAAAATAAGATAAAATTAAAGCTCCAACAACACCTAGAGAGGATGCCTCAGTGGCAGTAGCTATTCCCGTATAGATAGATCCTATTACAGAAAAAATTAATAATATTACTGGCAAAAGTTGCTTAGACCTTTTTATTTTTTCTAAAAATGAATACTCCTCAAGAATCTGGGGCATCTCTTTTTTATTGATTAAAGACCAAATAATTACATATGACATAAAAATTAACGCAATCATTATGCCTGGAATAATTCCAGCAATAAATAATTTTGCAATGGACTCTTGAACTGCAACACCATAAATAATTAGAATAATTGATGGAGGTATTAATAATCCTAAGGTACCTGATCCAGCTAAGCTTCCTAATAAAATTTTTTCTGGATAATTTCTTTTTCTTAATTCTGGAATAGACATTTTACCAACTGTAGCAACAGTTGCTGCTGATGATCCAGATATTGCCGCAAACAAAGCACAACCAACAACATTTACATGTATTAAACCTCCAGGTAATTTTTGCATCCATGGAGATAAACCTTTAAATAAATTTTCTGAAAGCTTAGTTCTAAATAAAATTTCACCCATCCAAACAAATAAAGGCAAAGCTGTTAAAGTCCAGGATGATGCTGTCCCCCATATTGTGGTAGCCATGGCATCACCTACTGGTCTGGAAGTAAATAACATCATGCCAATAGCTGATACACCAATCATACTCAATCCGACCCAGATACCAGAGCCTAAAAAAAATAATAAAACACTTATAAAAAAAATTGTTAAAAGTATTTCAGCCATTTATTTTTTTATATTTAATAAAAATTGATGAAACACACATATAAAAAATATTGTTGAACCTATGGCTACACTCGTTTGAGGTATCCATATCAATATTTCATCAGCTCCCTCGCTTCTTTCTTGAAATTTGTAGGATATAATCAACATTTTAATAAAAAAGAATGCTAAGTATCCTGAAAAAAAACTAGCTAAACTTAAACACCAAGTTTCGATTAACCATCTTTTATTACCTGATAGTTTTTCTAGAAAAAGAGTAATTCGAATATGTCCTCCTTCAATAAAAGTGTAAGCTAGCGCAAAGAAAGATGCTGAAGCCATACAGTAGCCAGAATATTCAGCCAATCCTCTTATATAAAAGCCAAATATTCTTGATGAAATACCTATTAAAATAAAAACTGCAACTAGTATTAAAAAAATTGCAGCAATATAACCGGAAAATTTATAGATTTTATTTAAACTTTTATCAATAGACCTTAACATAATGATTAAAGGCCACTTAAAATTTTTTAAGTGGCCTTAAGACTTATCTTATTAAATTATTTATAAGCTGATAAAACAGATGCTCCTCTTGATCCAGCTTTTTGAGACCACTCTTTAGCCATTGTCTCTCCAACTTTTTCAAAATGAGATTGTAAAGATTTATTAACTTTTCCAACTATCATACCGGCATTCGCTAAAGCTTTTTTATCTCCAACATTTCCTTGCTTAGATAATTGCCAACCTTTTCTTTCAGCTAAGGCTGCTTGTTTCATCACTAAATCCTGAGTTGCTTTATCTAACTTGTTCCAAGATTCTTTATTAACGATCACCATATTTTTTGGAAACCAAGCTGCAATGTCGTAAAAGTATTTCACTCCATTTTCCCAAATCTTAGAATTTTTTCCAGTAGTTGGTGATGTAATCATGCTTTCAACTGCTCCAGTTGAAAATGCTTGACTTATTTCTGCGGCTTCAATTTTTGTTGGTGCCATACCTGTTAGTTCAGCTATTCTTATTGTTGCAGAATTATATGCTCTAAATTTTAAACCTTTAAGATCATTAATAGAGCTAATTTCTTTTTTACTATACAAGCCTTGTGCTGGCCATGGAACTGCATATAAAAATACGAGTCCTTTAGCATCTAAACCTTTTATAATTTCCGCTTTTGAAGCTTTGTACAATTTCATAGCATCAGAATAAGATGTTGCTAAAAAAGGTTGGGAATCTACTTCCAGTAAAGGATCTTCTTTTCCTAAAGCTGACATAAATCTTTCACCAATTTGAGCTTGACCAGTTCTTACAGCCCTAAAAATTTCACCGCCCTTAAATAGTGAGCCACCAGGATGAGTAACAATAGTTAATTTTCCACCACTTTTTTTAGTTACATTATTTGCAAATTCAGTTGCGTTGGCAGAATGAAAATTACCAGCTCCATAAGCTAAGGCCATGTCCCATTTTTCTGCTAATGCAAAATTTATTGTCAAGATTAACGAAACTAAAATAGTTGTTATGTATTTTATAATTTTCATTTTTCCTCCATTTCTTTTAAAGACATTTCATTATGTATTAAAAAAATTATCAATAAAAAAATAATACTACTTTTGATTGAAATATGAAAAATTTCTAATAATATGTTTCTACTTTGTTAGAAGAATCGCTCATATTACTCCAGATTGTCTTTATAGATATAATCTTAGCGGCTGATAATGCAATAATTATCGGCTTGATAGCAGCAAACTTTGTTCCAAAAAACAGAAGGCAGATAATTTTATGGGGTGTAGCAGGTGCTCTAATATTTAAAATTATTTTTGCACTATTTGCAACATATTTATTTAAATTTTATTTTATAAAAATCTTAGGAGGTTTGCTTCTTATTTGGATAGTAAACGACTTAAGAAAAGATCTTTTCGAAATCAGAAAAATTAAATCTCCATCAAAAAAATCTAAAGAACCTTCATATATTCAAAGTGTTTATAAAGTTTTATTTGCTGATATTACAATAAGCTTCGATAATGTCATTGGTGTTGTGGGCGCTGCTAAAGGAAACTTCGGATTTATGATTTTTGGATTAGTTCTTTCTGTTGTTCTTACTGGTGCTCTAGCAACTTATTTAGCAAATTATATACAAAAACATTTGTGGATAGCTTACATTGGATTAGGCTTTATATTAATTGTTGCAATTCAATTAGTAATTGGTGGTCTTGTTGATCTAGATATTTTATCTATTAATGAGGAATTTAAAAAATATTTTTAATAAGAGTGTTTTTTTAAAGGGTACTTTTTAGATTTAACTTCTGAAGCGAATTTTTTTAAACCTAAGCTCAAATATTTTTTTATATTAATAAATTTCTTAACAAATTTTATTTTTGTATTATTTAATCCGATTAAATCATCTGTTACAAGAACTTGACCATCACAATTAATTGATGATCCAATTCCTATAGTTGGTATTTTTAATAATTGAGTAATTTGTTTTGCTGTAGTTGTTTTAACACACTCTAAGACTATTGCAAAAACTCCGCTATTCTGAAGCAGTAGTGCATCATTTATTAATTGTTTTTTTTCATTTGCAGTTTTTCCTTTTGAAATAAACTTACCTTTGGCAGTTTGTGGAAGAAGGCCTAAGTGACCCATCACCTTAATTTTATTTTTAATTAAATAATTAACTTGGTTAATAATCTTTTTACCACCTTCTAACTTGACTGCATCACATTTAGTTTCTTTAATTATTTTTTTTGCGTTTTTTAAAGCTAAAATTTTTGAATTATAGGTATTGTAAGGCATATCTACAACCATCAAACTTTTTTTAACTCCCAATCTTACACTTTTTGAATGGTCAATCATATTTTTAAGAGTGACTTTTCTTGTGGTATCGTAATTATACAAAACAGAGCCTAGAGAGTCTCCAACTAAAATTATATCTGCATATTTATCTGCTTCCTCTGCGATATTTTTTGAATAAGATGTGAGACAAATTATTTTGGACTTATTTTTTTTATTAATAATCTTTTTAATCTTACTGTTCATCTACTCTTCTTTTACTCTAACTCTATTGTGCTTGGTGGTTTTGATGTTACATCATAAACTACCCTATTTATCCCTCTAATACTATTTACAATTTTATTTGATATCATTTGAACAAAAGGTTTTTTAAATTCATAAAAATCTGCTGTCATACCATCTTCTGAGGTAATTGCTCTTAGTAAGCATAAATATTCATAAGTTCTATTATCTCCCATCACACCTACTGTTTTAACTGGAAGTAAAGCAGCATAAGCTTGCCAGATCTTATGGTAAAGACCATGATCTTTTAACGCTTGAATGAAAAAAAAGTCTGCTTGTTTTAAAATATTAATCTTTTCTTTTGTGATAATACCAGGCATTCTAATTGCTAAACCGGGGCCTGGAAATGGATGCCTTGAAATGATTTCTTTACTAAGACTCAATTCCAAACCTAGTTTTCTTACCTCGTCTTTAAATAAAAACTTAAGAGGTTCTACTAGTTTAAGTTTCATTTTTCTTGGCAAACCACCAACATTATGATGTGATTTAATTTTAGAGGTTTGACTGCCAGTTACTGATTTACTCTCAATTAAATCAGGATAAAGAGTTCCTTGAGCTAAAAATTTAACATTTCTAATTTTTTTAGCATAACGTTCAAATATTTTAATAAATAAATTTCCTATTATTTTTCTTTTTTTTTCAGGATCATAAATATTGGTAAGTTTTTTAATAAACTCTTTTTCAGCGTTCACATATATTAAGTTTATTTTTAATCTTTTTTTAAAAGTTTTAACAACTTGTTTTTCCTCATCTTTTCTTAAAAGACCAGTATTAACAAATATACAAAATAATTTTTTTCCAATAGCTTTGTTCAATAATTGAGCAACTACACTACTATCAACCCCACCTGAAAGAGCACAAATAACTTTATTTTTTCCTATTTGATTTCTAATATCATTTATTAATTTAATCTTTTGATCTCTAGAAGACCAGTTTCTTCTAATTTTACATATTAAAAAGATGAAGTTACTAATAAGTTTTTTTCCATTTTCAGTATGAGTAACTTCAGGATGAAATTGCACCCCATAAAATCTTTTGATTTTATTTTCAATAATTGCATATTTTGAGTTTTGACTTGAGGCAATTACATTAAAAGTCTTTGGTAATTTTGAAACTTGATCAGCATGGCTCATCCATACTTTGTTTATCTTTTTATTATTAAAAAAACTTTTAATCAAAAGACTTTCTTTTTTTTTATAAATATTTGCTAAACCGAATTCTCTATGTTTTGATTGTTTTACTTTTCCTCCATTTAATTTTGAAAGCATTTGATGTCCAAAACAAATTCCTAAAATAGGCACTCCCTTATTTATTATTTTTTTATCAAATGAATATTTGTTTATTTCGTCAACATTTAATGGGCCACCTGACAAAATTATTCCTCTAATAGAACTATTAATATCTTTATTTTTAATTTTTTTATGACTTACTATTTCTGAAAATACACCTAATTCTCTTATTCTTCTTGCAATCAACTGAGTAAATTGTGAGCCAAAATCTACAATTAAAATTTTATCTAAATTTTGATCAAGACTCATTATTTTTAGGTTCTATATTAGTTAGAGTCTCTAAAATGTCTTTATTTTCGTCACATAGTTTTTTACAAACTTTTTTAAAAGTTTTGGATAAATCTCTAACTCTTGAATAATTTGATTTCTCTAGAGCCGCTTTCATAGACATTAATATTGCTTCTTCATTATCAGGTTCAATTAATAAAGTTGACACTAAATTTTTTTCTTCTTTTTCTTGATCTTTCTTAATTTTATAAATCTTGGCTAAATATAAATAAGAATTTGAGTCCTTTGGATTAAAAACAATACTTTTTTCAAACATAAATTTTGCATCATCATAATTTTTATTTTTATAAAATTTAATTCCCTTTTCAAAAAAATTTTCATTACTGTTTGAAATATTTAAAATATTAGTAATTAAATAAAATAATAAAGTAATTTTAAATATTTTATTCATTAGTACTTATTGTCATTCTTAATTATGTCTACGTTATGAACCATACTTTCATAAAAACCTGCTTTTGTAATTTTAACAAATTGTGGTTTATACCTAAGATATTTGATTTGTTTGGATCCAAGATACCCCATCGAAGATTTTAAACCACCAATTAATTTAAAAATTATATTACTAACTTTGCCTTTATATTTTGCAAAACCCTCGACACCTTCAGGAACATATTTTGAAATATCTTTTTGTTTTGATTGAAAATATCTATCAGCGGATCCTTTGTTCATTGCTCCAACTGAGCCCATGCCTCTAAAACTTTTGAATAGTTTACCGTTTCTTTTGATTAATTTACCTGGAGTTTCGTCAGTTCCAGCAAATAATGATCCTATCATTGCTGCATCCGCTCCAGCAGCAAAAGCTTTAGCAAGATCACCGGAATATTTAATGCCACCATCTGAAATAATCTTAACATTTTTATTTTTAATTCCATTTCTAACACTTAGGATTGCACTAAGTTGAGGTACACCAATTCCAGCAACTAATCTTGTAGTGCAGATTGAACCAGGTCCTATTCCTACTTTAATAATGTCAACTCCCAATTTAAGTAAAAATTTAGCTGCTTCTGGGGTTGCTATATTACCTGCACATAAAGCAGTTTCTTTACTTTTTTTCTTTTTTATAAATTTAATTATCTCTGAAACTTTTTTAGTATGGCCATGAGCAGTATCCACAACAATCATGTCTATATTTTCTTTTAAAATCGCTTCAGCTCTTTTAAACTCATTGACTCCAGCACCTACAGCCGCACCTACTAATAATTTCTTTTTTTTTACTTTTTTAATTTCTAAAATTTGTTTTTTGATTTCTAAATTTCTATGAATAATTCCTAATCCTCCTGACTCAGCTATTGAAATTGCCATTTTACTTTCTGTAACGGTGTCCATAGCTGACGACAAAAGTGGAATCTTGAGTTTAAGAGCTTTTGTCAACTTAATACTAGTATCTACTTCAGATGGTAATATTTCGGAATATTTTGGAACTAGTGTAACATCATCAAAGGTTAGTGCTTCTTTTATAGGAACCATAATCTTTTATATATGATTCCTTTAAAATTTAAAGAGTCTATCTTAAGTTCTTACAAATTATAAAACTTTCTTTAGAGTCCTTGCGACTAGATTTTGGTTTAAAAACCTTAACTTCTTTGAAAGTTTTTTTTGCAAGTGCGACAATTTCATTAAATGTTCCTCCCATAAATATTTTTGATATAAAAAAGCCCTTTTCAGAAATTACATTTTTTGAAAATATCATGGCCTCTTTACATAACTCGCCAGTATAAATTGAATCTATATTTTTTATGCCAGTCGTGTTCACAGCCATATCTGACATAACAACATCGGATTTTTTATTAAGATGTCCTTTTATTTTGTCTTGAGTGTTCTTTTCTGTAAAATCTCCTTTTATTTGAATAGTATTTATTATTTCTTCCATCTCTTTAAGATCAATTGAAACGATTTTACCACCTTTGACAACTTTAGACACATACTGGGACCAGCTTCCTGGTGCTGCTCCAATATCTATTACGTTCATACCGCCCTTAAAAATTTTGAATTTTTCATCAATTTCAATTAATTTGTAAACTGATCTGGCCCGATAACCATCAACTTTGGATTGTCGCACATAGATATCTCTTCTTTGTTTGTTAACCCAATTTTTTGAAATTTTATTTTTTTTCAATTAATTTTTATACCTAAGACTCTTAAGTATCTTTTTATTATCTAAAGTTTCAATTTCGATTTGAATACTTTTATCTGTTCTCATATCTTTGCCATCTTTCCAAATCCCAGCAGCAAGATGCATTATACCTATTTTATAATTTGGTAAATAAGGTTCAACGAATGTCTTTTGAACTTCGTCATACTTTGGAAATAAATTGCTTGTAATCCAATTACAATTTAAAGGTAAAAATTCTGTTTCTAAATCATCGATATAAACTGACATATTAATAGCCAAACCTTCTGAACCAAAAATATTTCCTGCTTTTAAAGTTTTTGATAAATTTTCTTGCCATGAATTCCAACCTTCAGAATTTTTTTCTAAAGAAAAAACTCCAATATTAATATGTGGTGCAAAAGCTAATTTTCTTGCTTTATCGTAACCGATATTTGATTTTACTGCATGTTTAAAGTTTTGTGACTTAACGACAGCTAATTTTCCTAATAACCAATTGACTTTTGATGTTACTTTGTAACCTGGACCAATTGTTTGGGTGATTCCCAGTTTTCCTTTATCGCAAGCTTTAAAATATAATTCTATACAATTCCAATCGTTTACCCATGCATCACAATCTATCCATAAATATTTTTCATAGTTAGGAAAGTATTTTGGTAAAAAAGCTCTAGAGACTTGGCTTTTGAGCCATTCTTTTCCTTTAACTTTGTAATCAGGAACTTCAATATCCCATTCTGCAGATTTAATCTCATCTACTTTGCCTAATAACTTTTTTTTTTGATCTACAGTTAATCCTGCATCTAAAATGCAAACTGCAACATTATCACTTTCTTTAAATCTTTTAATTGAGTCTACTAATTCTTCTAATAATGAAAAATAATTAGCATCAGCTAATGAAACAATTACATTTTTTTTCATTTACAGCACATCTTCCAACCCATCATCATGATCTGAAGTGATATTCTTTTCTTTTTTTATTTTTTTATAGTGAAAATAACTTATTGGTATTAAACAAAGATAAACAATTGAACTTACAGCTAAAATCTTAAAAGTATAAACTAATAATGCTCCAAAAAATAAGACTATTCCAAATAACAAAAATTTTGTCATTGTTCTTGGTATAACTATTTTTTTA
>Ga0209631_10003145_pt1 | contig 19277 bp, 12 predicted proteins | sample COG_08_FD_184752 | JGI IMG/M metagenome (GOLD analysis project Ga0209631, IMG submission 184752) | Pelagic Microbial community sample from North Sea - COGITO 998_met_08 (SPAdes) (version 2) | ecosystem: Environmental > Aquatic > Marine > Neritic zone/Coastal water | place: Helgoland, sampling...
CGCGCGGGCCGCGAGGGCGAGGCTTGGTGAGCGGATGCTCGTGGCTGACAGATTCGGGGAATTCACGGGTGAGTTGAGCGAGTTGCGGGGCGGTCGGTCCGGTAAGTCGGGTAAGTCGCGGGGCAAAGGGAAGGGCCGGCGTTAGTAGCGTGTGACGTAGGTAGAGGGCACTAGTTAGCTAGCGGGTTTAATTAGACGACGACGTAGAGGACTGGCGTTTGTCGCGGTGGTTTTTTTTTTAGTTTTGGCATGCGTGTGGATCGGGGCCACATGTGCGCGTGCCGATGCCTCTGCACTTGACCGATCGATGCGAAACTTTGCAGGGACGCGCGCGGGCACCTCGGGCGTCATCGTGGCACACAAAACAGAACAAAAAGCTGTCACCTGCCGGGTTCGAACCGGCGCACATTGCTGTAGAGGGTCTTAAGTCCTCCCCCTTAGACCACTCGGGCAAGGTGACTGTTTGCTCGTACGAGCACACGGCGCAATTGATTTACAATTGACGTGTTTGGCAACGGCCAAAGTAATAATGGGTATGGGCCACCCCCGTTTATAAATACTGGATAAATTCCCGGTTCGCGGCTTATGGGTCGGCATTTCGGGGTTGGCGGGACGCGGACGGAGTCGAACAACGACGACATGGTGTGAACTTTCTTTTCTTCCGGGTGCCATCGCGCTGCCGCGCCCCGCACACCTCCGGCAGCGAGCATGGCATCCCCCGCCGCCCCTCCTCGGGCGTCGCAGCTCCAGGGGGTGCTGGAGTTTCTCCGCGAGCACGGGTTCGCCGAGGTGCGCCCCGAACCCTCCACGAGTCGCACCCAAACGTCCTTTCCCAACCACGGCTTTTCAAACGCCTCTCGTCAGCGCTGACCGCGACGAGCCCTCGCCCCCCGCGTCCCTTTCCACCCACCAGGCGGAGGCGAGCCTGCGAACGGAGATGGAGGCGAGGATGGATACGTCGGCGGAGGACGAATCCAACGACGGGGATCACGGCGCGATGTCCCCGAGCAGCGGGAACGAGGATCCGTCGAGCCCCAGATCCACCCCGTCACACACAAAAGTTGGCACCTCGCCGCGAGGAACGCCCATGGACGTCACCAAGCTCGCGGCGGTCATCGACGAGATCGAGGCTGACATGCTGGACGACGACGCGGATGCAGTCAACGCACGCGCCGAAGACGAAGATCCCGACAGGGAGGAAAACCACCCGGACGACGACCGCCTCGACCGCGACTCCGCCAAGACGAGATCCCCCGATGCGCACAAAAAAGACGAAGACGACGACGACGAAGACGAAGAAACGCGGCGCGAGTCGATGAAACTGTCCAACAAATGCGTCCCCGCGCCGAACCACCCACACCTCCACGGCGACGAGGACCCCACCGCGCACGCCGCCATGCTCGCACGGTGGCAGGTGGACGACGTGGACGTATACGACCTTCACGACGCCGGCTACGACGTTTTACCCATCGATCGACGCGAGGAGGACCGGTTCATCGCCTCGGAGCTCGTCGGCGGCGAACGCGACGACGACAGCCTTCATGCGGACACGCGCGTGGGGTGGTGGCAACCCAAGGTTGGCGAGGAGACGATCGAGGCCGACGCGAGGCCGTGGCGCGATGACCTGGGCAAGGAGGGTACACAAGGAGGGTACGTCGACGGTCGGCCGCGGGACAGCGCTCAAGATTGGAAAACGGATGATCGAACCGGCGTTGACTCCCCCGCGAACAGCGACGTCTCAAGCACCGGCTGGGTCACCGAGCGCAAGGGGGAGTCAACGCCAACGCCGCAGGGGGTGCCCCCGCCGAAGACGTGCGTTCCAACCGGCGTGTTCGACGCCGTCTCTGGCTGGAACGCCGACTTTAACGTCGGAGTCGATCTCACCGTCACCGCCGTCACCGCTGGGGACGGATCCGCCGCGCACGTGGTGACCACCTTACACGCGCCCGCTGACTCCCCCGGGCCCCCGGATGCCCCCCCCACCGAGTTCGCGTTCGATAAGTCCCCGACGCTCAGCGTCAACGGCGGCGGCGGGACGGAGATGCGCGGGGGAGTCAACGTCAACGCGGCGGCGGGTGTCGCCGCGTCGGGTGTCGCCGCGTCACATACTCGGGTCGACGGGTCGGCGACTCCCGCGAGCGAGTGCGCCGACGGCCCGGCGCTCGGCTGGGGCGGGAGCGAGTTCGGCGGGAGCGCGACGCCGCGAAGCGACTTGAGCGGGGGTGTCGGGGGGGAGTCGACGCTCGGTGGAGCCGCGGATGCGTTGAGGGCGTGGGCGGATTCGAACGAAGCCGGCGCGGTCGAAGGCGAAGTCTCGAGGCGAACACTCGACGCCGAGGTTGAGACGAAGGTGGAGAGTATCCACGCGCGGAGTTCGTTGGACGCGTCCTGGGCGGACGGTAACGTCAGCGACGAGCACGAGGACGTCGTGGACGCCGATTCGGACCGAGGACGGAACGAAGTGGGCGGACCGAACGACGACGAGCGCCGCGCGGATGAAACGTATTTGACGTTTAGTCTGCCAATCGTCCACCGGCTGCACCGCACGGGGTTCGAGGAGGAGAAGGATTTCCCCGTGCGCATCGGCGACGTCGTCGCGGGGCGGTACGAACTGACCGAGTACCTCGGCAGCGCGGCGTTCTCCAAGGCTGTGCAGGCGGTGGACCTCGACACGGGCGACGTCGTGTGCCTCAAGATTGTCAAGAACAACAAGGACTACTTTGACCAATCCTTGGACGAGATCAAGCTCCTGCGGTAAGTTTATTTTTATTCTCGTATGGGCAATTCGACTTACGATATGTTTTGTTCACAGATACATCAACGATGAGGACCCGACGGACGCATTCGGCGTGTTGCGGCTGCACGACTACTTCTACCACCGCGAGCACCTGTTCATCGTCACCGAGCTCCTGCGCGCGAACCTGTACGAGTTCCAGAGGTACAACCTCGAATCCGGCGAAGATCCCTACTTTACCTTACCCGCGCTGAAAAAAATCTCGAGGCAGCTGCTGACGTCGCTGGAGTATCTCCACTCCTTGGACCTCATCCACTGCGACTTGAAGCCGGAGAACATCCTGATCAAGAGCTACAGCAGGTGCGAGGTCAAGGTCATCGACTTTGGCTCCAGTTGCTACGTCACCGACCACCTCAGTTCGTACGTGCAGTCAAGGTCGTATCGAGCGCCCGAGGTGAGTCTCGTTAAATCTTTGAGCTTTTTTCAATCTTTGCGATGGCGATTGTGATGTGCTGACGGCACGCGTGTTTTGTGATTCACAGGTGATCATCGGCGCGGCTTACGACCAAAAGGTGGATTTGTGGAGCCTCGGGTGCGTACTCGCGGAGCTGTACAGCGGCGAGGTGCTGCTGCACAACGACTCGCTCGCGTCGTTGCTCGGTACGTTTATTTTGACTCTCGTATGGGCAATAAGAATGACACGTGTGTTTTGTTTACAGCTCGATGCGTCGGGATATTCGGTCCTTTCGACCCGCGACTGCTCCGCCGCGGACGTTACGCGGCGAACTACTTCACCAAGAGCGGGTTGGTTTACGAGCGGGACGAGACGAGCGAGGAGTTGCGGCTGATGCGGCCGAAGAAGACGACGCTGGCCAGGCGGCTCGGGCTGGACCCCGAGGTGAGTTTATTTTTAGTCATCATACGGGTAATTAGACTGACGTCGTGTTTTGTTTACAGGTGGACGAGGCGGAGTGCGGGAGCGACGGGTTCGTCGGGTTTTTACTGGGGCTGCTGGCGGTGAACCCGGACGAGCGGCTGAGCGCGACGCAGGCGCTGGAGCACCCGTGGCTGGCCGATGTGAATCACAGCCGTGAATCACGCGAGAGCTCGGACGGCGGCGGCGACGCGGTTGGCTCCGGGGTCGTCGAAGGAGAGGGTGACGTCGCCGCGCGCGGGGAAGATACGGGGGGAAAGGGTAGGGATACAGACGGCGGCATCTCCCCGGACGTCATGCCGGTGGAGACGAAGGAGGAGACGAAGGTGATCGAAGAGGTGGAGCCGATGACCGTGGAGACGCGGCTCTGAGTTTTGTTTGACGAAGGATGTCATCACGGAATACAAACGGATGGGAAATACACGCGTTTCACCGCGCCCACCCCGCGCGCTTCGGGGAGCCACCGTCCTTTCGGTACCCCCCGCCGTACCCGCGGTCCCTGTCCCTGCTGCCGTCCCTTTTGTGCGACTTGCGCGACTTTGCGCGGTCTCTGCTGCCGTCGCGGTCTCGCCGGTTTCGCTCTTCGTCTCTCCCGTACGGGTGGGCCCTGTCCCGGCTCCTGCTCCGTCGCCGTTCCTTGCCCACGTCGCGGCTCCTGTCCCTGTGTCGGTCACGATCCCTGTCCCTGTCCCTGTCCCTGTCCCTGTCCTTGTCCCTGTCCCTGTCCCTGTCCCTGTCCCTGTCCTTGTCCTTGTCCTTGTCCTTGTCCTTGTCGTGACCGTCCCGCCTCGAGGGGTCTAGCCCTCGGCCTCTCTCCGTGACTCCCGCGACGTGCGGCGCTCGTTGCCCCAGGTTGACGCTCAGCGCCGCCTTGACGCTCGGGGGCCGTTTGCCGCTGGGCGCCTCCGCCCTGCGCGATCCCCCGCACCCGCCGCACCCGAGCGGCTTGTCGTCGAACCCCAGCTTGACGACTCTTTCGACGAGCCGTCGCCGGGTCACCTCTGGGCACCGCGGGAAGATGGTCTCGAAGTAGTACTGGTCCAGCACGAGGTCGCGTACGAAGGCGCCGATGGTGACGTTCTTGCCGCCCGGCATCGGCGCGAACTCCTCGTCGTCTTTGAAGAACGGATCGAACCATCGCCCGAACTCCTTCGGGTCGCGGACGTACCGCACGTACAGGAAACCGAGGGCGCGAATGTACGGCGAATCGCGGTGGTTGATCAGGTGATTGATGTTGCGGTCGTCGAGCTCCATGGTGAAGAGGCGGTACAGGAGGCAGAAGGCGGTGGACGGCCCGCGCGCGTTGCCGCTCATCCACGGCTCCACGTGGTCCACCTCGTTATAGATCTCGTCGACCAGGTCCATGAAGTCCTCCACCTTGCAGAGCTGCGTGAAGTAGGTCGAATTGAGGACGTTGCTCCGCAGGACCCTCTCCATGTTGTAGCTCTTGCCGTTGTCGACCGCCCCGGTGATGGGCTGAAAACTGGCCATACCGCGTGAGAGACCCTCGCGTCGTCGAGCGTGAAACACCCGCGCCCCTTCGATGCCCCGGCGCCGCAGCTCTCGTCGCAATGAAGGCACCTTCGATTATAACTTTGATGAGGTCGTGGGGCAAATTTTGTTGGCAAAAACTGTGGAGGCCCTATCCGGCGGCGGCCGAGTCGACGGCCGAGGCCCGAGCGCCTGGCACCACACCCCGCCGCGCGAGACATCACGTCTACGCGTCAACGGTTCGTCTCGCACGCGTCGTACCCCTCGACGCGCCGTCGATCACCCAGGGCTCGCCCATCGCACCGGCGCCGCCCTCGCGCAAGCGACCCCGAGAGGCAGAAACAACCTCCGCCCGTCGCCAAGTCGCATCAGCGTCGGCAGATCAGCCGGACGACATGGCCACCGCACGCCGCGACCTCCTCCTGGACATCCAGGCCAAGTCGCAGAAGAAGTGGGCCGATGAGAAGATCTTCGAGGTCTCCGCCCCCAGGGACGGTGCGTTCATCCAGCCCACGCCCACTCACGATCTCACCTCCGATCGCCCGTCGAAGCGTCGGCCGGTCGATCGATCGCGCTTTTCCGGCACCCCGGCACGACTGACCCCGCCCCGCCCCGACCGCGCACACAGGCTCCAAGCCCCCCAAGTTCTTCGGCAACTTCCCGTACCCGTACATGAACGGCATGCTCCACCTCGGCCACGCCTTCTCCCTCTCCAAGCTCGAGTTCGCCTCAGCCTACCACCGCCTCAAGGGCGACGAGGTCCTCTTCCCCTTCGCCTTTCACTGCACCGGCATGCCCATCAAGGCGTCCGCCGATAAGATCAAGAACGAGATGGCCAAATTCGGCAACCCGCCCGTGTTCCCCGTCGTCGACGAGGCTGCCGAGGCTGCCGCCGCCGCCGCCAAGGCTGCCGAGGCTGCCGAGACGGCCAAGAACGCCGATCCCACCAAATTCGCGGCTAAAAAGTCCAAGGCCGTCGCCAAAGCGGGCACCGCCGCCTACCAGTGGCAAATCATGAAGTCGTCCGGGGTCCCGGAGGGCGACATTCCCCCGTTCGCGGACCCGTACCACTGGCTCGACTACTTCCCCCCGCTCGCCAAGCGCGACGTCACCGCCATGGGATGCCAAGTGGACTGGCGCAGGTCGTTCATCACCACCGACCACAACCCATTCTATGACGCGTTCGTCCGGTGGCAGTTCAACACCCTCAAGAGCATCGGTAAGATCATCAAGGCTAAGCGCATGGCGGTGTACTCCCCGCTGGACGGGCAGCCGTGCGCGGACCACGACCGCGCGACGGGCGAGGGTGTCGGGCCGCAGGAGTACGTCCTCGTCAAGATGCGAGTCTACGACGAATGGTGAGTTTTTTTTGAATTTGTTTCTTCTTTTTTCCATCCCGGTACGGGTGATTATACTGTACTGAACACACGTGTTTTGTCGACAGCCTCGCGGGCGAACTGGCGTCGCTGGCGGGTAAAAACGTCTTCCTCGCCGCGGCGACGCTGAGGCCGGAGACCATGTACGGGCAGACCAACTGCTGGGCGCTTCCCGACGGCGACTACGGCGCGTTTGAGATGGCCGACGGCGACGTCATGGTGATGTGCGATCGCGCGGCTCGCAACCTGGCGTTCCAGGAGCACACGAAGACGCCCGGGGTGGTGAACAAGCTGTTGGGTTTCAAGGGCACCGCGCTCATCGGCTGCGCGGTCAAGTCCCCGCTCGCGGTGCTCGAGAAGATTTACTGTCTCCCCATGATGACCATCCTGATGAACAAGGGCACCGGGGTGGTGACGTCCGTCCCGTCGGACTCGCCCATGGACTTCATGGCGCTCGGCGACCTCAAGGCTAAGCCCGCGCTTCGCGAGAAGTTTGGCGTGAAGGACGAGTGGGTGATGCCGTTCGAGGTTGTCCCTTGCGTGCACATCCCGGAGTTTGGCGACGCGTGCGCGCCCATCGTCTGCGAGCAGCTCAAGATTAAGAGCCAGAACGAGAAGGTCAAGCTGGAGGAGGCCAAGGGTAAGACCTACCTCAAGGGCTTCACCGACGGGATCATGCTCCTCGGTGTCCACAAGGGTGAGCCCGTGAAGCTCGTGAAGCAGAAGATCCGCGACATCATGATCGCCGACGGCGGCGCCATCGTATACTCGGAGCCCGAGAAGCAGGTCACGTCCCGCTCCGGCGACGAGTGCGTGGTGGCGCTCACCGACCAGTGGTACCTCGAGTACGGCGAGGACGCCTGGCGCGAGCGCTCCGAGAAGTGCCTCGAGGGCATGGTGACCTACCACGAGGAGGCGCGCAAGGCTTTCCAGCACACCCTCGGTTGGCTCCGCCAGTGGGCGTGCTCCCGCGCCTTTGGCCTCGGCACGCGCATGCCCTGGGATCCCCAGTACCTCATCGAGTCCCTCTCGGATTCCACCATCTACATGGCCTACTACACCGTCGCTCACCTCCTACAGGGCGGGGACATGTACGGCAAGGCCCGCCCCTCCGTGAACCCGGAGGCTATGACGGACGACGTCTGGGACGCCATCTTCCTCGGCACCGAGCCGAGCGCCGGCTCGGCGTTTCCCAAAGACCTACTCGACGAGATGCGAGCAGAGTTCAACTTTTGGTACCCCTTCGACCTGCGCGTCTCTGGCAAGGACCTCATCCAGAACCACCTCACGTTCGCCATCTACAACCACACCGCCATCTGGGACAAGGACGAGGGCAAGTGGCCCAAGGGCTTCCGCACCAACGGGCACCTCTTGCTCAACGGCGAGAAGATGTCCAAGTCCACCGGCAACTTCAAGACGCTCAAGACGGCGATCGAGGAGTACTCCGCGGATGCCATGAGGTTCGCCCTCGCCGACGCGGGCGACGGCATCGAGGACGCCAACTTCGTCCACGACACCGCGAACGCCGCCATTCTCCGGTTCACCAAAGAGCTCGAGTGGATCGAATCCATCCGGAAGGAGTCCGCCGACGGTACGCTCCGGCCCGCGGATTCCCCCGCCACCTTCGCCGATAAGGTGTTCGCGAACGCCATCAACACGGCCATCGCGCAGACCAAGGACCACTACGAGAACATGATGTTCCGAGAGGCGCTCAAGTGCGGGTACTACGACCTGCAATCCGCGCGAGACGCCTATCGCGTCCGGTGCGACGGCGACGCCGGCATGCGCGCCGACCTCGCCGCGAGGTTCATCGAGGTTTCCACGCTGCTCGTCGTCCCGTTCGTGCCCCACACCTGCGAGCACGTCTGGGGGGCCATCCTCGGCAAGGAAGGCAGCGTCACCAAAGCCGGCTTCCCCGTCGGCGACGCACCCGACGCGTCCATCGCCGCCGCGGGCAAGTACCTCGACGATTTGGTCAAAACCGTGCGCGGCGGCGTGGCCAAGGCGACGGCGCCGCCCAAGAAGAAGCCGGCCGTGCCTCCGCCGCCCAAGGTTTGCGAACGCGTGGACTTCTTCGTGGCGGAGAAGTTCGGCGGCTGGCAGGAGGTCTGCCTCGGCATCCTCGCCGATAAGTTTGTCGACGGCGACTTCCCCGCGGTTAACGAGATTCTCGACGCGGTGAAAGCCAGTCCGCTGGCGGAGGATGCGAACTTCAAGAACGTCATGAAGATGGTGATGCCCTTCGTCAAGTTCAAGATGAACGAGGCCAAGGTGGCGGGCGCGGACGCGCTCGGGGTCCGCCTCATCTTCGACGAGGCTGGCGTGTTGAGGGAGAATGCCGATTTCGTGGCGAGGGTGTGCGGGTTGAAATCCATCGGCGTGTTTACGGCTGACGCGAGTTGCGCGGAGAAGGAGGCGGCGGTGAAGGGTGGCGTGAAGGTGGACCAGGCGACGCCGGGGAGCCCGGGCGTGAACTTTGTCGTGACGGAACTCAGCGTGGAGGGCGTCGACATCAACAAGTAATAGGTTGACGTTTGACGGGAGTCTAGCCCCAGTACTGTGCGCATTGAAATATTATCCGACCTGACTCGAGTCTCTTTTTTCGTTAAACGCAGATTCGGCGGCGCGCTTCCTCGGGTGCTCATCGATCGAGAGGCGCGATGGCGGACGCCAAGTACGTGTTCATGAAGATCGTGGCGCCGCTGATGGGTTTCCTCATCGCGAACGTCATGTTCTTCAGCGGGGTGCCCGGGTTTTTGGAGCGGAAGAGGCTGGGCGAGCTGGGCGATTTCAATCCCCTCCCGTACCCCGTCATCCTCGCCAACTGCGCCTCGTGGATCGCGTACTCGCTGTACATCGACGACTACTTCCTCTTCTTCGCCAACGCGCCGGGGATGCTCGTCGGCGTCTACTTCACCATGGTGGGCTACGGCCTCTCGCCGTACGGGGGGAAGACCCGGGATGCCATCGAGCGGTGGACGGTGGGTCTGGTCGGCGCGCTGCTCGCGCTGACCCTGTACGTGGGACTGGTGGCGAAGAAGGAGAGCGACGGGCACAAGCAAACGACCATCGGGCTGTTCTGTAACGCGGTGCTGCTCGTGTACTACGCGTCGCCGCTCACGACGATCAAGGAGGTGCTCGAGAAGCGTGACGCGTCATCGCTTTACTGGCCGATATCGTGCGCCAACATCGTCAACGGGATGTCTTGGGCGACGTACGGCTTGGCGCTGAACGATTGGCTGCTCTTCGCGCCCAACGCGGTGGGCGCGGCGCTCGGTGCGTCGCAGATGGCGCTGATCCGCGCGTATCCATCGCGCGGGGACGGTGGTGGAGCTGGCGGCGAGAGGCTCGAAGCCCAGAGACGAACATCGATGCGGCAAACGCCGAGCACCACGGACCTTCTCTCCGACCCGATGGGCCCGGGCGCGGAGACGAACGCGTAGCACTAGCGTTAGCACACTACTAGCTAGCTAGATACGATGCAGTGAACGATGATAGACTGATCAGTGTCATCATCACAAGATTTCGGCTGTAAGTGTAGTGTTTAAACCCCATCCTCTTCTAAAACCCGGACTCACTTTCGCTGCTCTGGCGAGCACACGAGACCGGCGGCGTCCGCGCCAACCTTTCCGAGGTTGCAAACCGGGCACACCGACCCCTCCTGCTCCTTCACGAACCTCGCGCCGCACGTGGGGCATGCGCAGTCCGCGGTGCCCCTGTAGATGGGCACGAACGTCGCGGCGCACACCACGAAGGGGTTGCGGGAGTCGTAGTCGAGCTCAACCTCATCCTTGTTCTCGCGCTCGCAAGCCTGCAGCACCTGCTTCGCCTGCTGCGCAACCTTGACGGGCGGCGACAGCTCCAGCAGCCTCCTCGAAAACTCGGCGGCGGTGTTGAAGTTCTTGAGCTTGAAGAAGATGGACATCGCGGACCGCAAGGACAGCGACAGGTGAATCGGCTGCATCGAGCAGTGCGTAAAGTACGCGGCGAGCTCCGCCGCGCGCTTCGGATCATCCTTGAACTCCTTGCGCTTGATCTCGATGCGAAGCGCGCTGGCGTACTCGCGCGCGATGCCCAACAGCTCCCGAACCTCGTCAACCTCGCGCCTGGACTCCACGAGGAGCACCGCGATGGAGTGGATGATGCCCTGGAACATCTTGAGCGCCTCGCCAAACTTACCCTCCGTCGTGGTCTTGTACGCCGCCTTGAGCCGTTCCTCCAGGAGGGGCAGCGAAGACACGAGCGCGGGAGCGCAGCCCATGCCGGGCGGCAAATCGCTGTTCCAGTTCCTACCGAGCGGGAAGGAAAGGCTCGGGGCGGACGTCACGCCGGACATAGCCGCGTGCGTCGCCAGCGCCGCGTCGATGAAGTGCTGACGCAACGGCGCGAAATTGACCACGCCGAGCTGCCTGTTGAGCAGCTTCATCGCGCTGTCAAAGTCACCAGCCGCCGCGTGCTCGCCGGGGATCGCGCTCTTCTGCGTCCATCGCCTCGCGACCGGGATACCCGCGGTGGGAGCGACGAACACCTCGCCGACGACGTCGCCCCCGTCGGCATCCCCGCCCCCCGCGCCGAGATCCGCGGGGAGCTCCAAATCCTCCATGTCCCATCCAGCGTCGGACCCGTCGTCCTCGCCGTCGCCCTCGCGCTCCTCGTCGTCGCCCAGGCCGAGCCCCGCGAGCGGGTCCTCCTCCTTCTCCTCCTTCTCGCCGCCGAGGTCGAGGTCGAGGTCGTCGCCCCATCCAGCGCCGGCGTCGTCGTCTTCATCCATGACGTAATCGCTCGCCGCGATGTCGCCCGCCAACACACCCTCGAAGAAGCCCTTGGTGACGGTGAGCAAAGGCCAGTTGTCCTCCTGGGTGATGGGCTCGGGCGGGGTCATGAGCACGCCGGTGCCGTCAATCTCCGGGACGACGCACCCGGCTTCGGTCAAGATGGTCTCCAGTCGCGCCGCGTCCTCAGCCATGCCGTGGGTCTTGGCGGTGAGGTACGCGAGGGGGTACTGGCCGGACTCCTCTAGAATGCGGAGCCTCTCCGGAATGTCTCCGAGGTAGAGCGCGTTGTGGAACTGTCCCATGACGTCGCTTCGCATCTCTGCGATTTTGAGCATCTTCTTGAGCTTCTCGGTGTTGCCCGTGATGAGGTACAGGAAGGAGAGGCGCTCAAAGTTCTTGGTCTTCTGGTAGGCAAACTCGACGATCTGGTGGTTACCCTGCCTGAGCGCCTGGACGCCGAGCTCGTGCCAAGTGTCCTTGTCGTCGAGCTCCTGCGCGGCGGCCAGCGCCACCTCGATGTTACCGCACTCGATGGCGAGGTCGAAGCGGGTCCGCTCATCCTTTACGAAATGAAGCGCAACCTCGGGGAAACCCTTGTTCTGGAGGTACGCGATGATGCTCTGGCCGCACAGCGCGCCGGACTTGATCATCGAGAGCACCTGATCGTACTTTTTCTGGATGAGCGCGAGCTTGAACATGTACTCCGAGGTGTCAATCTGAATCTGCCTGTTTTTGCCATCCCTGTCCAGGCAGTACACCACGCCGCCGAAAACCTTGGTGAGATACACCGGCGTGTCCAACGTGCGGATGATGCCAGAGTCTCCGTTGGGAAGGGCGTACTTGATGTGGTTAAGGGTGGTGTAAACGAACACGCCGCAGTCGTCCCACGCGCCGGACTTGACGCGAATGGTCTCGTGCACGGTGCACGCGTGACCGAGCTTGCGGTTAGCGACGACGATGGCGTGCTTGGACAGCATCGCCACCAGGGACATATCCGCGGACCACACCACGTACTTGATGGACGGCGTCGCGAGCTCGGCCATCGTGGACCGCTGCTGGACGTCGTAGAGGATCATCTTGTCGTCGGATCGGCACAGGAGCGTCCCGGTACCGGCGTAGAAGATCCCGTCGCACGCGGCGTCGGGCGGAGAGCAGCGCTTGGTCACCTCGTTCTTGAGGTTCTTAATCTGAATCTCGTGCGCACCCTTGTCCAGGACGGCGAAGCGGTTGCGCGCGACGAACACCGCGGAGGAGCCGGTGCCCCTTCGCGAGTCCACGGCTTCGCCGGTGGGTCCTTTGGGTAGCATGTGGAGCTCGTACCCGCCGCCATCCGCGTCAAAGTTGACGAGCACGGCGTTCTCCGCCGGGTTGTAGCTCATAGACCGGGGCGCGGCGCTGTGTCCACCGCGCGCGCTGCGGACGGAGATGAGCGGGTTATCGCGGTTGGACCCGTAGTCGTAGGCGCGGAGGTAACGGTCCTTCACGTAGTAGAGGGTTCCTTGGTGCTGCGCGTACGCGGGTCGTTCTCGCTCGAGCTTGAAGACGATCATGCCCGAGTCGTGGCCGGCGGCGAGGAGGTTCACCTCGGGGTGCGTGGCGAGGATCCAGAACCTGTCGTGCTCGCGTCGAAAGGTTTGCACGCCGGTTCGCTTGGACATGTCCCAGACGCGGATGCTCTTGTCTTCCGAGTTGGACACGATGATATCCTGCCTGGCGTGGAACATGCAGCAGGATACGTTGTTGACGTGCCCGCGGAGGGTATCAACCTCCCAAGCCTTGGTGTCGTTCATGCGCCAGAGCTTCACCTGGCGGTCGTCCGCGCCGGAGACGATGAGCGGGAGCGACGGGTGGAATCCAGCCCAGTTGACGCCCCTGTCGTGGCCCTCCAGCACGTACTTGACCACCGCGTCGCCTGCGAACAAAACGGATCACGTCATTCTAATCGCGCATACGAGAAATAAAGTAGAAACTCACCGCCGCCGAAGAGGTCGTCGCCGCGCATCTCCTTGGGCATGTGTCTGCTGAACGGATCCTCACCGCCGGGGGCGACGCTCTTCTTGCGAAGGCCGCCGATGTCCCAGACGCGAACCGTCTGATCCAGCGACGCGGACACCACCAGGTCCTCCTTGGGGTGGAAGCTCGCGCACATGACGTAGTGGTTGTGGCCCGTCAGCACGCTGATGCAGCTCCTGGACTGCCAGTTCCAGATCCGAATCGTCTGATCGTCGGACGCGGAGACGATCCATGGGTACTCGGGGTGGAACTGAACCGTTCGGATGTAGTCGAGGTGCCCGAGGAGGGTGTACAGGCATCGGCGAAGCTTGTAGTTCCAAACCTTGATCTTGTAGTCGTCGCCTGGCGCGGGTGGGCGTGGGGAGAGGGTGGTGGGTGGGTGGGGGTATCGTCAGCGTCGGTCGTGTGTCGATTCGGTTCGGTGATGGCCGTGGATCGAAACGCGTTCCAGGCGGCGGCGGCAAACTCCGGCCCGGGGGGATGATCAGATTAAATCTAAATCTGCACCCGACTCGTTGTTTGCTCTCTGCGCGGATGTAGGGTTTTTTTGGGGGCGGGGTGGACTCCGATCCTCGGGGCGGACCGCGTCGACGCGTCCGGGATCGGGTCGTGACGGGATCGGGTTCGTACCTCCGGACACGAACAGCGGCTGCGATTGGTGGAAGCTGACACCGCGGACGGGACCGTCGTGTTCGTCGAAGCGATCGATCAGGGTACCCATGCGGTAGTCCCACAGCTGGATCACACCGCTGTGCAGGGACGCGAGGATCCATGGGCGCTTCGGGTGGAAGCTCAGGCCCTTGACGCGGTTGCTCTTGGTCTGTGTGAGGTGGATGACGAGTGAGTGAAGGTCAGCGACGCGTTCGAACACGGGTCGATCGGGGGCGACGTCGTCCGTGTGGGCGGTCCAAGAGGGGGGTGGGTGCCCGGGCCAATTTTCAGGTCCGTTCGACGCTTGCGTGCGCGACGAGTGCGGGATGGGAAGGTTGGGCGAACGAACGCGCACCTCGAACTTGGTGAGCATCGCGACCGGGTTTTAAGCCGAGCCGCGCCGGGTTGAATCCCTCCTGGTGTTGTGTCTACGCGACGCGCGAGAACTCTCCTTCGCGCTGGCGCACTCGCGGCCTCTCCCGCGCCTCTCAATGAGATGACTCGATAGGTTCGAAGTCGAAGTCACACCCAGGCGCGCGGCCTCCGATTCGCAAATTTCATCCTGATGACTATTTGCCCATACGTATGCACGTCGAGTACAAATGACTCAGGAATGACGGTTCAACGCGTTCCATACACCAGGAAACAGAGATCGACTTTTGAGATTCCTCCTCCGCGCCTTTTGGAGATGGTGGATCAGCCTCTGCCGTCAAAGGACCTCCCTCAGAACGACGCGCTCCGCGGGTCGAGCACCGCGGGCGGCCACCCACGCCGGTCGGGAGCGGGGGAAACCAACGCAGGGAGACGGGAACGATCCCGCGCGGGTGTGAACCGGAGGGGGCGATACGGCGGTAGGGATCGGGGCACAGAGCGGACGCGCCGTCTGGAGAGGGGGGAGAGACGCGGCGAGCCGAATCTGCGAATCTTGCGTCGCATGGCGACCGCGGGCGAGCGAGCGCACGGGGTGGTGGCCCAACCGACGAATCCAAAGTACCGGCTGGTGCACATAGGCTTCACCTCACCCGGCGGCCCGACGCACAACGTCGATAAGAACGCGTGCGGGTACCGCTACGACTCCATCGGCATATGCAACGGAGTCATCAACGCGGGCGCGTCCTGCGAGCGGCTGCAGTACGACCCGACCGATCCCGCTCGCATGGCTGAAGAACTCGGCAGGTACGACGGGTACATCGTGCGCATCAACCCGGGACAGCTGTCCAGACCCGGGGTGCCCACCGGCGCGCAACAGGTCTTCGATGAACTCATGGACTCGTTCGTGCACGCGGGTAAGCCCGTGTGGTCGTCGCCGCAGGTGCAAAAGAGCATGGGAGCGAAGGACGCGCTGGTCCGGATCAACCGCATGGCGTGCGGCCTGCCGGACACCCTCGCGTACTACACCCCGGAGGAGTTCCGGACAAACTTTGTCAAAACCGCCGCGTTTCAGCCACGGGTCATCAAGCAGAACAGGGGCAGCGCGGGCGAGGGCATCTGGCTGTGCTGGCTCGTCGATAAGCCTCATTGCGAAAAGTTCGGCGACGCCGAGTTGCGCGTCGGCGATCGACTCAAGCTCATGGAGATGAACGACGAGCACGTGGAGTACCACACGGTGGGTGAGTTCATGGAGTTTTGCGTCAACGGGCCGGATGACGTGGCAAAGGCTGGCACGTGGCACAGCGTGTTCCCCGGGAAGTACCTCACCGGCCAGGGTTCTCACCTCGTGGATCAGCGACTCATGCCTCGCATCGCGGAGGGCGAGGTTCGCATGCTGATGGTGCGGGACCAGCTGTTCCAGATCATCCACAAGAAACCCAAGGCTGACGGGGGCATGAGCGCGGTGGGCGGGAACAACGTGCCGACGTTTTACAAGCCGGACGCGCCGGAGTTTGCGGGCCTGCGCGAGAAGTTCATCAAGGAGGACGTGCCGCGCTTGCTCGAGGTGATGGAGTTGCAGGATCAGCCGCTGCCGCTGCTGTGGACCGCGGACTTCATCCCGATGGACAGCGACGAGTTCCCGGGCGGCACGGTGTACAAGGTTGGGGAGTTCAACTGCTCGTGCGTGGGCGTGAGCAAGTTTATGGCCAGCGCCAAGGGTGGGGTGATTGAGGACGTGAGCGACGAGGATTATTGGGAGGGCATGAGGCTGTGCGATTTGATCGGTAAACAGGTCGTGGAGGCGATGGACACGCACTGGGCGGCGCTGCAGAAGGAGATCGCGGGACATCCCGGCCGAGGCGGTGGATGAACCAATCCATTCACGCCGGGACACGCGCACGAAGCGAGACGAGAAGGCGGCGGCGAGGCGAACCGGTGGTTCATTTTTTATCAATCCCATCGAAACGTACGAAAATCACAAACCTCGTCGGTTGAACTCCTCCATCTTCTGCGCCAACAGCTTCCACACCTCCTCCCCGTTCAACCGTTGCTCCAGCGTATAACCCCGCGTCCTGTCCGGGTGGAACCGTAGCGCCGCCTTCTTATACGCCTTTTTCACAGCCGCCGGGTTCGCCGCGTCAACGTCGGGGTAGCCGAGGACTCGAAGAGCCCCGGGTAGGTCCTCGCCGCCGATGCAGTCCGCCGCGCCCGCCGCCGCATCCTCGCGCAGGTTCTCCGCCGCGGCGCTCGCGCGCTCCCGCTCGGCGCGGTCGTCCGCCGCGCGCTGCGCCGCGGCTCTCATCGCCGCCTCGCGCGCAGCCGCCTCCGCCGCGCGCGCCGCTCGAGCGGCGTCGTTGCGCCGACGGACCTCCTCCTCCGCCTCCATCGCCTTTCGCTCGCGCTCCATCCGCGCGGTCTCCCGTTCTACTCGCCTCGCGTCGGCGGCCACCTTCTCCGCGGCGAGGCGTGTCTCCATCGCGCGTAACCGCGCCTCGGTCTGCGCCGCGCGCTCCGCCGCGCGCTGTTCGATGACGTCGTCGCCGTAAATCTTTTCCCGTCGAGGCGGCGACAACGCATCTTCAAATTCATCCTCCGCGGGCGGGGCGCTCGGGTCAGGCCTCTCCCCAGGCCCGAACACCGTGCGACGGAACGCCATCCCCGCGAGGTCGAAATCCTCGTCTTTATACCGTCGCCGGGGCGTCTTGCCGTGCGGGCTCTTCGGTGACCGCGGCGAGTCGGTTCGCAGCGTGACGTCCTCGACGTCCACCCCATTCGTCGAGGTCGAGGTCCTTCCCGCCTCATCAGACTCGCTCCGTCGCAGCGCCTCCGTCATCTCGGCATCCTCCTTGGACCGCGCCAACGCCTCGAGCAGCTGCCGTGTCTCCTCGAGTTCCTCCGGGATGATGGATGGAACCGAGTCGACGCCGGATGCCGTTCCGGAAGCCGCTCCGGAAGCCGAAGCGCCGCGGAGAAACGATGGGTCGAGATGCGGCGGCGTCGCGTTGTGTGCCGCGCGGTGAGTGTTGTCCGGGTACACCGGCGAGTAATGCGTTTGCCGCGACGGTGGCGTGGGTGGTTTAGGGTGCGAGGATTCGTCCGTCGTCGTCGTCCGCGGTGACGCGTTTGATACCCTGTCGTACCATTCCTGCGCTCGTCGTTCTCCCTCGGCTCGAGCTTTGGACTTGCGGTCGCGTTCGAATTCCTCCTCGCTGGCGCGGAGTGCCTCCGCGAGGGTGAACGCGTCCTCGTCTTCTTCGTCCCACGCGCCGGCTCTGGCGTTCATGGCGACGCCGAAGTCCACCTCGACGTCGCGGCCCGGCCTCCAGTCCTTCGTGGGCGTCGATCTCGCCTCGAACTTCCATCGATCCTCGAGGTGACGCGCGCGGAGTTCGGCCGCCTCGGCAGCCTGCGCGGCGCGTATCGCGGCCTCGCGCGCGGCGCGAACCTCGCTCTTCATGGCTTTCATGCGCTCGGCCTCGCGCTCGCTCGCGCGGAGGGCCTCGAAGAGCTGCGCCTCCTCCTCCTGTGGGGTACACTCGAGTGGGCACGCGTGTCAGCGGTGAAATAATTCACGGGGGCCATGATGCGAGGCGTTGACCGGGGCATCACTGGGCGTGTTCGGGGGCGCGAGGCGGGTCGGACTCACCTGTCGTGATCTCGGGGCACTCATCGCTAGGGCTAGGCTAAGGTGGAGGCGCGCCGCGGGCTATCCTCCGCGCCGCGCCCTCCAACTGTGTGCGCGAGCGTCAACTCCGAGACTTCAATAGGACACAGCGGAGAGCCTGAAATAAGTGTTAACACTTCGAGCATGAGCGCCGCGTGGTGGGATGCCCCCGTCGCTTCGGTCGTGGTTCGCCCCGAGGCGACCGACGCGGGGGAAACGTCCGCGTCGGGATCCTTCGGATGCGACGTGCGCGATGCGGGCGGCCACCGCAAGCGCGGAGCACCCCCGCCCGGTAGGAGTCCAAACCTCATCGCGTCCACCGAGTCTTCTCCGTCCCGCGCGGTCGACGGCGCGGCGTTGCGAACGTTCGTCGCGTCCGCGCCGCGACTCTGCGTCAACATCGGCGCGACGTGGTGCACGCCGTGCGTCAGGTTCCATCCAAAGTTCGCCGACATGAGCGCAGCCTTCCCCGACGTATCGTTCGTCACAGTCGACATCGATGCGCTCGATGACGGGATCCTGGACGAACTCGACGTCGAGACGGTGCCCACGTTTCTGCTGATGAAGAACGGGAGGGAGGTGACGAGGGTGGTCGGCGTGGCGCACAAGAGGCCGGCGAGGCCCCTCGCGGCGGCCATACGCCGGCACCTCTGCTCATGAGGCGAGAGCGCCACTCAGAGACTAGCTACTAGTTTAGGGAATGTATCAGCGGCGCGCCGACGATTGGAACGGAACGGATAGACTAACGATACACGCACGGACAGGCCCACTGAACGACACTAGAGCGATCCCTGCGTCACGTTGTACGCCCCAACGAGCGGCACACCCGGCCCTTCCACCCCCGCGGTCACCGCGGCGCCCGCGACGGCTTCCTGAAAGTCCCGAGCCGCCGCGATGTTTCTAGCGTTGGCGCAGAGATCCGTAGACCGTTTCGAATCCGCCTCCCACCGCCGTGACGTCTCGTACACCGTCCGTGGGCTCAACGAGCCGAGCGCGAGGGACGTACCGAACAGCCTGAAGAACGCGCTGAGCTTGTTCTCCAGCACGCGATCGTACATCTTCCGAAACTCCCGGTTATTCGTCGCCGTGTAAAAATCGAGGAAACCGGAAAAGTTCGCGAGCGTCTCCGTCTCGCCGCCCGGCATGCGAAACGGCACGGGCGGGATCGCAACCGCCGCCTCCTCCGCCGCGAGCGCCAGCATCCGCTCCTCGCTGAACATCACGAACGCGTTGTCCGTTCGACTCCGGCCTTTACGTCGTTTGACGA
>Ga0209631_10003148_pt1 | contig 19265 bp, 19 predicted proteins | sample COG_08_FD_184752 | JGI IMG/M metagenome (GOLD analysis project Ga0209631, IMG submission 184752) | Pelagic Microbial community sample from North Sea - COGITO 998_met_08 (SPAdes) (version 2) | ecosystem: Environmental > Aquatic > Marine > Neritic zone/Coastal water | place: Helgoland, sampling...
CGGCTAGCCGCGGCCCGTTGGCTACCCGTAGAGCGGTGCGGTCAGCCGCACCTGAGCGGGATGCAACACATCGATGTCGGTCAATGACTAGACGTAGCGGGTTTTAGATCTGTTCGAAATAGCGACGACGTTCCCAATCGGTAACGGCTCGTTCACTGGCAGCAACTTCCATAGCGAAGTGGTGTGCATAGTGATCAACGACGGAATCGTCAAGCAGCCGGCGAGCTTCGGTGCTCGCCCGGAACCGGTCATTGGCAGCGCTCAGTGTGGTCTCGATCGCTGGGGCATCGCTTGTATACGCGTCGCCAACCAGTTCGACAGGAGGTTCGATGTGTTGCTCGATGCCGTCGAGTCCACTTGCGATCGCGGCAGCAAACGCTAGATACGGGTTCGTGTCGGCGCCGGGCAGTCGGCATTCGATCCGGCGGCTGGCACCGGTACCGACGATACGAAACGATGCGGTGCGGTTGTCGTGTGACCAGGCGATCTGCGTGGGAGCCCACGACTGACTCTGATAGCGCTTGTACGAGTTGACAGTGGGTGCGTACAGCGGCATGAGGTCGGGCGTGTGGTGCATCCAACCACCCAGGAACCAACGGAAGATGTCGGACTCATCGCCGTCGTCAGCCGTGAAGGCATTGGCGCTGCCCTGCCACAGCGATAGGTGCAGATGACAGCTGCTTCCCGGCTGATCGGCATGGGGTTTGGCCATGAACGAAACACTCACGCCGAGCTGGTCGGCGAGTTCTTTCATGCCTTGTTTCATCACGACATGGCGGTCGGCCATCGTCAAGACTTCCGCGTAACGCACGTTGAGCTCGTGTTGGCCGATGGCGGCTTCGCCCTTGGAGTTCTCGACAGGGATCTCTGATGCGCTCAGCGTTCGCCGAGCCGCCCCCACATAGTCTTCGACTCTGGCGCCTTGCACCAGGTGGTAGTCCTCGACGTACCAGCCGGCAGCGTCAAGGCCGTGGTAGTTCTTCTCATGGGCGGTGCGGTAGCTGTCGCGGTAGAGGAAGAACTCAAGTTCTGACGCAGCAGCGGCATGGAAACCAGCGTTGGTCAATCGGTCGACCTGGCGGCGCAAGATGGATCGGGGAGCGACGTCGATGAGTTTGTGGGTGTCGTTCGACTCAACATCACACAACACGATCGCCGTGCGGTCAGTCCAACCTGCTGGCCGCAACGTGGCAGTGTCCGGGACGAGATGGAAGTCGCCGTACCCGCCACTCCAATCCGAGAAGTCGAACCCTTCGACCGGCTCCATAGCCATGTCGACCGTGAGCAGGTAATCGCAGGCATGGGTGCCGTCGGTGAGTCCGGCCTCGAGGAAGAACCCTGCGTCGAACCGTTTGCCCAGCAGACGGCCATAGTGATCGGTGAACCCGACAACAACCGTGTCGATCGTGCCAGCCGCCACCGCGGCGTTCAACTCAGCAGGTGTCATTGGTTAGTCCGATCTATTGGTCAAATTCCTGTAACTGTTCACTCAATTGGTGAGCGGCTTCGGCAACACGCAGGCCGATGTCGTGGCTGCGGTCCGGGTTGGGGAAACGATAGGTGGGACCGTGCACGCGTAGGGCGGCAACCACCCCGTCGGGTCCGAAGACAGGTGCGGCGACCGAGTTGATCCCTTCGGCGAACTCTTCGTAGACCCAGACGTAACCTGCCGATCGAACCTGTGTCAGTCGTTCCTGCAGTTCGACTGCTGAGGTCAGCGTGGACTGGGTCATCGCTTCGAGCCCACCATCGATGTATGCCTGTATCGCAGCATCGCCGAGGTGGGCAAGGATGGCAATGCCTGCCGACAGCGAGTGTGCGGGCCCAGACTCGCCTGTCCAGTCGCGGACCTGTACGTCTTGGCCAGACTCGACCATGTCCATGAAATGCACCTGTCGGCCCTCGAGAATGTCGAGGCCGCTCGCTTCCTCGGTTTGTTCACTGAGGTCTACGAGGAATGGTTGCGCGGCTGCGATCAGACTGCGCCCTTGCGAGGACCCGCCAGCGATCTCCTCGATCGCTGGACCGAGGCGATACTCGCCGCCGATTTGGTCCTGTTCGATAGCACCTTCGGTCTCGAGCGCATTCAACAGCCGGGCCACTGTTGACTTCGGCAGATCGACTCGTTCGGCGAGTTCGGTTACCCCGCTTGGGCCTACGGCTAGGGCACGCAAGATCGCGAAAGCTCGTTCGATCGATTGCACAGCCATCCCGTCAACCTAGTCCGGCTCCGACTGCGTTCCGCATGGTGGAACAGCGATGTGACGTGAATGACAGCGTCCTCCTCGGCTAAAGCGGGAAACGGTGTCCGACGAATGTCGGCCCGAGCGGAGCGGAGCTACGCGGTGAGTGGTTTGGCTGGATGAGCGGGAAACGATGTCCGACGAATGTCGGCCCGAGCGGAGCGGAGCTACACCGTGAGTGGTTTGGCGAGCTTGACTCGGTCGATGGCGTCTGGATTCGAGAGCGCCTGCATGGCATTTTCGTAGTCGGGCAATGAATAGACGGCCCCATCGTCGTTGATCATCACGAATCGGTCGAGTCCTTCGAGGAAGGTCCGGTCGTGACTTACGGCGATCACCGTGCCGACGAAACTGTCGAGTGCCTGTTCGAGCGCTTCGGATGATTCGATGTCGAGGTTGTCGGTCGGTTCGTCGAGCAGCAACACATTGTGGCCTTCAAGTTCCATACACAAGATCTCGAGCCGGGCCTTCTGCCCACCCGACAACGTCTCGAACTCCTGGCGGGCATGGGTTGCCAGGCCGTAACGACCGAGCGCTTTCATGGCCTTCACTTCTTCGGTGACTCGTTCCCGCACGATGTCCAGGGCTTCGCGGCCAAGGAAATCTGGCCGGTCATTGATCTGGCTGAACGTGCCGATCGAGGTGCGAGGGCCAAGTCCAATGGTGCCTTCGTCGGCCTCGATTTCGCCAGCGAGCGCTCGGAGTAGGTGGGTTTTGCCGGTGCCGTTCGGTCCGATGAGACCAACCCGTTCGCCGAAGTGGACCTCGTCGGAGAAGGGGAAGAACAGGTCGCCGATGGCAACGTCGACCATGTTCACCACCCTTCGAGCTGAGTCGGCACCGCGGAGAGCGACGGTGATCTGCTGGTCGGGCACCGGGGGAGGAGGCGGTCCCTTGGCCACGAACTTCTCCCACCGGGTCTCGGCTGCATTGGCTTTGGTTGCGTTCTTGAAGTTGGAGGCGGCACGGGCCTTCATGACCTTCATGTGTTTGAAGAGTCGGCGTTCCTCCTGGTCCCAACGTTTGACAGCATCGCCGAGCAGCGCCTGACGCTTCTCCCGGGCCTCGGGGAACGTGGCATAACTGCCACCGTGGACCCAACAGCCGGAGCCTTCGAGCACCACAATCTTGGTGGCGACCCGTTCGAGCAACGAACGGTCGTGACTCACCATCAAGATGGTGCTTGGGCAGTTGATGATCTGTTCTTCGAGCCAGACGCGGGTCGGGATATCGAGATAGTTGTCAGGCTCATCGAGCAGGAGTACGTCGGCACCCGATGTCAGCAGCAGGTCGAGTACGAGCCGTTTGCGTTCGCCACCGGACAGTTCGCCGACCTTACGAGTTGCAAAGTCTTCGACAGGGGTTTTGATGCTGCGTTCCGCCGCGGCAGCCCATCGGGCTTCGAGCTCGTAGCCACCGAGATCACCCCAGGTGGTGATGGCCTCGGCGAACTGCATGCCGTCGTCGGTGCCGTCATTCATCGCCTTTTCGGCAGCAACCATGGCTTTGCCCGCTGCTCGTAGTGCTGGTTCGGCGACGTCGAGCAGCATTTCTCGGAGGCCAGCGCTGGGGTCGCCCATGCCCACGTCCTGGCTCATGGTCAGGAAGGTTCCACCAATAGATACCTCGCCGCCATCGGCTTCAAGCTCCCCGGACAAGATGCGCAGCACCGTGCTCTTACCGACCCCGTTGGGACCAACAATGGCCGCATGGTCGCCTGGCGCAACACCGAAACTGACATCGAAGAACAGGGAGTCAGCTGCCGGCGGTGCGTAGTCGAGCTCAGATACCACGATTGCACTCACCGGTTGACCTTATTGGCTGTCGCCGACAAAGCCCGGCGAGTAAAACTGTGACATGGATGCACCCGTGAGCTCGCAGCAGTTGGTACGGCTCCTTGCCGATGACGATCGGTGCAAGATTGCGGCCGCGCTTGTCCTCGCCGGGGAGCCTTTGGCTGCAGCAGAGGTTGCCGAGGCCACCGGTCTCAGCATCCGAGATGTGGTGGACAGCGGGTCCCGGCTTGTCAGTGGAGGGCTGCTCGACGGTGACGCAGATTCGTATTCGGTCATCGACGGTGTGTTTCAGCACGCAGCCCGAGCCGAGGCCCCACCGGCTCCCGTATCAGCGCATTCCGACCAGCCCGACGACGTTGCCCGGGTGCTCGACCTGGTATTCACCGACGGCAAGCTCGTTCAGTGGCCGGCGAAACGAACCAAACGGCTGCTGGTGCTTGATCATCTCGCCCAACAGTTCGACATTGGCAAGCGTTATAAGGAGATCGAAGTCAACGATCTGTTACGACCGTTCAACGACGACGTCGCCACCATGCGCCGTTACCTGGTCGACGAACAGTTTCTGGACCGGGGCAACGGGGAGTACTGGCGCTGCGGCGGCACCTTCTAACGAACCGGTGCCAGGCACGCGTTCGTTATGCCCATGAGCGATATGACCGGTTCAACCGTGCTACTTGTTATCGACGCGATCAGCTGCTGGCACGGTGAGCCAGGAGTGTTGCGTGATCGAGCGGGCGTTGACCTTCTGATGGGCCTTGGACGCCGATCTTGAAGTCGTCGAACCCGGCGGCTTGCATCGTGCTCACGATGGTGTCGGGGAAAGTTCGTAGGCGGTTGTGACCTTGTGGTCGAAAGGCGACCCATGCCTCTCGGCCGAGTTTGCGGCGAAGAACGACACCAGGGCAGGGGCGCCGGGCTTGAACACTCGGGCGAACTCGCTGAAGGCATTGTCGAGTGCGTCGACTGGCATGTGAATCAGGGAGTACCGAGACATGACTCCAGCGAATGCGGAATCAGCAACGGCTAACGCGGTGATGTCACCCACCTCGAACGTCAACTCAGGAAACAAGCGCTGCGCCTTCAAGACCATGGCTGGTGTGATGTCATATCCAACGACATTCAAACCGAGCTGGGCCAGATGGTTGGTGACGAATCCGGGCCCACATCCGAGATCAGCAACCAGGCCGTCGCCAACGGCAGCTTGTTTGGCAAACTCTGCGGTCCACTCACGGCGGAGTCTGTCGTTATCGAGACCACCACGATTGACCTCTGTATACAGGTCAACCGAAGCGTCGTACGAGTCTCGGACGTCGTCGATCACTCGCGGACCGCGGCCGTGTCTTGTTAGGTGAAGGTGGGAAAGCTGACGGTGGGGTCGCGGTCGAGCTGTTCGACGAGTGCGATCTCCCAGGTCAGGTAGTCGCGCATATGTTGCTCGACGACATCACCTTCGTGGTCATAGGGCTTGTACCAAACGTCGTTTGCGTCGGTGGTGGCTCGGTCGAAGCCGGGTTCCATGTCGTAACCAGCATGGCGCCAGCCCTTGTTGCCAGCGGCGAGCGCAACGACGGTGGTCTTTGGCCACAGCGATTGGGCTTCGGGGACAGCAAGTTTGGCCAGTTGGCCGTCAGACGCGGTGATCGCCAGGTACTCGGTGTCGCCGATGGCTTCTCGAGCCTGCTCAAGCCGGCTGCGCACGCCCCACCACGCGCCAGGGATGTGACCACGTTTGCGGAACTTCAGACTGGAGCCGATGTCGAGCACGGTGGTGGTGTCGGGATGATCGTTCAGCCGCTCGGCAAGTTCGGCAACCTTCACGATCGGCGCCGCAGGCACCGGCTGACGGGTGCCCGGGCCACTTCCCAACGGATGTCCTTCGATGCCGCCAGCTAACACCACTGCGTCGGACCAGCCGAGCTGCTGCAGCCACGATGCGGTCATCGTGGCTCGCACGCCATTGTCATCAACAAGTACAAGTCGGGCATTGCGGGTGGCGACGTATTCATCGGTTGCCTGCACGAGCTGACCTCCGGGAGCAGAGACGCTGCCCTCGATGTGGCCTTCGTTGAACTCCTCGGGTGTGCGAACGTCGAGCACGTAGGTCGTGCGCTGCGGGTCAGCCCGCCATCGTGCTAACTCGTTTGCACCGATCTCGTGCACGTTGAATCGTTTGCCCACAGCAGCGGCTGCAGCGGTCGACCACTTCTCCGAATCGTCCGACGGATCGGGTGCATGCGTCTCGTGGCCACGGGCAACTTCGTAACCGGCGAGTTCCCATCCCATAGTGCCGTTCTCCAGTGCGACCACGCGGTTCTCGATGCCGGCATTGATCAACGACTGGGTCCCAATGATGCTGCGGGTGCGTCCGGCACAGTTGACGACGACGAGCGTGTCGGAGTCTGGTGCCATCTCCTTCACCCGATGCACGAGTTCGGCCCCGGGGCAGTCGACTCCGGTTGGGATGCTCATGTTGCGATACTCGTTCATCGGCCGTGAGTCGAGAATGACCATGTCGGCGTCGGCGTCGATCAGAGCTTTCAGCTCGGCGGCAGGCATACGTGGCGTGTCATAGGTGTGTTCGACGTACTCGCCGAAGGCCTTCGATGGCACATTGACACCGGCGTAGAGTTCCCCGCCATGTGCTGCCCATCCGGCAGTGCCATCTTCGAGGACGTGGCAGTTCGTGTAGCCGAGCGAGGTAGCCACGGCAGCAGCTCGGGTGGCCAATTCGGGGTCGTCGCTGTCGGGCCCAGCATCGCACCAGACGATGCGGGTCGACAGGCGGGGCACGAGCCCAGGCATGACCAGCTCAAGTGACGACAGCGGAATACATCCGGCATGAAAGAGGTGCGAGTCGAAGTAGACGCCCTGCTCGCGGGCATCGAGGACGGCGAGTTCCTGACCGTCGAGGATCCACTCGGTGAGGGTCTCGGAAGAGATGACGGCAGTCATCAGCAGCTTTGTAGGTCGCGGGCTTCGCGGATGCCGCTGATGCTGCTGAAGATCTTCCAGTTGTCTTCTTTCGGGTTGTAGTACTCGCGCTCGTCGAGGCGTTCGAGTGCGAGTCCGTAGCAATGGAAGTTCAACGCGGGGCCGTCGATGTGGATCGAATGCAGGTCGTCGGGAAGCATCGCAACACCCGTGCCGGCCTGAACCATGTGATCGTCGATCTGGTTCACGCCTTCGTCGGTGCGCTCGAAGAACCGGTTGTGTTCCTGGCCATCGAAGCCTACGACCACCGCCCAGGTGGTGTGGTTGTGCACGGGAGTCTCGACCTGGCCACGACTGGACTGGGCGTACAGCGCGAAACGATCGTCGCCATCTTGCGCGAGCCGGTACATGAAGCTGGTGGTCTTCTCGTCGGGCCCTGGCTTGGGGAAGTCCTCGAGCGGAAACAGGTCCCGGTGTGAACTCAGTTCAACCAGACGATCACGGATCGCCTGAACCCCTTCGCGTGTAACGCCGAGGTCGGCTTCGATCTGGCGGATGTCATCCATCGCGGCATGTACGGCATCGGTGCGAGCTTGCATGGGCTTCTCCTACTGGTGTTCCCTCTAGCTTCCCACGAACAGAAGCGTGGTATCGAATATGGGCGTACGTCGAGCATAGGTGGACGTAATCTCGGCACCGAGTAGTTGGCGTTCTTCGGCCCCTCCGTTGTGACGGCGATGGGGACCAGTGCCAGTCAGCAGGCAAGTGCATGCGGTCGTTCGTGGCCACTGCCCGATCGCGAGCGGTTGCCCAGGCGGCGAGGCAGGTGGCGAGGGCGACAGTGAAGCCGCTAGCACTTCGACCACGCTGCAACATGCATGCATCGCGTATCGTGGCTGAATGTCTTTCGAGAGCACCGGCCCACTAGCCGGCATCCGAGTTGTTGACCTGTGCACGGTGGTGATGGCGCCAATGGCAGCCCGCATTCTGGGCGACCTAGGGGCCGACGTCGTCAAGGTCGAAGGTGCCGACTCAGACTTCATGCGCGACTTCGTGCCAAAGAAAAACCCGGGCATGGGTGGCATCACCATGAACCTGCATCGCAACAAACGCAGCATGATGCTCGACCTCAAGTCTGAAGCTGGACATCGAGCGATGCTCGATCTGGTGGCCAGCAGCGAGGTCTTCATGTCGAACATGCGACCCGCGGCCTTGGAGCGACTGAATCTGGCACCTGATGACCTACTCGCGGTGCAACCCGAGCTCGTGTATTGCGGCGCTGTTGGCTTCGGCTCCGATGGGCCCTATGCCGGGCGAGCAGCGTACGACGATGTGATCCAGTCGGTATCGGGTATGGCCACCATGCGTAGCTGGTCGGGCGAAGATCCTGCGCTCGTGTCATCGACGATCGCCGACAAGATTGCGGCTCTGCACATTGTGTATGCCGTGCTTGCGGGTCTGGTGCGGAAAGGAGCGACCGGCAAGGGCGACGTAATCGAGGTACCGATGGCCGAAGCGCTGGCATCGTTCAACCTGGTTGAACACCTCAACGGGCATACCTTCGAACCCAAGCTTGAGCCGTTCAGCTATCAGCGACTGCAGACCGAACACCGTCGACCACAGCGATCTGTCGATGGGTGGGTGCACTTGTTGCCGTACAGCACCAAGAACTACTTCGACATCTTCGTCGAATGCGGGCGCCCCGAGTTGGTCGACGATGAACGTTTTGCCACGGTGAACAGTCGTGTCGCCAACATCAATGCGCTCTACGGGTTGGTGCACGAGTTCGCCGGCAGCAAGACCACTGCCGAGTGGATGGCCTTCGCCAAAGCGAATTCGATTCCGTGTATGCCGGTGAACGAGTTGAGCGAACTCGAGAACGATCCTCATTTCGCTGCCGTTGGCTTGTTCGAACCTGCCGAGCATCCGACCGAGGGCAGCTACCGGGTGGTTAAAGACCCTGTCAGTTTTGCATCAGACGACTCGCCGACGCTGCGCCGTCATGCCCCCCACGTGGGCCAACACACCGCCGAAATGCTCACCGAACTCGGGTGGTCACCCGATGACATCGCCACGGTGACCGCGGATTCTTGAATCGTGACAGACCAGGTCACTGGGTAGCCATAACCCGACTCAAGATTCCGGTATGGCTTGGCCTGTTTGTGTGAGCGGTCACACCGGGAACCAGCACGGTATTCATAACGTCAGAGTAGATATGAAACGACTAAGCACCCTTGTGTTCGCCTTCTCCTTGTTCGTTGTTGCCTGCGGTAGCGACCTAACCACAGCGTCCACGCAAGATCCGGTTGAATCCACACCGTCTTCGGACGTAGAGCTGCCGCTAGGCGGTGGTCCGTATCCGATCGGAGCGATTGACTTCGTGGTCACAAACACCCAGACCGGCGAGCAAACAGCGTCGTACTCGCTGAGCTGTCTCGGCGATACCGCTACGTTGACCGGTGACTGGTCTCCTGCCGATGACGACAGTATGTGTCGCCAGCTTGCAGAGCCTGCCGTGCAGAGCCGTCTCATCGATGGCGTTCCAGCCGACCAGATGTGCACCGAGATCTACGGCAGTGCAGACGTTGCCGACGTCATCGGTGAACTCGATGGTCAGCCTGTGTCAACAACCTTCGACCGCACAAACGGTTGTGGCATCGATGACTGGGACAACGTCATGGCCGGCCTGCTGCCGCTACCAACAAACATCTGAGAGGCCCAGGTTGACCTCGCACCTGCTATTCGGGTGGGAGTTGGACGTTGGGTAGCAGGACGGCTTCGGGCCAGGTGTCGGGTTCATCGGCTGACGAGTCGGTCACTCGAAAGAGTTGACCGGTGCCGTAGAAACCAATCTCGTCGGTCGGAGGTAACTCGCCGAAGACGGCGATATAGGTGCCGGGTTCGAGATCTGGCAAGGCGATCAAAAAGGAACCCCAACCTTCGGCCCAGCCTGCGGTTGGAAAGAACTCTTCGATGAGTGGGGCAGGCGGATCGGCGAGGAAGGTATGCGCGTCGACGTCGTCGGCGACTGCCCAGATGCGGTACAGCCCAGCCGCTTCGAACGGGCGCCCGAAGCCACTGATCTCGATCTCGTCGTCCACGGGAATGCCCGGACCGTTCGGGTCTAGTTGGATTGGCCGCCGCAATACGAACGTGTTACCGAAGGGGCCGATCGTGGTGGGGTTTGAAGACTCGAGAGGAAACAGATCGATGACGACGCGTGCCGGGTTATCGAAGAAGCGAACGTTTGGCTCCATCTCGCGGTGCATGAGTTCTACCGCGAACTCGTATCCCGGATAGAGAGCAAGTAGTGCAATACCTTCCGGGTAGTCGACGCGGTCGGCGTCCATGAACGCAGACTCCAGCGACCAGCCGTTCGGCGAGATGCGGACAAAATCGAGTCCTTGGTTCACGACGATTGGGGGAAGAGTGGTCGATGGAGCGTCGAGGCCTTCTTCGTTTGCATTGTCGCCAAACGTCACAACTACCCGGGTGCATGTCTCATTCGACTCGGTGCGGATGTCGTGGACGTGGTCAGCGGTTGAACTGATAACCCCCGCTGGCCACCGAATGTATTCGAGCGGATCGCTGCTGGAACTGGTCACTGGCGCGGCGACCCGCAAGCAAGGCAGGGCGTCGAGTGTGTCGAGTGTGTCGCCGCCTCCAGACAGGCGAGAACACTGCGTCCCGACCTTGACTCCCTCGGTTGGGTACCACCGATAGGTGGTGTTGTCGAAGCTAAAGGCAACGAGGTCCCTGTCTGTGACGCCCCAACCGTCGAACGATCCGTTGATGGGTTCGCGCTGTTCCGGAAGCCCTGGGATCCAGATAAGGTCGCCGGCAACGGTCACGTTCGGATCAATGTGTGGATTGGCGCTGAGAAGTTCCTCGACGTCGATGCCGTACTGGGCAGCCAATGAGCTCAGGCGACCCCCGATGGTTATCTCATGAATGTGCTGACCGTTGCGGGCTCTGGTGCCGGACTGCTCCGCCTGCAGGCATGCAGGTTCAGGTGCGCGCAAGTATCGGGCATTCACCCAATCGGCAGAGCGTTCAGGGCCACTGAGTTCGTACCAGACCGCGCCATTGGCGGCGATATCGCAGCCGCCTGTTGGGGAGACGACCTCGTCGAACCCGATGATTCGGGTGATCGGTTCGTCGACGCCGGCTGAGGTATGAGCGACAAGCCCTCCGTCGGGATCAAGGACCAAGACATCCCACACGAAATGAGGCACGTCGGGCACGTCGGTGTCGCATGCATTGACAGTTGGTTCGTGAAGCGGTTCTGGCTGTGCCTGCCACACCAGGTCCTCGTTGAGCACCCACTCGTTCGGCGTTCCCGGTGCACCCTTGATCTCGTACCAGGTTTGAGTCCGCCCGGTAGCACTTTGCGTGCGAGTGCACCCGCCAGCGAGTTCAACGGGCGTGCCTGGCTCCAGTATGCGGGTGACACCCTCCTGGCCTGAAATCTCCGGTTCGGCGAGGGCCGCCGCACCGTCGCTCCCATCACCCACGACGGCTCGGGAGCCGCGGTTGTAACTTGTACCGCACATGTTCTGGCCCGTTACGTACGAGACCGGTTGCGCTGACCCATCAACGGTTTGGGTGGCGACGTCGACTTCGACGGCTTGGTCGTTGCTGCGGTTGCCGATGAAGAAGAAGCCGGCGATGGCGAGCGCTGCAGCAGCTATCGCGAACGGGATCCATTTGAGCGAACGTCGGCGCCCAAGTGCTGCTCCGCCATTTGCCAGATGGCGACGGTCCAAGTCGTCGCGTTCGGCGGTGAAGGTGGCTCGCAGCCGATCGTCGAGTGGATCGTTGGATGGCGTCTGATCATCCATGTGATTCTCCGAGCCCGGTCGCGAGGTTGGCGCGGGCCTTGTGCAGGATTGATGTGGCGGCGCTGACCGAGATGTCCAGGATCTCTGCGATCTCGGCCGCGGGTCGATCCTCGAGATAGTGCAGCGCGACGACAGCCCGTTGTTTGGGAGCGAGTTGGTCCACGGCTGCCCACACTGCCGGGTCACCCCGACGTGTCTCGGCTGCAGTCGTCGCAGTAGGGCCGATCTTCAGTAAGGCTTTCGCTTCGGTGAGGCTGCGCTGCTTCCTGCCGATGGCCAGATTGATGGCGACACGTCGGACCCAGGCGCCCGGTTTGTCGAGCACCGCAACCGTGCTCCACTGCTGGTTCGCCTTGGCCAGGGCTTTCTGAGCACTATGTTCGCCGACTGACCGGTTTGCGGCGACCGTGCCAGCAATAACAGCAAGTGACGAGAATTCACGGCGATAGAAGATTTCGAACGCGGCCTGGGTAGAGACGGCGACCGTGTTCTCGATGTCTGGGTTCTCGATGTCTGGGTTCTCCATGTCTGGGTTCTTCACCGCCACCGTCCTCACAACAAACACTCGTACCAGCGCCAGGTTATGTGAACTCACCCGAAAGAAATCTCCAGCCGACGTGAGGCCGCTATCCCAAGACTGTTGGTTCGAAACATCACCCGTGATGTTTGCGAGCAACAGTTGTTGATGAGGGCGAAATCTGTTGGCTCAGGGCTTCGTATACGACGCTTTGAGCCAACAGATTGTGGAACCGCGCTGGCTACCGAAGGAAGGTGTTTCAGAACTGATCGGTACGTGGCGTAACCGGGTTTGGGTCCATCGTGAGATGTAGACCGTCGCCCCTGTACGGGTTGGCTCGGGCGAACTCTTCGTTGAGCTCAACCCCTAGTCCCGGCGCGGTTGGAGGAATGACATGTCCATCTTCAAACTGCATCGGGGTCACCAGCAGGTCAGCATGGATGCCTGACCAGTCTCTGATGCTTTCCAGGATCAAGAAGTTTGGAGAGCAGGTGGCCAACTGCACGTTGGCGGCGCCAACGATCGGCCCGCAGTACAAATGGGGTGCGAGCTGAGCGCCGTTGGCCTCGGCAAGTGCACCGATCTTCTTTGCCTCGAGTAAGCCACCGACCCGCCCGAGGTTCATCTGCAGGATCGACGCAGCCTTCACATCGAGCAGGCGAGCAAACTCGGCCTTGGTCGTGAGCCGTTCACCGGTTGCGATCGGAATGGTTGTCTGCGATGCGACCTTCGCCATCTCGGCGGGGTTGTCTGGCGGCACCGGCTCTTCAAACCACAACGGGTCATACTTCTCTAGTCGCCGTGCCAGGCGCAACGCACCGGATGCGGTGAATTGTCCGTGGGTGCCGAACAGGATATCGGCCTTGGTGCCGACAGCTTCACGGACAGCGGCAACCATGCGCTCCGAAAGATCGAGTCGTTCGAGCGAGGGCTGATGGCCATCGAACACGGAATATGGCCCTGCGGGGTCGAACTTCACTGCGGTGAACCCGCGGCTGACTTCGAAGGCTGCTCGTTCTGCTGCCGTCGTAGGGTCGCTATAGACGTCTTTGCTGTCGCCCGGCTCGGGGTACAAATAGGTGTAGGAACGAAGCGCATCGTGAACCCGGCCACCAAGCAGTTGGTACGCGGGTTTGCCGACCTCCTTGCCGATGATGTCCCAGCACGCCATCTCGAGCGCACTCACACATCCCATGAGTGAGATGTCGGGTCGATGTGAGAATCCGGACCCTAGGCAGCGGTGCCAGAAACGCTCGATCTCGAACGGATCGTTGCCAATCAGATGACGTTCGGCGATGTCGCTGATCATGGCTGGAACCACGTCGGGCCCAAAGGTGGCTCCGTAGTGTTCGCCATAACCAACGATGCCTGTGTTCGTGGTGAGTTTCACGAAGATGAAGTACTCGCCACCGAACTCGCCAGGCCGGTTTGCTACAACAAACGTCTCTAATTCTGCGACATGCATCAGTCTGCCTCCGCCGGGGTTGGATGGTCGAACAGGATCACATTGCGAACGGCATGCCCGGCCTTGACTGAATCAATGGCCTCATTGATGTCGTCGATGGGGTACGTGCGAGTGATTAATTCATCGAGCAACAATGCGCCGTTTCGGTACTTGGAGATGAGCTCGGGGATGTCGATGCCGATTGTTGACGTGCCCATCTTTGATCCCAGAATCGACTGGTTTAGCGCCGCCATGGTGACTGGGTCGATGGTTGCCGTGACTCCAGTCGCTGGCATGCCAACGATCACGACCGTGCCGTTGGGCGCCAGCAACAGCGGGGCCTGTTCGATTGGTTGCTGAGCGCCCACGGTGACCAGGACATAGTCGGCCATCGCCCCATCAGTAGCTTCGCTTATGGCCTCGACCAGGTCGACGCTGGCGCTGTTCACGACATGGGTCGCGCCGAAGGTGCGTGCTGCTTCCAGCTTGGCGTCGGATAGATCTACGGCGATGATCGTGGTCGCTTTGGCAAGCCGAGCGCCTTGCACTGCATTGAGACCGACGCCTCCGGTACCGATCACAACAACACTCGATCCAGCCTCGATCCTGGCGGTGTTCGTGGCGGCGCCAACGCCGGTAATCACGCCACAGGCCAATAAAGACGCGGGTCCCATCGCCATTTCGGGATGAATCACGACAATTTGGGACTGATCGACAACCGCCCGATCCGCGAACGCAGCCGTGCCCAGACCATGGGCGACTGGGTTGCCTTCAGCATCGGAAAGGGGAGTGGGATGGACGGTCAGTTCGCCTGTGCAAGCGACGGAAACACCCTTTTGACAGTTGCGGCATTGTCCGCATGACTTGATAAGCGTGACGACGACGTGGTCGCCGACACTGATCTCGGAGACGTCGTCGCCCACGACCTCGACGACACCGGCGGCCTCGTGTCCCCACACCGCCGGCAGTCGTCCGCCCCATGCGCCATCGAAGAAATGTATGTCGCTATGGCAGATGGCAGATGCCAGCACCTTGACCTGCACCTGTCCTGATTTGGGGGCGGCGAGGTAGAGGTTCTCTAGTGACAGCGGTTCGCCGAATGTTCGACATACCGCTGCCCTGATTGGTGTAGAAGTCACGAGCGAAACCGTAGTTCGCTGCCCTGGTCTGGGTGGTTCTACCTGCTCGACTGCGTCCGCGGCCATGGGCTGGTTGGCCTATCCACGGTCACATGATCAAAGTTGACCATTGTCCCACGGGGGAGATTTCACTCACACTGATGTTGTTCAACCAATGAAACAGGGAGTCGTCATGACTGCCGAAACGGCCACTAACTTCATCAACCACTCGACGGACCGTGGAATTATTGAAGAGCTCGAAGCAGCTTTCGACGGTTTCCGCAGCCGGATCGCAATGCTCAGTGTTGAAGCATCTGGCACCCTGACCTCAATGTTCACGCCACTGGGCCCTGTCGATGCCGGTGTCGTCGACACCGGCGTTGACGCAATCGAGTGGGAGCAGTTCGAAATAGCAATCGCTCCTATCGACGCTCAAGAAGCCTCGATCCCCAAGTTCGTCGCAGCCTGAACCTGGCTGGCCTCAGTAGTACCTCGACACCGCAGCAGAACCCCCGCCGCTGGTTTTGGCCGGCTCGTTCTTCACCGAGACCATGTTCGAGCTAATGGCTCTTCCGTCCAGATCGGTACCGATGCCGAGCCGGAGGGCGGCAACAGCACGAAGAGAACGCTTCCGCCGCCAGCGTCATGCTGACTACGCTCGTCGATATGAGGTGGCGGAGCGCCGAGACTGGCGAACACTGCCCGGCTTTCTTCCCGACGGAATCTGGGTTGCTCCACTACGGGATATAAGGCGCACATCCGGTGACGATGACGAGGTCGGCTTCGAGCCTGACCGAACGGTCTGGGTTGTTGCCAGCCCACAGTCTGGTTACTTCTTCGATTTCGGCGAGGTCGTTTGTGCTGTCTGCAGCGATGGCGATTCGCATGCATGACTGGCTGTTGTTGCCCCACAACACCGCGCGGCCGCCCGCCCAACCATCGATTGCGGCCAGCGTAGGGAAGATCAGTGCTGGGTCTGGATCGAGCGACTCACCGAGAAGCCACACGAAGATGTCGCTGGCTCCGAACACGACATCGTCGAGCACCGGTCCGTCAGCCGTTGGTGTCGCTACGTCGATGATTGCTTCGTCACCGGGGTTGCCGAATGCAACCATGAAGACTTCGCTGGATGCAGGAGGTTTTTCCAACAGGTCCCAGGTCTCTGCGGCGCCACCATTTGCTTCGATGTACTGCTCGCCAAATGTATACGGAACGCTTAGAGCGAGCACTAGGGCTGCAGGCACATCCTCGATTGCACCTAGATCGTCGGGGAGCTCTTGCACCACGCCGTTTTCGGCCATCCACTGGTTTTGTACCGAGCTGGCCCGGCCTTCGGCTACCGCCTGCAGGGCCAGCAGCGGCTCATAGTTGCCGGACTCATCACCCTGGGCTATGAGGTCATCCAACACGCTGAGATCTGCGTGTTGGCCGTCGAGTGCGTGGGTTAACTCATGCACCAAAAGACTGCGAAAGTCATCGTCGCCTGGTGCGCCGATCGGAACGTACAACTCGTCGGGGATCGGGTCGTAGTAACCAAGAATGCCCTCGGGCGAGAGCAGCATGGCTTCGAATGACCGGGTCACATCGCCGACTCCCTGGGTCGTTAGTCCTAATGCCTGGAGCCCCCGCACGCTGACCTCTGCGTCGGCATTGAAGTCACCAAGGTCATCCTCAAGCCCAGCGAAGAAGTCGTCGGGTGATTGGGCGACGATCACTGGAGGACGCACGAATGCGCGGCCAGTGTCTTCTTCAACAAACGCAATCAGCCGGTTGACGTTGTCGGTAGACAGAGGAAGTTCGCCTCGCACAACGAACCTTGCGCCGGCATCTGAGGGCGTCGCGTTGTCAGAAAGAGCACCCGAAGCGCCTGCGGACATGGTCGACTCGGTGTCCGCCATATCGATTGAGGCCGTGCTTTTGCATGCGGTCAAAAAAGAAAGTGATGCCAGAACGAAGACGAACAAGCGGCGCAACACTGGGTATCTGCGCGAAGCGATCAGGTCGGGGAACATCACAAAACTTGGCTGCTTGGTGCATGTTGGTTGCGCAACAGACCTCGCGGAGGTCCGACGAAGAGGTCAGTCACACAGCGTCTAGTTCCAAGAGGCATCCCGAGACTTGCCGCTAGAGCTTGGCCTTGATCTTTGGCAGTAACGCACTGAGTCGCTTTCGGTTAGCACCCAGGTCGCTCTTGCCAACTCGAGAGGCGCTGCGGAAATGGATTTTCTTCGTCTCGGTGTCGACTAGGAACGACACGTCATCCTTAAACCGAAAGAAACGAGTTGTGAAGACAGCATCGACACGGTCGACCGTGCGGCTACTAATCACTGCGCCGGTCGACGACTCAATCACTGAAGCGATGACGTTGACGGCGGTCTCGGCTGGCCCGTCGTACTCAAGGGGTTCGATGTAATGCTGAGAATCCGACGGATCGTCCTGCGAACACACACAGTTGGGGGACGAGGGGCACGGATCGAGGCGCATCCTGCGACGTTATCGCCGCCTCGCTCCCGGCATTCGTCGGATGGTTGCATCAGTTCGGGGTGCGTGCTTCTCCGATTATCGAATCAGCCGAAGTAGATGTCGACGTAGTCAGTGAGTACCCGGTTGCGGCCGAGTAGATCCTGCGTGCGTCAGAAGTAACGGTGCCGGGTGCGAGGAAGATGGTGACGCACGAGTCTTGGGGCTTCCAGCTCATCCATTTCAAGGTCGGGCCGCTGGTGCCAGCGAGGCCGCCGTGGTCGTTGTCGGCGATTGCTGGCCGTGCGGTCGGGGCCGGTCTGGGTGTTGGCCGCATCGTTGAGGTCGCGTCGAGCACAAATCGGTTCAGCCAAATGGAGGTGACGCTCGCTGTGGGTGCGACGACCGTCACCTGGCCGGTCGCAGTTCGGACTCGATCGTTCCCACTCGTGCCGAGTTGCTCCTTGTCTAAAGCGCTGTATGGAGCGCTGTCTGAAGCGTCTGGGATGCACCCAGGTTGTGTCCACTCGTTTGAGTCCAGCATCGGCTACCACGAATCCAGGCTGGTTCGATGTGCTCTCTAATGTTTCCAGACTATATTTCTGGCGGCCGACCCACGGGATGAAAACATGGACATCGAGACACTCCGCACTTTTGATCTCTTCGAGGGAATGAGCGATGAAGAGCTCATGGAATGCCCCCGTTAGTGGTGCCAGGCGGGGTTAGAGCCGTTGGTTGGTTGAGCAGGCGTGAGCGTACTCGTTTGGGGTTTGGTAGTCGAGCGATGAGTGCCGGTGGTGTTGGTTGTAGCTGTTCTTCCAGTCGGTGACGCCGACTTGGGCGTGCAGCAGAGTGATCCACTGGTTCATGTTCAGGCATTCGTCACGGACTCGGTTGTTGAACGATTCGATGAAGCCGTTGCGCCAGGGTTCACCTGGTGGGATGTAGCGGATGCCGATCTGGTTCTCGCAGAACGACCTGAGCGTGTCGGAGACGAGTTCGGGGCCGTTGTCACAGCGAATCAGCACAGGTTTGCCACGCGCCGCGATGATGTTGATCAACGAGGCGACGATGTCGTGGCCGGTGATGGATCGGTTGGTGATGTCGAGCAGTGACTCGCGGGTGTGTTCGTCGACCATTGACGCGATCTTGAACGCCTTGCCGTCTGCGGTTGAGTCGAATTGGAGGTCGATGGCCCACACGATGTTCGGTGCCGTTGCGTCGATGATGGGGCCGGTGGGCTGACCGACGCGTTTGCGTCGTTGTCGCCGGGCGACCTGCAGGCCTTCGCTGCGCCAGAGCCGATGTACTCGCTTCGTGTTGATGTGGTGGCCTTCAGCTCGTAGGTCAGCCCACGCGCGCCGATAACCTTTTTTCGCGTTGCCTTGGGTGTTGGCCCAATTGTTGAGCCATTCGCGTAGCCAACGATCCGGGTCATCTGGCCGGTCGCATCTTGGTGTGCGTTGTTGGGTGCTTCGGGCTTGGCCCGTGACCCGACAAGCCGCGCGCTCGCTCATGCCCATACGTTCTTGGAGCATGAGCACCGCGCGTCTGCGGCTCGGCGGGTCTACCAATTTCCCTTCGCGATTTCCTTCAGCGCGAGGTTCTCAAGCTCTTTGTCCGCGACCAGGCGCTTCAGCTTGTCGTTCTCATCGCGAAGCTTCTTCAGTTCCTTCGCCTCGTTCAGACTCATGCCGCCGTAGCGGTTGCGCCAGTTGTAAAGCGTTGCCGTGGAGATCCCGAGCTTGCGGGCAACCTCCTCACCGCCAGCGCCCTCAGCGCTCAGCCGATCAGCAGTCGCGAGCTTGCGAACAATCTCCTCAGGAGAGTGATTCTTCCGTTTAGCCATGATGAATGTCCTTGCCCCACAGGGGCGATCAGGACTCCAAACCTACCCGGCACCAAAACCCGGGGG
>Ga0209631_10003149_pt1 | contig 19261 bp, 33 predicted proteins | sample COG_08_FD_184752 | JGI IMG/M metagenome (GOLD analysis project Ga0209631, IMG submission 184752) | Pelagic Microbial community sample from North Sea - COGITO 998_met_08 (SPAdes) (version 2) | ecosystem: Environmental > Aquatic > Marine > Neritic zone/Coastal water | place: Helgoland, sampling...
GGTATAAGAGTTATAGAAAATCCAAACCCAAAGCAACTTGTAACATTAGAAGAAGCTAGAGGGTTTTGGTCAAAGATAGCTAAAGAGCATGGTTGGTATAACGAGCCATTTCATGTTCAAGCTTGGATAGATGAAGATGGAACACTGGACGATTGTGTTTCTTTTAAAGGTCTCAGTCGAGACATCGTGCTCCCTAAAAGAGTCGATGAGGATTATTGATGGATATATTAGAGAAGTTTGAAGCAGAATTTAGTAATCCAAATGAGTTAGACTTCTTCGCTAGAAAATGCGATGGTTGTGGTCAAGGTATGAATACAGGCTATTTAGTAACCGATGGTTATACGGCTTGCTCTGAGAAATGTTGCCGTAAAGTTGTAGGTGACGAAAACTTTGATGATGCTATGGCAGAATGGGAAGAGTTTGGTGACTCTGATTATATCTATTGGACTGATTGGGAGGATTTAGCTAATGAAACTGATAGTAACGGAGGTTACTTCACTAGTACAGGAAAACTTATAGAATGTACTGTTGAAGAAGCTGAAGAAATACTTGCAAAGTCTCATTACTTTTCTCATACTGTTAAACAAGCTGAAAAGCTAATTTCTGAGGTAACACAATGAAAAGAAAATTCTATCCACCGATTAAGTCGGTGACAATGTTGAATCAAAACAATGTTTATCAGATAGAAGTTTCAGGAATCAATGGCGAACTCTTGGGGTCAATCCCCAAGGGTGACGGCATAACTCCTGAACAGGCTTATCAGATGTTTCTTGATAAGTTTTCTACTAAAGATAAATGCATGGAGAACTCTGACATAAAAGTCAAAGGTATCCAATACAAAGTAACTGAAACTATAAAGCAACAGATTCGCAAGATGATGAAGCCAATAGTTTGGGAGGAATAAATGGCAAAACTTGAAGAACACATAGGAACAGTTGAATATTCTGTGGTAACAGGGGCTCATGATAAATATGATGCCCCTACAGGAGATGTTGATTACTATGATGAGCCTTATGTTAATGAAGCGTTAAAGTTTCCTAATGGTGATTTTTGGCAACATAAGTTTAGAGATTTTGCTAGGCTTAATCGTACGCAATTTCACTACGACAATAAAACTAGTAAATGGATTTTCCAAAGCACTTGTGAAACAGACAGCTGTGAGGTCAATAGTTTTGAGGATTTTATAGAATTTTGGTTTGTTGATGACGAGGTGTTTGAAGATATAGCAGACTTTTTATCAAGCCAATTAAAACCTAGAAAATTTACACATACACTAGTAGGTGACCCTGAAGATGGTTACAACAGTGATTTTATTGTTTATGAATATTGGGAGAATTAAATGTCTAAAAGCGTTGAAGAAATCATTGAGGATTGGGATGTAAGGTACGATGAGGTAAACTTGTCTACCTTACTAACAGTCGCTGAGAAAACTGACTTTGGTTACTGGTTTGAAAGAGAAATCGGAACTGACTGGGGTTGGAATGAGCATGAAGAGTATTTTGAAAATGGCGAGTTTGACCAAACTATGTGCGATGTCTATTTCTTTGAGGTAACTAAAAAAGAATTAGATATGGTACGAGAGAGGGAAGACTGGATACTTAAACAAAGGAAAAAATAATGTACGAAAGTGAAATCGAAGAAAATGATTTACGCACTTGCGTAGATTGTGGAGACGAAACTAATATTTATGTTTGTTTTATACATAAAGATGAATATTATTGTCCATGTTGTTGCCCTGATGGGTATGGAGGGTTATAGTTAGTAAAACATAACACATCTGAAATGGTGTGTTATTTCTTATTAACTTCCGAGGAGGAAAAAGTGACAAACGATACAAAAGTAACATTCTTGAAAAATGATAAGGTAAAGTTAGTAATACCCTTAGAAGACTACCAAAGACTTTTAAAGGGAAGTAATGATCTAAAGAATGCAGTTAGTATGATGCATGAGTGTTGTACAATCTACTTAGAAGACTTAGGAAAATTAGAAGTCTTGGAGTGGAGGTTTAAAGACTATTTAGGTTTTAAGCGTAGAGTAGGTCAAGACCGCTACCATGGTGATTATGTTCTTTGTAATCATCCTGAAGCTAAGGTAGACTCATGATAATACACTCAGAATATGGTCATTACGATGATAAATTTAGGAACACTAGTGTCCCTGATGGTCATTGTCCGAGATGTACCAGTGAAGAGGATGGTGTGGAATTAGAATATCTTGAATTTTCTGATGAAGCACCTAATGAAGTTTGGTTTTGTCCACAGTGTGACACCAACTACGAAGTAGAAATGGTGAGAGACTGGGATACAATAACGGAGTACTATAAGCAATGATTATTTACGAACTAACTAATAAGCTAAATGCCGATAAGAGTCAATTATCGGTATTCAGTAAGTTTTACGCTACAAAAGAGGAAGCTACTAAACTCAAACAAGAGCATACAAAAGTCTTTAAACATGATTTTAAAGCCCTTGGTAGGGAGCAAATAGCAAAGATATTGTCAATGGGTCATATTAGTATTTATTATGACAATGGTTGGCAAGAGGTACATGATGTATCATCTCTTGTAAAAAGTAGCAAGGAGGTTAAATGATTGAGGACTCTCAGATAATCAATATGTTTAATCACATTTATTATGAAACACATAACAAAGGTAGTGATGAGGTCAGGACTCTTTTAACGGGTCTTGACCTTATTAAGGCTACTTATGTCATCCAGTGGGTCTCCAGAGACAAAATTAGAGTCTGGTGTGACCAAGATGACTTTGATGTTTTAGGAGAACTAGATGAAAAAAGAGAGTAAAGAGTTTTTAGAATCTTTACTCGGATTAATTATTTTAATCTCTCTTTTTATTTGGTTTTTTAATTAAGGAGAACAATGAGTAATAAAATAGAATACGGGTTCGAGAATACTTTCTTGGACTCTGATATTGAAATGCCTGATGGTATAGATATCCACGATGCATATGGTATATGGGTGGACAATATCTTAGTTTATAAAGTGAAAGACAGGCAAAAAGTGGAGGATGCGGATGCAATTAGTAACAATGAACGAAAGACGAGGTGAATCAGAATTCCATTGGTATTCGATTAAAAGCCCTAATGAAACTGATTTAGAGATTCTTACAGATAATTTTGGAGAATTAGATAGGGAAAATGAATATCATGGTGAGTATCCAATTAATAGTTGGACTAGTGCCGTAAGTGTTTATAGTCGAGTTGATATAAATGATGATGAGATTCAAGTTATGAAAAAATTTCAAATAGTGTAGGGGAATAAAATGAGTAAAGAATATACAATAGGTGTTTGGGATTGTACTTTTTACTTGACTGATAATGATGGTAATGAGGTGTTGGATGAGAATGGTTTTGTACAAATCTACGATGCACCTGATTTAGATTATTCTTATATTGCTGAACATCCTGAACTAAAAGATTTAGTAAAGGTGAAAAATGAGTAATATGAAAGGTCGAGAATGGAAACCTATTCCTGAAGTAAAGATGGCAGATTGTTTAATAGAGTCCCAGCGATTCCACAATCTGTATCTTGACGCTGATTTTGAAGATAAAATTGATTTAGCGTCTTTTTATAAACTAAAGATGGAACATTTTAAGACCCTTGTAAATGAGGATGTCGAGTATGAGCCAAATTTTTAACAAGTGGTACTACGGTGACGGCTGTAGGGTGGGTTCGAATCCCACGCATACTTTGGAGGAAGTATAATGAACCCTAATAAAAATAAACATTTCAATGATGAGGCTTTAAGGATAAATCGAAAGCTTAAGAAGGAAAATGACGAGTTAAAAAGGTTACTTTACAATTTAATTGACAGTGCTGACTGTGATACACCACAAGAGTACAGAACAAAACATTTTAAATTAGCATTAGATGAAGCACAGGAGTTTTTAATATGAATACTTGGAGCCACCCTATTGAAATGGTAGATGAATGTTGTCCTATGTGTGGATATGAGGTTAAAGTAAGAAGTGATGGAAAGTCAAATTGTAGCGTTTGTGGACATGCGGAGGTTTTACCTTGCAGTTGGTGTCCAAGACTTGAAAATTCGACTTGTGATTGGAATTATGAGACTCGATGTAGTGAGTTTCCTAAAGAAGAAGGAGATAAAATGAAAGCTTATCATGTAGATGTTGAGAAAAGAGCATCAGTAATAGAGACTAAAAGGGTCGAAGCCAATAATGAATCTGAAGCATTACAAATTGCTATAGCAGAAGCAAGTGATGAGATTAATTGGTGTGATTTCGACACTAGTTATTTCGAAAAATCTGTTCAAGGTATGACTGGTAGTGTAACTGAGGTAGAGCAAAGAAACAGTGAAGGCTACTGGGAAAGAAAAGAAGAGATGGAAAAACTTTTTAATAAAGCTATGGAGGTTGAAGATGAGCATAAAAAACCTCACTAAACGAGAAATCTCTATGGCAATAATTCTATGGGACATTGTTTATGAAGCTATTAGCAAACGCTATGAGCAATTTGAAGGCAGAACTGATCTAGAGAAAGAAGAAATAGTAGGTTATGCGGTAAATGAGATAGTTATTGCTTTAAATGAACCATTGTTAAAAGAAATAAACAATCAACTAGAAGAAATAGATAGAATAAACATTTTATGACATCTAGTAGAGGATGTGGAAAGAGACCCCTAATTAGTCCAATTAGGAGTCTCTTACTTCTTCTACTTAAATTAATCTATTAAGGGACTTAATATGAATAAAGAGGACTGTATTTGTGATATTTGTACAGGTAAACAATCAGATTTTGATGTTTTTAGACTCATAACTTATAATAAAAAGACAGTGTGTGAGGTTTGTTTGCAAACAGTTGTTGCTCCAGCTTCACCAAAATTGTTTATGAATTATGTAAACAATGGTGCTTTAGTTTATGAAGATTTAAGAAAAGAAAAAGAATATTTACAATCATTAGAGATTGTTGACAGTTTTTTTGATGACAACGAAGTTGGATATGCTGTAGACTCAGACGGGTCTATTTTAAAAGGCAAGTACGAATCAAAACCACAAGAAAATATTACTCCAAAAAGCTTATTTGAGTTTTTAGAGAAAAATGCAGTGGGTCAACAAGAAGCTAAGAAGACACTGGCAGTTGCAGTGTACAATCATTTTAAAAGAATTAAGCTAAACAAAGAAGGCATACATATTAACAAAAATAACATCCTTCTTGTCGGTAGCACAGGTGTAGGCAAGACCTTCATATCTTCGTTATTAGCGAAGAAATTAAATTTGCCATTTGTTATTACCGATGCCAACACAATCACCCAAGCAGGGTATGTTGGTGGCGATGTGGAGGACATGTTAGAGTCTTTAGTACGCAAGGCAAACGGAGATCTCGACAAAGCCCAGTGTGGAGTCATAATTATTGACGAAATAGACAAGATTTGTTCACAAAAAACTACATCGGGAAGAGACCCAAGTGGAGAAGGTGTACAACAAGCTCTACTCAAGCTCATAGAGGGTGGAGAATTTAAAGTTGGTGCAGGAAAAGGCACAGAAGGAAAGAAAAAAGGTTTCATGTTTGATACTACAAATGTTTTGTTTATTGTTGCAGGGGCATTTTCAGACATAGAGGATATTGTTATCTCAAGAGAAGTTCCAAAAGAAAACATAGGATTTTTGAACGAGACCAAGGAAAAAATGCAAAGAGATGAAATCTACAAGAGGATAACTCATGATGATTTTGAAAAATTTGGCATAATACCTGAATTATTGAGCAGATTACCAACTAGGGTCTCATTAAAGCCCCTGACGGAGTCTAATTTGATAGATATTATGTCCAAAGTTAACAATAACTTGGTAAGTCAGTACAAACATTTGTTTGCAGAAGACAATATTAAGTTTAAGATAACAAAAAGTGCTTTAAGAGAAATTGCAAGAAACTCTATCCTAAGTAATACAGGAGCAAGAGGGTTGCAAGGGATTTTTGAGGAACTTTCAAGGGAAGTTATGTTTACATCGCCATCCGATGACACTATAACTAATTTTACAATAACAAAAAAGGATGTTGAAAATTTGACAAGCGGTTAATAAATAAAAACGGAGGTTTTATGGATAACAGGGAATTACTATTATTACAAATCTCATCGCAATTAAACCACATGTCCCAAACTGTAAGCAAGGGGCGACAGTCTGCATTTAAGAAAGTTTTACTCGGTGCAGATAGCGTAAGGACAATTGCAGAAGATATTTTAGATTTTACAATCAGTGCATTATCGAAAGGTACGGCACTAACATCAACAGCATCATCACTAGCTTCTAGGATGAATGTACACACTCAATTCAATTTAAAATCAGGAACTTCGCAAAAGGCAGAAGCTACAATGATTTCAGCAGGAGTTGAAGCTTTGGGTTCACTCGGATCTCTTGGTTACACACAAGTTGTCACAGAGTCCCAAGGCGTTATGAAGTTAAATAGGCTTGATTTTAAAGACGAAAATAATTTATTATTTAAATACTTTCAAGAAATTAAAAAAGTCTCTCCTATAGATTTACCACAAGAGGAGTACAAGGGTTGGACACATCCGTATAAAAACGGAGTGTCTATAGTCAAGAAGATGCCTTCAGAGTTAAGCAAGAAGTATCTTTACAAGAAAATGCCAAAAGTTTACGATGCACTAAACTCATACGGGTCAACATCTTTTGTTGTAAACGAGGAGTTATTGGACATTGTTAAAAAGTTTGACAGTGACAACCATAGTTTTATACCGCCCACGGTTTTAAGTGAGACAGTAAGCGAGTCACTTAAAAGTCTATTGAACTTTAAAAGAACATCAGAGTTTGTTGGAAAACAAGCAAAGAAATGGTATTTAGAAAATGTAAGTTATCAACTTTTAAAGAAAGGGCTTACGGTGGCACAGATAGATGGTAGAAGTAATACTTACAAGAAACGAAAGGCTTCAGGATGGATGAAAGATAAATCCTCAGATGCATTAGATATTGTAAGGGCTTCGTCAAAAAGATATGAGTATGACAGGGTTATTGACATGGCAACTCTTATGCAAGGTAAAGCTTTTTACTATGACTTTCAGTTAGACAGTAGGGGTAGATTTTATCCTATAGTAAATTACTTTGAGCCAACAGGCTCTGACCTAGCTAAAAGCCTACTAATGTTTAATCATGGTGTTGCTTGGTCTGATAAAGTTGAAAGGGCATTGGCAATACACACGGCAAATTGTGCAGGTGAAGACAAGATTTCTTTAGATGACAGAGTTCTCTGGACATATGTCTGGATGGATGAGATTTTAAAAGCATCTAAAGACCCTCACAATTCTGAATGGCTTAATCAGTTTAGTACTGACAAGAAAACCAAGTTTCAGCTAATATCTGCATGTCTTGAATGGAAGCGACTAGAAGAACAGGGAAGAGAAGACTACATGTGTCACTTACCTATAGGTCTAGATGCAACTAACTCAGGTCTCCAGATACTCTCAGCGATGACCAGAGACAGGTCTGGTGCTGAAGAGACTAATGTTATTAGGCATCCAAACAAAGAAATTGGCGATGCATACATGGTTATAGCTAGATCTGTTCTTGACAATGGCTTTTCTTATAAAGAGTTTGAAAACTTAGGTGACAAGGCTTGGCGAAAACTTTGTAAAAGACCTACTATGTCATATTATTATGATGCAGGCAAGGGTTGTATACAAGACCAAACTTTTGAGGACAGAAGAGACCATGGGTATTCTTTGTTGTCAGAAATGACCTACGATGACTCTTCTTATATCGGCACTGCCATATTCGATGGTGTAAAAATGGCTTTTCCTAGACAAACTGTAGCCAAGGATTTATTGAAAAGGGCAGTTTGTGGGTACATAGAGTCAAATCCTGGGTCTCCAATGGTTACTTGGAAGACAGCTACAGGCTTTACAGCGTTTCAAAACTATGCAAAAACTTCTATTAAGAGGGTAAATTGTATGTTTGCAAGCAGACCTGTAAAACTTAGTTATCAAGTTTTCTTAAGTGAAGCAAGAAAAACTGACCATGAGAGAGGGATTAGTGCTAACTTTGTACATTCACAAGATGCATCTCTTCTAGCTTTGGTAATTGCAAGATTAGCAGAGTTAGGTGTAAGCGACTTTATGATGATTCATGACCAGTTCTCTGTAAATGCAGAAAATATGGAATTGCTGTTAAGTGTATTTAAAGAAGTATTTAAAGAAATATTTGAAGTAGACCAACTTGGTAATACTTTAGTGTCTTTAGGTGTGGTCGGTGTTGGTGTTTCAGACTACGGTGACTTAGATTTGGAAGAAGTTTTAGAATCTAAGTATATTATTTCTTAATTATATGACATCTTATAGAGGATGGTTCGCTAGAGGAGACTAAAAATGGCAAGTGAATTTACAGAATTGTGTGATATGTATGGATTATCTCCGGGTGACCCAGAAGCAATTGATAAATTGATTCACTTTATAGGTGAATCGGATGATGAGGATGACTCATGGTATTTCAATGAAAATGCCGATGCGTTTGATCCAGATTCTTTAAAAACGGAGGAAATAGAGGATGAAGAAGAATGATGAGGTTAATCACCCACAACATTACACTTCAGGCAAGATAGAAGCATTAGAGATAATTGAAGATGTGACAAGAGACCTAGAGGGTCTTGAAGCATTTGCAATGGGTAGTGCTTTAAAGTATTTGGTTAGGTTCAACAAGAAAAAAGACCCAATACAAGATTTAGAAAAAGCGGTTTTTTATATTAACCGAATAATAGGTCTAAGATTGCATGAAATTGATAAGCTTTACAACGGAGACAACTCATGAGGGCTTTAATTGACGGTGACATAATAGTCTACTGGGCATCAAATCATTGCCAAACAAACTATTACAACGTAGTAGATAAGAATGGCGACAATATAAAAGAGTATGACAGTAAACGTCATGCAATGGATGGTCTGGAGGACATTAATGCACTATGGTCAACACAATCTAAAGTTGGAGAAATCTCACCTTATACAATTGTACAAGGTAAGACAGTTCTTGAGCCTTGGTCTGAGTGTGTTGAGTTTATTAAAGACTTTATTGATAGTGTTGTTAAAAAGGCAAAAGCAGACGATTATGAATTGCATTTGTCAGGTCACACTAATTTTAGAAAAGAAATAGCTGTGACTAAACCCTACAAAGGTAACAGAACAGGTGAAAAACCTTTTTACTACCAAAAAGTAAGAGATTACTTAACAAATGTGTTAGGTGCAAAAATATCTGTTGATGAAGAAGCTGATGATACTTTAGCTATTGCACAAACAGATGATTTAGATAACACAGTAATTTGTACTATAGATAAAGATTTATGGATTGTTCCCGGTGCAAAATACGATTTTAAAAGAGAAGAATCAAGTTACGTTACCGAATACGATGGTATTAGACATTTCCAATACCAAATGTTAGCAGGTGACCAAGTTGACAACATACAGGGTGTTCCTAAGATTGGTCCTGTAAAGGCAAAAAAGATATTAGAGGATAACGAAGATATTCAAGATGCTTGGAATGTTATTAGAGATTTGTATAGGAGTTCCTATGACTATAACTCTGATGATGTAATGTTAGAGATGGGTAGACTACTTTGGATGAGACGTAAAGTCGGACAAATGTGGGAACTGCCTTCGTTTACAAATAAGCTAGAGAAGGAGGAAAAGAATGGCTAATTTAGTAGAAAACGTGGAGTTAAACTGGTGCTTTTTAGACCCAGATAACCCACAAGAAAACTTTGAGAAACTTCAATGGTCTGTTACAGCCTATGTAGAAAAGGAAGTAGCACAGAAGTTTAAGAAAGACGGTCTAATTAGATCTTTGCGACCTGTAGAGGATGCAGAGGGTAATGAGACTGGACAATATAAAGTCACTTTTAAACAAAATGCAAAAACTTCGGCAGGAAAAGATTTATCACCTCCCGGTGTTTTTACAAAGACAGATACAGGTACTATTAAACCATTATCTGGTGTTATCATCGGCAATGGTTCTACTGGTACTGTTTCATATGACACTTATGACTGGGATTTTAAAGGTCAAAAGGGTAAGTCAATGAGTTTAAAAAATGTTCTTGTTACTAATCTCATACCTTACGAGAAATCAGACCCTGCAGGTTCAGAGTTTGGTAACTTAGATTCAGGTTCTGAGTTTAATCAACCTAAGAAAGAGGATATGGATTTAAACTTTGAAGAAAATGACGATTACTAATCAGTAGTGTCTACAGATACTCTTCTATGAGGGGTATCGATAGACACTATTTATTTTTCTATGGAGGAAAAATGAAAAATAAAGAAAATAATCAAGAGGGCGTGTTTGTAAGACACGAGTCTTGTGAGGCTTGTGGTTCTAGAGACAACAGGGCTGTTTATGACAACGGTGATAAGATGACTTATTATTGTTTTGGTTGTGAAGATACAGGCATATACAATGATGATAGTCTGGTTGTCGAGAAGACACCAAAAGAATTTAAAAACATTGTAGAGTCAGTTGATGACATAAAAGATTATCCAGTGCGAGGTTTTCGTGAGCGCAAGATAACAAAAGATATTGCTGAACTTTATGGTGTTAAAGTAGGATACTCTGAGGAAGATGGTAAGACTATCAAATACCATTACTACCCTATAACTGAGAAAGGTAAAGTTGTAGGATATGAGCGTAGAGATTTAGATGCTAAAAGGTTTCTAGCGATAGGGTCTGTTAAGAACAAAAACGAGTTCTTTGGTCAGTCCAAATTTGCTCCCGGCTCTTGTAAAAGAATTGTTGTTACAGAAGGGGCACTTGATGCAATGTCTGTACAACAGGTTTGGAAAGATAAGAAACAAGAGTGGGCAGTTGTATCAGTTATCAATGGAGCCCAAGGGGCATACAAACAGGTTGTTGCCAACTTAGACTATCTTAATTCCTTTGAAGAAGTTGTGTTCTTATTTGACCACGATGAAGCAGGAAGAGATGGTGCAGAGGCTTGTGCTAGACTGGTTAGAACCGGGAAAGCTAAGATTGGTGCCCTAGGTAGATACGGTAAGGATGCCTCTGATTATTTAGTTTCAGGTAAGACTTACGAACTAGAGAAAGCGATATGGAATGCTGAGATGTACTCTCCTGCAGGTATTGTAAACTCTGCTGATACTTGGGATTTGTTCAACGAAGATAGAAGAGAGGATTCAGTCCCCTACCCTGATTGTTTTGCCAATGTAAATAAAATGACATACGGCAGAAGAACTGGTGAGTTAACTATCTTTACTGCAGGAACAGGCTCAGGTAAGTCTACTTTTGTCAAAGAAGATATTTATCATCTTATTATGACAACAGACTACCAAATTGGCGTAGTGTCCCTTGAGGAGTCCATACGGGAGACTTTAGATGGAATCATTGGGGTACACTTGAATAAGAGAATAAACCTTCCAGACGTAGAATTTGACCGCTCAGGGGCAGAAGGCTCTAAAGCATGGGAAGATGTTGCAGGTTCAGGTCGTTTGTTATTATTAGACCATCAGGGCTCTGTAAGTGACTCTTCTCTTATGGATAAGATAGAATTTATGGCGGCATCTGGCTGTAAGTTTATATTTCTAGACCACATAACTATTGCAGTTAGTGAGGTTGACGGTAATGTAAACGAAGCTATGGATAAAGCTATGTCTGATCTTCTCAAGTTATGTAAGAAACATAATGTATGGATTGGAGTGGTCTCTCATTTGAGAAAGACTAGCGGAGGTAGTAAAACTTTTGAGGAAGGTGCATCTATAACCGAAGACTCGTTAAAAGGGTCAGGAAGTTTAAAACAGATAGCATTTCAAATCATCGGTTTTTCTAGAAACAAATACTCGGAGGACGAGGGTGAGCGACAAAGGGTTGGAATATCAGTGTTAAAGAACAGGTTTACAGGACATACAGGTCCAGCAGGTTCGGCAAGATATGATAACATTACAGGTCGTTTACACAGCACACCTTCTGAGTTTCAATAATTCACTATGGAGGAGGATTATGAGTACTGAGAGAAAATTCTACACTCTAGATGATGGCAGAGTTCTCACAATAGATGAGATAATGGCATTGACTGGGGTTAGTAAAAAGACAACGTGGGTTAGGTTACAAACTACTCGAAACTATGAGGATTTGGCTAAACCTACTGTTTTTATGAAAAAAGAAAGAGGTCATAAGAACTATTTTGAAGACACATACAAAGACTTAACACCAGAGCAATTTAAACTTTTATTTGGTAAATGGTCATGAAGAAATTAGTTTTTGATGTAGAGGCAAATGGTTTTATTAATGACGCTACTACTGTTTGGTGTATCTCTACTTACGACATAATAAGTAAGGATACGATTACTTTTTCAAATGACAGTGACGATTGCCCTTCTTTAGAGGAGGGTCTTGAGTTGCTTGCAAATGCTGACGAACTAATAGGTCATAACATAATCATGTATGACATACCTCTACTGAAAAAACTTTTTAACTTTAAAACAAAAGCTAGGCTTGTTGATACTTTTCTTATGAGCCAATTGCTGAACTTTAACAGGACTCTTGGTAGATACAAAGGTAGACATGGTCTTGAGATGTGGGGAGAGCACTTTGGTGTTTTAAAACCACGTCAAGAGCAGTGGCTAAGATTTGAACAAGCTATGTTAAACAGGTGTGAGCAAGACGTCTTAATTAATGTTAGGGTGTTTCACTCTTTACTTAGGGAGTTTAAAGAATCTGGGGTACCAAAAGAAGTTTTAAATCGTGAGTTCAGGATAGCTAAAATAAGTTCTGAACAAGTAAAGAACGGTTGGTTAGTTGACAAAGAACTTGCTGACAAACACATAAAGTTTTTGACTGAAGAGATTGACAAACTTAGAGATAAGATTGAACCTTTAATGCCACCTATACTCAAGTGTCCTGACTTTTGGGTCAGCAATTCTGAGTGTAATGAGATAATGAACACTGACGGTGTTGACTATCAAAAAGGACTAGTAGGAGGTAAGCAGTTAAGAAAGCCGATAGTCCCCAAATGGACTAAGGCAGGTAAACTTCATAAACACATACAAGACTGGTTTGGTGATTATGAGTGTATTGATTACATAAATAATACAAAAGGTTTACAAATAAATGGTCCATATTGTAGAGTTGAAATTACCCCTGCAAAGCTAACACAGACTGCAGAGGTCAAGAAATTGCTGTTTAAACACGGTTGGAAACCTACAGAATGGAACACTAAGAGAGCCGAAGATGGTAGTTTAGTCAGAACTTCTGCGAAGTTAACAGAAGATTCCTACAATTCTATACAAGGTGATCTTGGACAAGATATAGCTTTACACGCTGTCTATCAACATAGAAGAAACACATTGCAAAACCAAAAGAATAAAGATAGAGGTTGGCTTGGTGTTTGTAGAGATGATGGTAGATTAGAGTGTGTGCCTTTTACACTAGGTACAGCTACTGGAAGAATGTCACATAGAAATCTAGTGAATGTTCCCGGAGCAAAAGCTGTCTTTGGTAAAGAAATGAGAAGTATCTTTATAGCACCAAAAGACAAAGTACTGGTTGGTTGTGATTTAGCATCTGCCCAGTTAAGACTGTTAGCCGCAGCAATGGGAGACCCTAGGTATGTAGAAACAGTTACTACAGGCAAAGAAGAAGACGGTACAGATGTACACACTGTCAACCAAAAAGCCGCAGGGTTAAAAGATAGAAGTCAAGCAAAGACTTTTATATACGGGTTTCTGTTTGGCGCAAGTGCCGCAAAACTTGGAACTATTGTTGGTGGTAAGTCTAAAGAAGGGACTGTACTTAAGACTAAATTTTTAAGGACGTTTCCGCTTCTTAAGAAATTACAAGATAAGTTGATAAACGAGTTTAATAGGTCTGGCAACAGATTTATAACTGCTCAAGATGGTAGGAAAATACAGGTTGACTCTGAACATAAACTTCTTAATTACTTGTTACAAGGTAATGAAGCAATTTTAGCTAAAGAGTGGGCGATTGTATCGGATGGTCTTATTAAGAAAAATAATATAAATTGTAAGTTGTTAGCCATTATGCATGATGAGCAGAACTTTGAATGTGACAGAAAAGATGCAGACAAACTATCTAAAATATTAGAGGAGTCTGCTAAGATTGCAGGTCAAAGGTTAGGCTTTGATTGTCCAATGTCTGGCAATTCAAAGATAGGAGCAACTTGGTATGACATCCATTAACTATCAATTACTTAACACTGAGAATAGACTTCTTAGATCTTGTATAAAAGAAAGTCTAGAGGAAGAGTCAAACAAAGGTAAAGATGTAATGCAGTTAGCTGAGGCATTAACAAAATTCCATAGTTTGATAGAAGAGGACACTGAGTACTACGAAGGGTTTAGAATGTACTCAGATGTCCATAGAAGATATTTTGATAAACTTAAAAAGCTAGGGCTATTACCTGAAGCAAAAGAAGATTAAAATAAACACAATTATTAGAGGAAATTACATGAAAAAATTAGCAACAGATTATCAAAATTTTATAGCCCTAAGCAGGTATGCAAGGTGGCTACCTGAGAAAAACAGGAGAGAGACGTGGGAAGAGACTGTAGCTCGATACTTTGACTTTATGGAGCAACACTTAAAAGACAATACAGAACAAGAACTAGTTCCCAAGACTCGTAAGATTCTTGAAGAAGCTGTTCTCAATTTAGATGTAATGCCTAGCATGAGAGCGCTAATGACTGCAGGACCTGCCTTAGCTAAGAACCACATAGCAGGTTACAATTGCGCTTACTTAAGCGTAGACCACCCTAAAGCATTTGACGAATGTCTGTTTATACTTATGCACGGTACTGGTGTGGGCTTTAGTGTAGAGAGGCAACATGTAAATAAACTACCTGAAGTTCCTGAAGAACAAGTAGATGTAGAAGACACCATAGTAGTCCAAGATAGCAAAGAAGGATGGCAATCAGCTTTCCGTAAACTTATTACCTATCTCTATGACGGTGAAATGCCTAAGTGGGACTTTTCAAAAGTAAGACCAAAAGGATCTAGGCTTAAAACATTTGGCGGTAGAGCCAGTGGTCCAGAGCCTTTGATCGACTTGTTTCATTTTGCTACGAACATTTTTAAGGACGCTGGTGGTAGGAAACTTACTAGTTACGAGTGTCACCGTATGATGTGTAAGATTGCAGAGGTTGTTGTCGTTGGTGGTGTTAGACGTAGTGCATTGATTTCTCTAAGTAATTTGACTGATGAGCGCATGCGTAATGCCAAGAGTGGTCAATGGTGGTCAGATACACCAGAGATGGCTCTTAGTAATAACAGCGTGTGTTATACAGAAAAACCTGACATGGGTATATTTATGAAAGAGTGGACATCCCTGTATGAGTCAAAATCAGGTGAGCGTGGTATCTTTAATAGAGAAGCCGCTATTAAACAAGTAGCGTCTATAGGTAGAAGAGACCCTGACCATGACTTTGGCTGTAACCCTTGTAGTGAGATTATTCTCAGAGACGGTCAGTTCTGTAATTTAACAGAGGTGGTTATCAGGGCAGAAGATACTCAAAAAGACATACTTAGAAAAGTTAGATTGGCTACGATACTTGGAACATTCCAAGCCTCTCTTACAAACATTAAAAGATTACGACCTAAATGGGTTCACAATACAGAAGAGGAAGCACTACTAGGTGTATCTCTTACTGGCATTATGGACAATTCATTTATGAACGGTAGTAATACAGATAGAGGTTATTACGGTAAAAGAAATTTATCAGACTTTCTATCAGACCTTAGAAAAGAAACGGTTAAGGTCAACAAAGATTGGTCAGGCTTATTAGGAATTAGTCAGGCTACAGCAACAACTGCTATTAAACCCAGCGGTACAGTAAGTCAACTAGTCGATTCAGCGTCTGGTATCCACACTAGACACAACGACTATTATTATCGTAGGGTAAGAGCAGATGCAAAAGACCCTATTGCACAGTTAATGGAAGACCAAGGCATACCATGTGAGGCTGACGTAATGAAGCCTGACAGTGTTAAGGTGTTTACATTTCCCACTAAGGCTCCAAAAGGTGCAATCCTTAGAAACGATAGAAGTGCAATAGAACAGTTAGAGTTGTGGCTAACTTACCAAAGATACTATTGTGAGCACAAACCAAGTGTCACAGTAAGTGTCAGAGAACACGAGTGGATGGAAGTAGGCTCATGGGTCTATAAACATTTTGATGAAGTAAGTGGTGTATCTTTCTTACCTCATTCAGATCACTCGTATCAACAAGCACCTTATGAAGATTGTACTAAGAAAGAGTACGATAAATTAGCTAAGGTAATGCCTTCATCTGTAGACTGGGACTTAATAAGTGAGTACGAGTTAACAGACACAACAATTGGCAATAAAACATTGGCATGTACAGGAAGTATATGTGAAATGGTTGACTTAGTTGAAGAGGAAAAGGAGATGGAATGAAATTATTATTAGTTTGTGTTCTAGCTATTTTTTTAGCAAGTTGCGCTGTTTTTGAGGCAAAGATTGATGAAGCCAAGAGGCTTGAATGTACACCTGTCGATTCATTAGGATGCTCTGGTTGGAATTAAATGTCCGAACCAGACATTCTAGTTTGTAGCAGTTGTGGGGATTCAAAAGAATCTTTCCATTTTAGCAAGAGTCAGTTAGATACTACTAACCATAGTACCGTTTGTAAAGATTGTAGAAGTAAGTATAACAAATCTTTCAAAGAAGCTAACCCCGGCTATATGGATAAGTGGAGGTATAATCTTTCTGTTGAGGAAAAAGAAAGGATTATTGAGGAGCAGGGAGGTACTTGCGCCAATGAGAATTGCCAGTATGGTTTAGATGATGATCATAAGTTGTTTGTAGATCATTGTCACCAAACTGGTAAGGTCAGGGGTCTATTGTGTCATCACTGTAACACTGCACTTGGACTTCTCATGGAGAGCCCTAGCAAGATTGAGGGGCTCATGTACTATGCAAAAAAGCATAGTGATGTTTAATAACGAAAGGAGTTAAAATGTTAGATAAAATAAAGAACGGAGCCGATGCGGCAATTGATGTAGGTATTAAGTTAATAAGCTTATCAATTGTACTGCAAGTTATATTCGGACAGAAGGTAGCATTCCTTACTGGCGATGTAATTGGTTCTATACTTAATATTGTCTGGACTTTAGGTAACGCTGGATTAGCAGGCTTAATTGCCGCTGGTATAATCTGGAAGTTGCTAGATAAAGACATAACGAATGAATTATCTAAATAGGGGTAGTGAGTAACACTCCCAGCAAAAAAACTTGGGGTCTCGTTCAAATGGATGAGACTTCTAAGTTTTACCAAGAGTTAAAGAACAAAAAAAAGAAACTCAATCCAAGACTTTGGAGGTCAGATTGGAGAAAATAAACAACGCTTTTATTCCAAAAGATCAATGCTCTATATGTAGCAGTGATTACGATCCCGATTGTGGTGGTGTCCAAGGTTATTTTGGCATGACCCCAGTTACTTTCTGTGAGTGGTGTCATTCGTCTATAATAAGCATGACAATGCAACATCTAGGTTTAGATGAGGATGGGGAAAAACTGGAGTGATTTATGGGATATAAGCCTAATAATCGTTGGAAAACTAAAGTAAGAAATGCAGACTCTAAGTGGGAAGGTGAGCTAAGAGACGGTATATTATCGTCTTGTGAATATCATCCCGACAAGATACCCTACACTGTTGATCATCACTATCATCCTGATTTTAAAACAGATGATATACTGGTTGAAGCCAAAGGTAGATTCATGGATTCTGCAGAAGCTCGTAAGTATCTCTTTATTAGAGACGCTCTTCCTTTTGGTACGGAGTTAGTTTTTCTTTTCTATAACCATAAAACGCCTATGCCTAGAGCAAAGGTAAGAAAAGATGGGACTAAGTGTACACACGGTGAGTGGGCATCTAAGAATAATTTTAGATGGTTTACGGAGAATACTATAACTAAAATTTTAAAAGAGAAATAATTATGGAAGTAATGGCAAAAGTAACTATACAAACAACTGATGTAACATCTCCAGTTGTCAATACTACTATCTATGAAGTAGAGGATGTTCCTTTAGATAATAAAGAACTTAATAATCTTATTGGGTTTTTATTACAGGCTAAGAATGGTCCTTTTGAAAAGGATGATAAGAAAGCTAAAGAGGTTCCTGAGATAGTTACAGATAGTAAGTCGTAGAAAAATTAAGGTCGCAAATTGGACAATCAATGTCTTTTTGCGACCTTTTTTTTCGCTTGCGGTCAGTAGCCTCTTTGTCGTTTTACTTCAGCTACAGTTCTTTGAGCTTGAGATTTTAATTCATTACACTCTTTAATAGGAATACCTGATTTTCTATTTAATTTATATTCGTTATTAATCATCCATGAGTTAATCTTAGGAGTCCCTGCAAGTTTCATAGGACCCCCAGCTTCTTTTAACATGTACTCATCTGTGTATCCTTTATGAGCCAATATGTTATGGTCTTTATACTCTTTAGCCATTCTATCCTCCTCTTAATACATTTTCCATATTCACCTCATCACCCCTAGTAGAGACTCTTCCTTCAATATCGTCACCTTTTGGTGAAAACATATCGTCAAATCCAATATTTTCTATTGGACCACCTTCTCTAGCTAAACTAGTTATATTCTTAGGTTTTGTCCTATCAATATAATATCCAGATCTAAATCCTTCAATTGCATCTGTAGGATCAGGCATTTTTTCTGCTAAATCAGCCTCTATTCTTTTTATTATAGTTTCGACTGGTATTCCCGTAGCTTCACTAAGAGAATCAATCATTTCTTTTCTAAGATTATAATTGTTATGCATGTCTTTAAAAGTTTTACCAGCTAACTGTCTAAACACATCAATATCTGTAGGTCTAATAAAGAAAGCATCGTGAACTACCATTACAGGTATTCCAATTTTATCAGCTTCTTTTACAAGTTGTTGTAAAAAACCAGCATCCATATTATGAGTAGCATTAGGTGCTAAGGCACCATACATATTTTTCTGATCATCTACACCAAATGGACCTTCTTTTAACATTTTATTGTCAACAGCTAGTAGACCTAAATCTTTAGGAGCCTTACCCTTATCTATAGCTTTTTGGTAAGCATCTCTAGTTTTAACATCATCAGGACCTAAAGCGGCTATTTCAGTATTATAGTAATCAACGTCTTCAAATACTTCTCTAGTTCTATATTTAGTTGATCCGTCTTTTCTTTTACCTTTAGACTCTCTTCTTATAGAACTTTTAGTTTTAATGTCAGGAACTCTTCTAGGATTAATTGTACCTCT
>Ga0209631_10003150_pt1 | contig 19259 bp, 18 predicted proteins | sample COG_08_FD_184752 | JGI IMG/M metagenome (GOLD analysis project Ga0209631, IMG submission 184752) | Pelagic Microbial community sample from North Sea - COGITO 998_met_08 (SPAdes) (version 2) | ecosystem: Environmental > Aquatic > Marine > Neritic zone/Coastal water | place: Helgoland, sampling...
TTTTTTCATTGTTACTTACTTGGTTTTCTGAGGTGAGTGCGACATTTACTGATAGAACTCCTTCTAATTTATCTAAACCCTCTTTAAATATACTTGCTAACTGCTCATATTTATCAAGATGCTGTTTAGTGACAGAAAGTATTAGATTAACATTACCATTTTTTTCAACTACTTGAATATTAGGATTTTGCTGATCATAACTATTATTAGTCTGTGGATCTTTATAATTTTTAAGAAACTCGAAAATAGATTGTAAAATTTTATCTGACATACTTGATTTTTTTGTTTTTATCCAAATATACTTAGTAATTAGTTTAAATAATGATAGTAGCTTAAAACACTTTATCAATAAATATATGAATTGGAACAAAAATGAACGATAATAATCCCTGGGGATCTGGCGGTAACAACAACAACCCTTGGGGTGGAGGTGGATCCAATAATAATATGGATTTTGAAGAGTCTATTAAGAAGGCTCGTGACCGTTTTGGTAAATTCAAAATTGGTGGTCCAAGAAATATTTCAATATTAATATTTGTTGCTCTTCTTTTATGGCTTGCTACTGGTTTTTATAGGGTTGAACCTGATGAACAAGGTGTCGAGCTGTTATTTGGTAAATGGAATAATCAAACAACTCAACCTGGACTTCATTATTTCTTTCCTACGCCTATTGGTCAAACTATAACTCCTAAAGTTGAAGTTATTCGTAAAATTAACATTGGTTTTAGAAGTGCAAGTGACTTAGGATTTTCCTCTAATACTAATGCAGAGAGGAAAGTAATAGAAGAATCTCTTATGTTAACTGGTGATCAAAACATCGCTGATGTTGCTTTTACAGTTTTATATAGAATTAAGGATGCAGGTAATTTTTTATTCAAATTAAGAAACCCTGAACTTACAGTTAAGGATATGGCGGAGAGTGTTGTTAGAGAGGTTGTTGGACAGCGTGATTTACAATTTTTATTAACTGAGGGAAGACAAGAAGTTGAGCAGGTAGTTAGAAACGGTCTACAAGATGTTCTCGATAGTTATGAAAGTGGAATTTTAATACAGTCAGTTCAATTACAAAGTGTTGAACCTCCTTCACAAGTTATTGATGCTTTTGATGAGGTTCAAAGAGCAAGACAAGATAAAGAAAGGTTAGTTAACGAAGCTAACTCTTACTTAAACAGAATCGTTCCTAATGCACGTGGTGAAGCTGCAAAATTAGTTGAAGGTGCTAGAGCTTATAAAGAACAAGTAGTTAAACAAGCTGAAGGTGTAGCTCAAAATTTTGTTGATGTTTACAACAGTTATAAAGATAATAAAGAAGTTACAAGACGAAGAATTTATTTAGAGACTCTAAGAGAAGTTCTTGAAGGTGAAAATAAAATAATACTAGATGATGCTGGAGGACAAGGTGTAGTCCCTTATCTCCCACTTAATGAATTAAAAAAAGGAAGTAATAACTAATGAGATTTAGCTTAAGAAATATTATTGTTGTATTGCTTGTATTTATTGGTTTTTTGACTTTTACAGGAGCTTTTTTCATTGTTAATGAAACAAAACAAGCAATTGTATTACAATTTGGTGATCCTAGAAAGGTAATTACTGAACCAGGTTTGCAATTTAAGATTCCTTTCATTCAAGATGCTGTTTTTTTAGACTCAAGACTTTTAAATCTCGACCCACAACCTGAGGAGATGATATTATCTGATCAAAAAAGAATTATAGTTGACTCATTTGCACGTTATAAAATTGTTAACCCCTTAAAATTTTTCCAAACAGTTAGAAATGAAGCAACTTTTTCAGATAGATTTGGTAGAATTATAAATGCATCCGTTAGAGGTGTAATTGCTCAATATTCTCTAGCCTCCCTTCTTAGTGATAATAGAATTAATATAATGAATGAAATTCAGGATCAGATACTTGGTAATGAGGATTCTTTTGGTGTAGAGATTATTGATATTAGAATTGGTAGAACTGATTTAACTGAACAGGTATCAAATAACGTATACCAACGTATGCGTTCAGAAAGAGAAAAAGAAGCCAATCTTTTAAGAGCAGAAGGTGAAGAGCTTTCTAAAGAAATCGTTGCATCTGCAGATAGACAGCAAACTGTTATTATTGCAGAAGCAGAAAGAACATCATCTATCTTACGTGGTGAAGGTGATGCAGAAAAAAATACTATTCTTGCGGATGCTTACGGTCTTGATGAAGAATTTTTTGATTTTTTAAGAACTATGCAAGCATGTAGAGATACATTTGGTGATACTGAAATGTCTATGGTTATAGCTCCAGGTCAAGTCTGTGAAAAGTTTTTTGGAGAAATTGACACTGACAACTAATGTTAAAGCTTTTACTTTTGGGTATTGGCTTGCTTTTATTGTTTGAGGGTATTTTATATTTTTTTCTAGCTGGTAATTTAAATTCTATACTAAGCCAACTTAGTAAGGTTGATCCTCAAAAAATAAAGACTATATCTTTAATCATGACTATTATTGGAGCATGCCTTATTTATTTCACTTTCCGTTTTTATGGAGATCTTTAATGCGTAAATTTATATCAAGTATTTCTTTCTTTTTTTTGATTTCTTTTTCTACAATTTTACAATCTCACCCAAGCAGTTTTGCAGACTTAGTTGAAAATTTATCTCCTGCAGTTGTGAGTATTGCTTCAACTACTATAGTGAAAGATAATAATAATTCTCAAAATCAAATGCCTCGTTTTCCTGAAGGATCTCCTTTTGATGAATTTTTTAAAGAATATTTTGATAATGAGAGAAGAAATTCTCCATCTCAAAGACCTATGACTGGCCTTGGTTCAGGATTTATAATTGATAAAGAGGGAATAATAGTAACAAACAATCATGTAATAGAAGGCGCTGATGAAATAACAGTCATTATGTCAAATCAAGAAGAATTTAGAGCTGAGTTGCTTGGAAGAGATCCAAAAGCAGATTTAGCTGTGTTAAAAATTGATCCAGGTTCAACTGAACTTGTATCTGTTCCTTGGGGTGACTCTGAGGCAATGCGAGTAGGAGATTGGTCGATAGCTATAGGAAATCCTTTGGGGTTAGGCGGTACTGTAACAGCAGGTATAATCTCTGCTATATCCAGAGATTTAGGAAGCGGCCCTTATGTAAAATTTTTACAAACGGATGCATCGATTAATAGGGGAAATTCAGGTGGACCACTTTTTAATATTGATGGTGAGGTTATTGGAATAAACTCTGCAATAATTTCTCAAACAGGGGGAAGTATTGGATTGGGTTTTGCTATTCCGTCTAATAGTGCAAAAAAAATTGTTCAACAGCTTAAAGATTTTGGAAGAACAAAAAGAGGTTGGCTTGGAGTACAAATACAGCCTGTGTCAAAAGATTTTGCTGAAAGTTTAGGTCTTGAAAATGAAAAAGGTGCATTTGTATCAAATGTAAATCCTAAAGGACCTTCTAAGACAGCTGGAATAGAAGCTGGTGATGTTATTTTAAGATTTAATGATATTGAAATAGTTAAGATGACAGATTTACCAAGAGTAGTTGCAGAGTCTGATGTAGGTTCTACTGCGTTGGTTGAGGTTTGGAGAAAAAATAAAAAAATTATTATTGAAGTTGAGCTTGGCGAGTTACCAGAGCAGACGTATGTAAGTAAAAAGTCTTCTAAAATAGAAAATAAAATTAATGAAAAAATTATTAAATCTCTTGGCATTACAGTAAAAGATGAAAATCAATCTAACGGCGTTACAGTAACTAAGGTTGAGAACGATGAAATTAACTTAACTAGCGGTGATATAATTCTTGAAGTTAATAGGGAAGTAGTTGACTCAATGAAATCTTTTACTTCTCTAGTTGAAAAGTATGAAGAAACAGGAAGATCATCTCTTTTATTAAAAATACAAAGAGACGAAGAAACAAGTTGGGTAACAATTAAGTTTGTCGATAATTGATTAATACAGTTTATGTAATAGCTGGTCCTACAGCTACTGGAAAATCAGACTTATCAATATCTCTTGCAAAAAAACTTAACGGTGTAGTTATCAATTCTGATAGCATGCAAGTATATAAAAATTTAGAAATATTAACCGCACGTCCTTCATCAAATGACATGAAAAATATTGACCATCATTTATTTGGTTTTGTTGATGGCAATGAGAGATATAATGTTGAGAGATGGTGTAATGATGCAACACAAGTTATAAAAAAAACAACTGCTAATAACTTAACTCCAATATTAGTTGGGGGAACTGGTTTGTATATAAATACATTAATTAATGGATTAATTGACCTACCCTCCATTCCAGAATCATTTAAGATAGAATCTGAAAAAATACTTCAAAAATTTGGTAAAGATTTTCTTATCAATCAAATTAAAAATATAGATCCAGATTCACTAAAAGACATAAACCTTAATGACACTGTCCGTTTAAGAAGAATTTGGGAAGTCTTTGAAACTACCGGAAAAAAATTTAGTGCTTGGAAGCTAAATAAAAATAAAAAATTTATTACAAACTATAAATTTAAAATTTTATTATTTTTACCTGATAGAGAAAAAAATTATCAAAATGTAAATTCTAGATTTATAAAAATGATGAAAGGTGGGGCGGTAGAAGAAGTAAAAAAACTATTAGAATTAGACTTACATGAATCTTTACCCGTTATGAGAGCGCACGGTGTTCCAGAAATTAAAAAATATTTAGCAAATGAAAGCAGTCTGGATGAGTGTATTAGTAAAGGTCAGCAAGTAACGAGAAATTATGTTAAACGACAACATACTTGGTGGAATTCATCGAATTTAGAGATTTTTCAAAAATTTGATAAATTTCCATCTGAAATTGATCTTAATTCTATTAAAATCGACTGATTTTAAACTAAATTATTGATTTTATTTTATCCACAGCCTATGAGATCTTGGCAATGAATCAAGAAATGACAGGTGCGGAAATTGTATTGCAATCTCTTGTAGATCAAGGGGTTGAGGTGGTGTTTGGTTACCCAGGTGGTGCAGTATTACCGATATATGATACTTTATTTAAGCAAAATTCGATAAAGCATGTTTTAGTGCGTCAAGAAGGTGGAGCAATACATGCAGCTGAAGGATACGCACGTTCTACTGGTAAAGTAGGTGTGGTGTTAGTAACATCTGGTCCTGGTGCAACAAATGTTGTTACAGGATTAACAGATGCTATGATGGATAGTATTCCAATAGTTTGTATTACAGGTCAAGTACCGCAACATTTAATTGGTAGTGATGCATTTCAAGAATGTGATACAACAGGTATTACAAGGCCTTGCACAAAACATAACTATCTAGTTAAAGATCCAAATAAGTTGTCACCTGTTTTTCATGAAGCTTTTACGATAGCACAAGATGGTAGACCTGGTCCTGTATTAATTGATATTCCTAAAGATGTTCAATTTGCAAACGGGACTTATACAAAAAAAGAAAATATTATTATTCCTCCTCATAGATTATTTGAGCCAGAAATTTTTAAAAATGATCAAAAAATTGACGAAGTTGTTAATTTAATCTCAAAAGCAAAAAAACCTATTTTTTATATAGGTGGTGGATGTATCAACTCTGGACCTAAGGCTTCTGAATTAGTTTCGCAGTTAGTTGAGATGACAGGTGCTCCAGCTACTATGACGTTAATGGGCTTAGGTGTTTTAGGATCTTCCCATCCCAATTCTTTAGGAATGCTTGGGATGCACGGTATGTATGAAGCTAATATGGCTATGCATGATTGTGATGTGATGATTAACATTGGGGCACGTTTTGATGACAGAGTAACAGGAAGGCTAGATGCATTCTCTCCGAATTCTAAAAAAATTCATATTGATATAGATGAAAGCAATATCAACAAAACAATTAAAGTTGATGTACCAGTTGTTGGTGACGTAGCAAGTGTTTTAAAAAGTGTTGTAAAAGTTTGGAAAGATAATAATTTAAAAACTAATCAGTCAGATTTAAAATTATGGTGGGATAAAATTAATAATTGGAAAAAAATAGATTGTTTACATTTTACGAATAATGAAAAAGAAATAAAACCTCAGTATGCAATCCAACGATTATATGAATTAACTAAAGATAAGAAAACATTTATCACTACAGAAGTTGGTCAACATCAAATGTGGGCTGCTCAGTATTATAAATTTGAAAAACCAAATAGATGGCTAACTTCAGGTGGGTTAGGAACTATGGGATATGGGTTTCCGGCAGCTATAGGTGCACAAGTAGCAAATCCAGATGCTTTAGTTATTGATGTAGCAGGTGATGCATCAATTTTAATGAACATTCAAGAGATGAGCACTGCTGTTCAATATCGATTGCCCGTAAAAATATTTATTCTAAATAATGAGTATATGGGTATGGTTAGACAATGGCAGGAACTTTTACATGGTGGCAGGTATTCAGAGAGTTATACTGATAGTTTGCCAGATTTTGTTAAATTAGCTGAGAGTTATAAAGCTGTTGGTCTAAGAGCCAAAAAACCAGAGGAGCTTGATGATGTTATTAACGAGATGATTAGTACGGATAAAACAGTAATTGCTGATATCTGGGTTAGTAAGGAAGAAAATTGCTTTCCTATGATTCAAAGTGGCTCTGCTCATAATGAAATGGTTCTTAGTAAGGATCAAAAACAAGATAAGCTTTCAGCTGAAAAAGGAAAGATATTAGTTTAATGAATAAATCTGTTTATGATAGTCCTGACAATACTTCTGTATCAAGAAGGCATATATTAACTGTTCTTGTGGATAATGAACCAGGAGTTCTTGCGAGAGTCATTGGGATGTTTTCTGGAAGAGGATATAATATTGAAAGTTTAAATGTAGCTGAAGTAAGTAATGACGAACATCTTTCAAGAATTACTATTGTTACTGAGGGAACTTCAGAAGTAGTTAGTCAAATAGAAAAACAGCTTTTAAGAATTGTTCCTGTTCATAGTGTATCTAATCTAGATGAAGAAGGAAGTTCTGTTGAAGCAGAAGTTGCTTTAATTAATATTGATCTTAATGAAGCGAATAAAAAGAAAGTATATGAAGTTTGTGACTTCTACAGAGCAAGAAAAATTGAAAATGAAAATAATTCTGTAATTTTTGAAATTGCAGGTGCGTCAGAGAGAATTAATAGATTTATTAAAGAAATGAATCAAATTACAAAAATTGAAATTGTGAGGAGTGGTCCTGTAGCAATTTCAACACATAAAAATACTGAGGAGGAATAATGAGAGTATATTATGATAGAGATGCTGATCTTAATTTAATCAAAAGTAAAAAAATAGTCATTGTTGGCTATGGTAGTCAAGGTCATGCCCATGCAATGAACCTCAGAGACTCAGGAATTGAAAATGTAGCAATCGCGCTTCGAGAAGATTCACCAACGAGAGAAAAAGCTAAAAACGCTAGTTTTGATGTGATGACACCTGCTGAAGCTGCTGATTGGGCTGATATTATTATGATGTTAACACCTGATGAGCTTCAATCAGATATTTATAATAATGAAATTGCACCAAATATAAAAGAAGGAACAGCGTTAGCTTTTGCCCATGGTTTAAATATTCATTTTGATTTGATACAACCAGCTGAGGGCATTGACGTAATCATGATTGCTCCAAAAGGACCAGGTCATACTGTTCGTGCTGAATATGAGAGAGGTGCAGGCGTGCCTTGTCTTGTTGCCGTTGACAAAAACCCTTCAGGGAATGCTCTAGATATTGCTATCGCCTACGCTTCAGGCGTTGGTGGGGGTAGAGCAGGGATAATTGAAACATCTTTTAAAGAAGAATGTGAAACAGATTTATTTGGAGAGCAATCTGTTTTATGTGGAGGTTTAACACATTTAATTACCGCAGGTTATGAAACATTGGTTGAAGCAGGCTATGCACCTGAGATGGCATATTTTGAATGTCTTCATGAAGTTAAGTTAATTGTTGATCTTCTTTATGAAGGTGGCATGGCTAATATGCGTTACTCGATTTCAAATACTGCTGAGTATGGAGATTATTCTAGAGGTCCACGATTGATCACGGATGAAACAAAAAAAGAAATGAAAAAAATTCTTGCAGAAATCCAGTCTGGTCAATTTACTAAAGAATGGATGGATGAACATAAGAGTGGTCAAACTAAATTTAAATTAATGAGAAAGCAACAAGCTGAACATCCAATTGAAGCTGTTGGTGAAAAACTAAGAACATTAATGCCTTGGATTGCAGAAAGCAAAATGGTTGATAAATCAAAGAACTAGAAAATAGGAGCTATCTTTGATTATAAAGTCATTAATTTAAAACTAGGGTATTTTAGTATATAGACGGTAGTTTATGAGTGATAGAGTATACATTTTTGACACAACACTGAGAGATGGTGAGCAGTCTCCAGGAGCAACAATGAATCTTGATGAAAAGATGCAAATAGCGCTGCTTTTAGAAGAGATGCAAGTTGATATTATTGAGGCTGGGTTCCCTATTGCGTCAAACGGAGATTTTGAAGCTGTATCGGAGATAAGTAAAAATATTAAAAATTCTACTATTGCTGGCTTATCGAGAGCAAAAATTGCAGACATCGACCGTGCTTGGGAAGCAGTGAAGCATGCTAAATCACCACGTATTCATACTTTTATTGCAACAAGCCCTATCCATATGAAATATAAGTTGATGAAAACAGAAGAAGAAGTTTTAGATTCAATTAAGCACACTGTTTCTCATGCAAGAAATTTATGTGATAATATTGAATGGAGCTGTGAGGATGGAGGAAGATCAAATTTAGAGTTTTTATATAAATGTATTGAGCTTGCTATTGACTCAGGTGCAACGACTATTAATATTCCTGATACCGTTGGATTTACTCTTCCCTCTGAATTTGGTTCAATTTTTAAAGCTGTAAGAAATAATGTACCAAATATTGATAAAGCAATTTTATCTACTCATACGCATAACGATTTGGGTCTAGCTGTTGCAAACAGTGTTGCTGCAATTCAAGAAGGTGCAAGACAGGTTGAGTGTACAATTAATGGACTAGGGGAACGCGCAGGTAATGCTGCTCTTGAAGAAGTGGTGATGACGTTGAAGGTGAAAAAAGATTTGATGCCTTTCCATACCAATGTGAAGTCAGAATATATTACTAAAGCTTCTCGATTAGTATCGTCTATTACAGGATTTACAGTACAGCCAAATAAAGCGATTGTTGGTGCAAATGCTTTTGCTCATGAAGCGGGTATTCATCAAGATGGTATGCTAAAAAATGCAGAGACTTATGAAATTATGACGCCTGAGTCTGTGGGTTTAAATAAATCATCATTAGTCCTAGGTAAGCACTCAGGCAAACATGCTTTTTCAGAAAAATTAAAAGAGTTAGGTTATGATTTTGGTGATAATGCCTTGATGGAGGTATTTGGTCGATTTAAAGATCTAGCAGATAAGAAAAAAGAAATATTTGAAGAAGATTTAATTGCTTTAGCAGGAGAAAGAACACTGACATATGATGAACATATTAAATTTGTATCATTGGAAGTTAATGCAGGCTCTCTATCTAAACACCAAGCTAAATTAACCTTAATTATGGATGATAAAAAACAATCAAACTCAAGTGATGGTAATGGCCCTGTCGATGCAACATTTAATGCGATTAAACAAATTACTCAAACTGATTTCCGATTAAAGCTCTATCAAGTTCACGCAATAACTGCAGGAACGGATGCTCAAGGTGAAGTTACTGTTCGTTTGGAAGATGATGATTTATCATCTCAAGCCAAGGGAAGTGATCCTGATATTATTGTTGCCTCAGCTAAAGCATACATTAGTGCTCTGAACAGATTAATATTTAAAAAAACTAAATCAATTGTAAAAAATTCTGCCGAATTTAAAATAGAAGGGGTATAAAAGAGTATGTTTATCGATAAATTTTTTAGTATATTCTCAAAAGATATGGCTATAGATTTGGGAACAGCAAATACCCTGGTGTATGTTAAAGGAGAAGGAGTTGTTCTAAATGAACCATCTGTTGTCGCTACGGTAGAAAATCAAGGTAGAACACAAGTATTGGCAGTGGGTAATGAAGCAAAACAAATGCTAGGAAGGACTCCAGGTAAAATTCAAGCCATTAGACCAATGAAAGATGGCGTTATTGCTGATTTTGAAGTTGCAGAACAAATGATAAAGAGTTTTATCAAAAAAGTTCATAGTGGGAGAACGTTATCAAATCCACAAATAGTCATATGTGTTCCAACAGGCGCAACGAATGTTGAGAGACGAGCGATAAGAGAATCTGCTGATGCAGCAGGCGCCAGAAGAGTATTTCTTATTGAAGAACCTGTTGCAGCTGCAATCGGTGCAGGATTACCTGTTGCTGAACCAACAGGATCAATGATTGTTGATATAGGCGGGGGAACAACTGAAGTAGCTGTTTTATCTCTAGGTGGTGTTGTTCACGCAACTTCAGTGAAATCTGCTGGTGATAAATTTGATGAAGCAATTATTGAATATATGCGATCAGCACATAAATTAGCTATTGGTGAAACAACAGCAGAGAGAATGAAAAAAGAAATTGGATCTGCATCCCCTCCAGAAGACGGAGATGGTAAGTCTATGAATGTTAAAGGGAGAGATTTAATCACTGGGTTACCAAAAGAGATATCAATTTCACAGCGACAAATTGCAGAGGCATTAGCTGAACCTGTAGCGCAGATTATTGATACAATAAAAAGAGCTCTAGAACAAACTCCAGCTGAATTATCGGCTGATATTGTTGAAAGAGGAATTATGATGACCGGCGGTGGCTCATTATTAGGAAATTTAGATAAAGTATTAAGACGAGCAACAAGTTTACCAGTATCTATTGCGGAAGATCCATTGTTGTGTGTTGTAATGGGAACGGGTAAAGCATTAGAAGAAAAATCTAAACTAAGTGATGTCTTTGCTTCTGACTAATCCTTATGGCTCTCTCTTTTAAAGTTAAAGCAATTTCACGATCACGTTTTTTAAAGAATATCCTTTTAACTTCTATTTTTATTTTATCCTTTTTATTAATTTTCTTTTCAAAGTCTGATTATTTTATTGTTAATAAAGTTAAGTCAATTTCTAATAGCTATCTTCATCCCATAACATCTTTTTTTGTATCTCCAGTAAAAGTTATTTCTCAATTACAAACACAGTTTTATGATTTTCAAAACTTAAAAGCTGAAAATAATATTTTGAAAGAAGAAGTTATGCGTCTAAAAAAATGGCAAGCATTAGCTGTTCATAATAATTCAGAAAATAAAGTTTTAAAAAAATTACTTAATTCAACTGATAATAATTTAACCTTAGTTAAAACTGCTTCCTTAGTAAGTAGAAATGATTTTATGTTTAATAGAATGATTAACATAAATACAGGATTAAAAGATGGCGTTGTCAATGATATGGCTGTTGTTAATTACAGAGGTTTAGTTGGAAGAACAGTTGATACTTCTGTAGGTAATACAAGAGTTTTGCTGTTAACAGATCCAAACTCTTCCATTGCAATTAAAACCATAGCAAATGATAATTATTCTCTTATACAAGGAGCTGATGACGGAGTGCATTTAGTAAGCGCCTTTAGTAAGGGAGAAAAATTACCAAAAATTGGGGATTTAGTTGTGACAAGCGGGAGTGCACAGATTTTCCCTCCAAATATCTTGGTGGGAAAGATTGTTGAGGTAAGAAAAGATAATTTTTTAGTATTACCTTTTGTTGATTTTAAAAATATTGACTATGTGCAAGTTGTTGAAAATAAATAATGTTGCCCAAACTACTTAGTAGTCAAACAATAATATATCATCTTATTCTATTTTTCTCTTTTTCATTAAGTGTAAATTATTTTGTTGATTTAGAATTAATTAATTTCATATCCTATGTTTTTTTTCACCTAACACTGATTTATCTAGTTTTTTATTTTTTTCATTTTTCTCTTTTTTTTATATCATTTTTATATGGTATATTTTTTGATATTTTTTTGATTGATTTTATATCACCTCACTTAATTTCTTTTTTAGTTTTTGTATTTTTATTTTATTACAGCAAAAAGTATCTTTTAAATTTTTCTTCAAAAACAATTTCTTATATTATTATAGGAGTAACATTAATAATGTTTATATCGGAGACATTAATAGCAAATATTTTCTTTAATTATCCAATCAATTATCAAAACTTAAGTTGGCTTTTTTTTACCTCATTAATTGTTTTTTTTCCTTCTCTATTTATCTTTTCTAAAATAGATAAATTATAATGTTTTATTCTGATCAAAAAAAACAAGTAAGCTTATATAATAGACGTACTTTTATTTTATTTTTATTAAAATTATCCCTTTTTTCTGCTGTTGGATGGCGATTATATAATATTCAAATCTTAGACTCTTCAAAATACAAAACTATGTCTAAAAAAAATCAGATTGATCTAGAAATCATATTTCCCGTCCGAGGTAAAATATTTGATAGAAATAAAGTTTTAATTGCTAAAAATGAAAAAGTATATGATGTATATCTAATTCCTGAGAATACAAAATCGATCAATAATACACTTAATGCATTATCTCAATTTATTGATATTGATTTTGCTAAAAGAAGAAAAGTAATAGAGTTAAGTACTCAAGTTAAAAAATTTGAAAAAATAAAAATTTTTGAAAATATTTCCTGGTCAGTTTTAGAAAAAATAGAAACAAATAAATATAATTTAGAAGGAATATTTATTGCTGAGGACTATCTACGTGTATATCCATATAAAGACCAACTTTCTCATTTACTCGGTTATATTAGTAAGCCTAATCAGCAAGAACTAACTCTTCCTTTTATATCAAAAATGCCCAATCTTGATATTGGTAAAGAAGGATTAGAAAAATCTTTCAACCCACTTCTTGTTGGTAAGGCTGGACAAAGAGAAATAGAAGTCAATTCTAACGGGAGAATAATAAGAGAAATTTCTAAAGTAGATAGTATTAGAGGAGAAGAGGTATATCTTTCTATAGATTTACGTATCCAACAATATGCTATAAATTTACTTAAATCACACCGTGCAGGCTCAATTAATGTAATTAATATTAAGAATGGTGAAATATTATGTATGGCATCTACACCAACATACGATCCTAATAAAATAATTCAAAAACCTAACAAAGAATATTGGGAGAGTATATTGGCCAATAGTTTATCTCCCCTAACAAATAGAAGTATTCAAGGCTTATATTCGCCTGGTTCTACTTTTAAAATGATTGTAGCCATTGCTGCATTAAAACATGGTATTATTAATATCGATACAACACATTCATGTACTGGAAAAATTGGATTTGGTAATAGATTATATCATTGCTGGAAAACAAATGGTCATGGAAAGATGAATGTTACGGATGCTATTAAACAATCATGTGATGTTTTCTTTTATGAAATTTCTAAAAAGTTAGGCATAGATAAAATAGCTGAAGTTGCAAAAGATTTTGGCCTTGGTCAATCCTATGATATTTCCATGCCCAATCAAAAAACAGGCATTGTTCCAAATAAAAAATGGAAAAAAGAAAAAATAGGTGAAAGTTGGTATGCAGGAGAGACATTAATTTCTGCTATCGGCCAAGGTTTTGTTTTAACTAATCCTTTTCAATTAGCGGTGATGACGTCAATTATTGCTTCTAATGGCAAACTGATTGAGCCCACAATTATTAAAAGTAATGGTGTGAGTTTTAAAACCAATGAGAAATATTCTAATGAAATAAAAATTATTAAAAAAGCAATGTTTCAGGTGGTGAATGAGAATAAAGGTACTGCTTTTAAGTCAAGATTAGAGAATGTTAAATTTGCTGGTAAAACAGGAACTTCTCAAGTTAGGAGAATATCCTTATCCGAAAGGGAAAGTGATGACTTTAGAGAAAAAGAGCAAGAGTGGAAGAATAGAGATCACGCCTTATTTGTCGGGTACATGCCTTATGATGACCCTAAATATTCTATCTCCGTTATTATTGAACATGGTGGATCAGGAGCATCTACGGCGGCCCCAATTGCGAAACAAGTTTTTAATTATATTAATGAATTAGAAGTATGATTTTTGAAAAGATAAAAAATTTAAATTATTTGGTTATTTTTCTTCTTATCCTTATTTCTTTTATTGGTGCTGCTGGTTTGTATTCAGCTGCCGATGGATCATATCAACCTTGGGCTTCAAGACATTTAGTAAGATTTTATGTGTTTTTGCTAATGGCTATCGTGATAAGTTTTATTGATATAAAAATTATTTATAAATATTCCTATGTTTTATTTGGCTTAACATTACTTTTGTTAATTTCTGTAGAAATTATTGGTGTTCTTGGAAAAGGAGCAACAAGATGGATTAGGGTTTTTGGATTTAGTATTCAGCCATCAGAACTTGTAAAGATTACAATTATTTTAGCTTTGGCAAAATTTTATCACGATATAAAATTTGAAAATATAAAAAAAATTAGCTACCTTTTTTTTCCTTTCATAATCTTAGCTATCCCTTTTGTTTTTGTGGTGATTCAGCCAGATTTAGGAACATCATTAAGTATCTTAATTTTAGGTGCTTTTATTCTTTTTTTAGCAGGCATTAGATTTTGGAAGTTTATTCTTGGCTTTATTATTACATTGGTCTCTATCCCCATATTTCTTCAATCCATTAAGCCTTATCAAAGAGACCGTATTATCTCTTTTTTGAATCCAGAGTCTGACCCTTTGGGAAAAGGCTATCAATTGATCCAATCCAAAATCGCTCTAGGTTCTGGTGGTGCAACAGGAAAAGGTTTTTTACAGGGAACACAATCCTATCTAGAATATCTTCCAGAAAAGCAAACTGATTTTATATTCACTTTAATTGGTGAGGAATTTGGTTTTCTTGGAACAATTTTTATTATTTTACTTTTTATTCTGTTAATCGCTGTTTGTTACTTTATTAGCATCAAATGTTTTCATTCTTATGGAAGGATATTAGCCTTGGGTGTTGCATCCAATATTTTTATTTATGTGTTCATGAATATTGCAATGGTCTCTGGTCTAATGCCCGTTGTTGGTATTCCGCTCCCTTTAATTTCTTACGGTGGATCAGTCATGTTATCTATCATGATCTCAATAGGATTAGTGTTAAATGTTGAACTTAATTATAATCTCAAAAAATTAGATAATGCTTAAAATAAAAAATCTCAATAAAAGCTTCGGTGGTTTAAAAGCAGTAAATACTGTTAATCTCGAAGTAGATAAAGGATCTATTACGGGCTTAATTGGGCCTAATGGCGCAGGTAAAACAACTTTATTTAATACAATTGCGGGTCTCTATGCTCCAGATAACGGCGAGGTTTTTCTTGAAGAAAAAAATATAGCAGGATTAAAACCGCATGAATTATTTAGCATGGGGGTATTAAGAACATTTCAAATTGCGCATGAGTTTGCTTCTCTAACTGTTTTAGAAAACTTGATGATGGTTCCAGGCAATCAACGAGGAGAGAAATTAATATACGCACTCTTTAGTGATAAGGCAGTGAAAAAAGAAGAAGAAGAAATACGTGCTAAGGCAATTGAGGTAATAGAATTCCTAAACTTAAAACATTTAACACAGGAGATTGCAGGCAATCTATCAGGAGGGCAAAAAAAATTACTTGAACTTGGTCGAACAATGATGGTGGAAGCAAATTTAGTTTTATTGGATGAGGTCGGTGCGGGAGTTAATAGAACACTTTTGAATGAAATTTCAGATGCAATCCTTCGATTAAATAAAGAAAGAAATTATACTTTTTTTGTCATTGAACATGATATGGATTTAATTGAAAAAATTTGTGACCCCGTAATCGTTATGGCAGAGGGCAGCGTTTTATTTGAAGGTAAGTTTGCTGATGTTAAATCTAACGAAGAGGTTATCGAAGCTTATTTAGGTAGGGGATTAAAAAGTAAAAAGTAATGATTAGTTTAGTTGGTAATAATTTAACAGCAGGATACGGCGGTGTTGATATTATTAAAAATATTACTCTTGAAGTTAAGCAAGGTGAAATAGCAGTTATTGTTGGGCCAAACGGTGCAGGTAAATCAACAGCGATGAAAGCTTTACTTGGTATGTTAAAATTAACAGATGGATCAGTCAGCTTTGCTGAGGATGATATTTCTAATATGCTTCCTCAAGACCGTGTCAATTTAGGTATCGCTTTTGTTCCTCAGACAAATAATGTTTTTACTGGGATGAGCGTGGAAGAAAATTTAGAGATGGGTGGATTTATACGAACAGATGATATTCATCATACAATTGAAGATATTTATAATCTTTTCCCTGTTCTAAAAGAAAAAAGAAATCAAAATGCTGGAGAATTATCAGGTGGTCAACGTCAACAAGTTGCTTTTGGCAGAGCTTTGATGACGAAACCAAAAATTTTAATGTTGGATGAACCAACAGCTGGAGTATCGCCAATTGTTATGGATGAATTATTTTCACGCATTATTGAAGTTGGTAAAACAGGAGTAGGTATTTTAATGGTGGAGCAAAATGCTAAACAAGCTTTAAGCATTGCTGATAGAGGTTATGTATTAGTGAATGGTAAAAATAGTAGAGAAGGCAGTGGGCAAGATTTACTCAATAATCCTGAAGTTAGAAAATCATTTTTAGGAGGTTGATATGACAGATATTATTAACTCAGTTGTTGTTCTTCTTAATTTTGTGATCATCCCAGGGTTGTCGTATGGTTCTCAATTGGCTTTAGGTGCTTTAGGTGTTACTTTTGTTTACGCTATACTCCGATTTGCTAACTTTGCGCACGGTGAATTAATGTCTTTTGGTGCGATGATTACCATTTTGTTTACCTGGTTTTTCCAATCTCAAAATATTGGATTAGGTATTTTACCCACAGCACTACTCGCGTTACCATTCGGAATTTTGGCCACCATTATATTAGGTTTACTCTCCGATAAATTTGTTTTTAAATATTACCGAAAACAAAAAAGTGTCCCTGTCGTATTAGCCATGGTTTCTATTGGTGTTATGTTTGTTGTTAATGCGATAATTAGAATTATTGTTGGTACAGAAACGATAAAATTTTCGGATGGACAAAAATTTATCATGAAAGCTAAACAATTTAAAGTGATGACAGGACTAAATGAAGGCTTGGCCTTAAAATCTTCTCAAGTGATTACAATTCTGATTACAATTGCACTTTTAACATTCACTTTCTGGTTTCTACAAAAAACGAAGACAGGAAAATCCATGCGTGCGTTTTCGGATAATGAAGATTTAGCCTTACTTTCAGGTATTAATCCTGACCGTGTTGTTTTTATTACATGGTTAATAGTGGGAACATTAGCGTGTGTAGCCGGAACGTTATACGGTTTAGATAAAAGTTACAAACCGATTATTTATTTAAATTTGGTACTACCGATATTCGCTTCAGCCATTGTTGGTGGAATAGGGAGTCCTTTTGGAGCAGTGGTAGGTGGGTATGTCATTGCTTTTTCAGAAATTATGGTCACCTATGCCTATAAAAAATTCTTTAAATATTTATTACCAGAGAACTTAGAGCCATCAAGTCTAGTGCAATTACTCTCCACTGATTATAAATTTGCTGTCTCATTTACTATTCTTGTGATTGTCCTATTAATTAGACCATCAGGTATTTTTAGAGGAAAGGTTCTATAATGAGATTTGATAAATACGAATGGACTGCAATATCTATTATGGCATCCTTATTTATTCTAGTTGGCTTTATTCAAGGATGGTCAGTAAGTTTAGTCATCCTGAATATGTGTATCATCTCTGCCATTATGACCATGGGTGTAAATATTTCATGGGGGTACGCTGGTGTCATTAATTTTGGTGTAATGGGTTTTTTAGCGATGGGAGGTTTAGCAGCCGTACTGGTATCTTACCCACCTGTCAAAGAAGCATGGCACGTTGGGGGATCAGGACTTGGTATTAGTTTTATTTTACTAGTTGCATTAGTAACTAGCGTATATTTTATTACCAAATTAGTAGAAAAAAAATCCCATAAATATTGGATAAATGGTTTAGTGATCTTTTTTGGTATAATTATTATTAGATATTTTTTCCTGAATGCCACAGCTAGAATTGAAGAAGTGGACCCTGCTTTAGCTGGATTTTTGGGAGGAGCTAATTTACCTATTATATTCTCTTGGGCAGTAGGTGGTTTCTTTGCTGGAGGTGTTGCTTTTGTTATTGGAAAAGTAGCGCTAGGATTACGTTCTGACTATTTAGCGATCGTTACACTTGGTATCTCTGAGATTGTTGTTAGTGTTCTTAAACATGAAGAGTGGTTATCAAGAGGAGTTAAAAATGTGATTGGGCTTAAAAGACCAGTGCCTTATGAGATTAATCTCCAATCATCTGATTGGTTCATTAACATGGTGACATGGTTTAATTCATCAAAACTTAATGAAATTATCGATCCTAATAAAAAACAAGAAATGCTTACTAATTTAGTAATAGATAGCTCTAGTTTATTTGTGAAACTAAATTATGCGGTATTATTTTTTATCGTTATGATTCTTATTTATTATTTTGCCAATAAAGCACAAATTTCGCCATGGGGAAGAATGATGCGCGCTATTCGTGACAATGAAGTTTCTGCAAATGCGATGGGTAAAGATATTGTGAAACAACATCTCATTATCTTTGTTATTGGGGCGGCTATAGTTGGAGTAGCAGGGGCAATGCTAGTAACCCTGGATGGTTTATTTACCCCATCTGGTTACAGACCACTTCGATTCACGTTTATTATTTGGATTATGGTTATTGTTGGTGGAAGTGGTAATAATCTCGGCGCAATCTTTGGTGGATTTGTTATTTGGTTTGCGTGGATAGAGGTGGCGCCATTAACTACATTTTTAATAAATCTGTTCACTTCAGGACTTGATCCTCAAAATGCTATTAGATTACATTTATTAGATAGTGTTCCTTATTTTAGGTATTTATTAATGGGGATGGTCTTACTATTAATTTTACGTTACCGACCAAAAGGTATTATTCCTGAAAAAGTGAGACATTCTTAATTAAAATTTAAACATAAAAAAACCCAGCTTAAAAAGCTGGGTTTTAGAATTAAATTATTTAGTAAATAATTTTATAACGCACCCATTGTTACAAAAGCGCCACCAGAAACTTCTAGTTCCTTGAATGCACCAGCTGCATCACCAAATACGTTAAATTCAACATCAGTTGCACCTTGGTAATCAATATCTTTACCAGCTGCTAACATTTGCAGACCGTAAGATAATTGACCTGGATTGATAACAATCCCAGGAGCATTTGATACTTTACTGATATTATTTAAGATAGATTGTCTATCAGCA
>Ga0209631_10003152_pt1 | contig 19242 bp, 25 predicted proteins | sample COG_08_FD_184752 | JGI IMG/M metagenome (GOLD analysis project Ga0209631, IMG submission 184752) | Pelagic Microbial community sample from North Sea - COGITO 998_met_08 (SPAdes) (version 2) | ecosystem: Environmental > Aquatic > Marine > Neritic zone/Coastal water | place: Helgoland, sampling...
GCACTTGTTGAAATTGGAAATTACAAGTTACACAACAACAACAACAACAACAACAACAACAACAACAACAAAGCGATTTTAGACTCAACAGCCGACCTATCCAAAAAATTAAACACATTATTTATTGATATGTTTAAAAATGAAAAAGATAGAAATTATGAAATCAGCTCAATCTCTGTCCCAAAAAAATCTAATAATTTTATTGAAATTAAGGCTGAGGCAATTTCTAATAAAATTGCTTCACGAGAAATTTTAAAAGTAGTAGATTATATTAAAAATAAACATCAAAAAATTCTAAGCGATGTAAAAAATAGACGTGAGCTAGAAATTAAAAATATCAATACCAAAATTGATAATATTAAAAACAAAGAAATCAAGTTACTCTCTGAAAAAATAGATATTCAGCAAGCTAACCTTAATGATTACAAATTGCAACTCAATACTATTGGAAAAAACATTAAGGATATTGAAAACTCTAATCCAGCTCTAACAGCACTTAAACTCATGGAAAAAAGAGATTTATCTTCATTTATTCTAGAGCTAAATTTGCAGTTAATGGATATGCGCAACCAAAAAGATGAACTTGAAACAACAAGCATCAATCAACTGTTAGAAAAGAAGCAATTAGTAGAGTCAATGATGCTACCGCATAATTACAAAAATTCTGAAGTGATCGGCAGAGTAATTACAAACGATTATCCAATAAAGCCTAAGAAAAGTCTGATTGTTGCTGTAGCCTTTATTGCTGGATTTATCCTTTCAATCTTTTTGGTATTCATTATGAATGCGTTTAGAAAAGAAGAAGAGGCAGCCACCTAAAATATTGGAAATTTTGATAATGGTTAACTTTTAAACCATCAAAAACCAAAAAAACCTGTTAAAAACAATGATTTATCACGTTTTTAACAGGTTTTTTAATGATAAATTATCTAAAAATTAAAAATTTCAGAAATTCTGGAAATGGTGCATTTTTTAACTTAGAATCGCTATTTATTAAGAATTTAGCGAGTATTTTTTTATTTTTACATGGCAAACTTGCTAAAACTTGACTGAGCATAGTTAAAACTATGCGACTGAAAGTATTGGAGAGTTTAACACCGTAAAAAAGTAAAAGACGACGCTAAACGGTGTACATACCTCCGTTAACGTGAATAGTCTGGGCTGTCACGTACGCACCCGCATCACTCGCTAAAAACAACACCGATCCGGCAATTTCCTCAACCGAGCCTAAACGACCCATTGGAATTTGCTTGGACAATGCCTCTTTTTGCTCTTCAGGCAGTGCGTCAGTCATATCGGTTTTGATAAAACCTGGTGCTACACAATTAACGGTAATACCTCTAGGACCCACTTCACGCGCAAGCGACTTAGTAAAACCCATAATCCCAGCTTTAGCAGCAGCATAATTAGTTTGGCCTGCATTGCCCATAGCACCCACAACGGACGCAATTGAGATTATGCGGCCTGATTTTTTCTTCATCATGCCGCGAAGAACGGCTTTTGACATTTTGTAAACTGAAGCTAAGTTAGTATTCATAATATCATCCCACTCGTCTTCTTTCATGCGCATCAAAAGATTATCACGAGTGATGCCAGCATTATTAATAAGAATATCTACCGCACCATAAGTGTCAGTAATGGATTTCATGACTTCAGTGATTTGCTCATTATTAGTGACATTAAGCGCTATGCCTGTGCCAGTAATACCATTGTCTTGCAAAGTAGTACTAATAGCATCTGCACCTTTTTCACTGGTTGCTGTGCCGATAACAGTTGCACCTGCACTTCCTAATGATAGAGCAATAGCTTGACCAATACCTCTAGATGCTCCTGTGACTAAGACAACTTTTCCTGATAAATCTGACATATTATTTCCCCTGTTTAATTTCTTCTAAAGTCGCTGCAATGCTAGCTGAATCTAACACTGCATTCGCCGATAATGATTTTTCAATTCTTCTGGTAAGTCCTGCTAACACTTTTCCTGGACCTGCCTCGATAAGCTTTGAAACACCCATAGCATGCATCGCTTTGACTGTGCCTGTCCATAAAACGGGCTTATGAAGTTGCGCGACTAATTTAATCTTCATATCGTTAACATCGCTTGCTTTAGCAGCGTCAACATTATGCAATACATCAACATGCCCCATGTTAAATTCAACCGCTTCTACTGCCACCTTAAATTCAGCAGCAGCATCATCCATTAAGGAACAATGCGAAGGCACACTTACTGGCAAAACCACAGCGCGTTTAGCACCCGCAGCTTTCATTGCTTCACACGTTGCGTCTACTGCGGCTTTATTGCCAGCAATCACCACTTGTCCATTTGAGTTAAAATTAACCGCTTGTACAATACCTTCGCCAGCATAATCAGCACATACTTTAACCACAACTTCATCTTCTAAGCCAAGAATGGCTGCCATAGCGCCCACACCAGCTGGTACAGCAGATTGCATTAGTTCTGCACGTTTGCGTACTAATTTAATACCGTCACCAAAACCCAACGAACCTGAAGCAACTAGTGCGGTGTATTCGCCTAATGAGTGTCCTGCCATGCAAATGGGTGATAAGTCAGCTGCACTCGTTAGTGCACGATAAGTAGCCACACCAGCGGCCAACATGGCTGGTTGCGTATTTTGAGTCTGGTTGAGCCCCTCTTGATCTTCTTGTGTAAGCGCCCATAAGTCAAAGCCGAGTGTGTCACTTGCCTCAGAAAAAGTCTCTTTAACAATGGGAAATTTCTCAGCAAGTTCTGAGAGCATACCTAGTGATTGTGAGCCTTGACCTGGAAAAACAATTGCATATTTCATAAAAATTTTAATGGGTGAAATGGCCTTATTTTAATTAATAAAAAAGCGCCTGTAAGGCGCTTTTTAAGATAATTCTTAAACAGAAACTAGACTGCTTCGATTGAAACTGTCTGACGCATGAATTTACCTTTTTTAGCAAAAACCACTTTACCGTCAGCTGTTGCAAACAATGTATCGTCTTTACCTTTACGTACGTTAGTACCTGGGTGAACTTTAGTGCCTCTTTGACGAACTAAAATATTACCTGCCAATACAACCTGACCACCGAATCTTTTAACGCCTAGACGTTTTGATTGGGAGTCGCGTCCGTTATTAGTACTACCGCCTGCTTTTTTATGTGCCATGGGTTATTCTCCTATGCCTTAATTTTTGTAATTTCAATTTCAGTAAACAGTTGTCTGTGACCTTGAGTCTTCATAGAATGCTTACGACGACGGAATTTCAAGATAGTTACTTTTTTACCCTTACCTTGTGAAATAACTTTCGCTTCAACCGTAGCTTTAGCAACCAAAGGCGCGCCAACTTGAACGTTGTCACCATCCGCAACCATTAGCACTTCTTTAAAAGTAACTTTTTTGCCTGGCTCAACTTCTAATTTTTCAACCTTAAGTGTCGTGCCTTCAGCTACTCTAAACTGCTGGCCACCTGTTTTAATAACTGCGTACATAATCAAACCTAAATGTGAATTCGTAAAAAGAGGCAATTATACGCCTTTGAACATATTTATGAAAGATAGTTTTAAGTATAATTTGTATTTTTATTTATTGCGGAAGAGTGAACGATGATTATTTTTGAAACAAACATGGGTGAGATTCATATAACAGTAGACGCTGAGAATGCACCAATTAGTGCTAAAAACTTCACAGACTATGTTGAAGCAGGCTTTTTTAATGACACTATCTTTCACCGCGTGATCAAAAACTTTATGATTCAAGGTGGTGGCTTTACGCAAGATATGATGCAAAAACCAACCAATGCAGAAATTGAAAACGAAGCTAAAAACGGTCTAAAGAATAATAAGTATTCTTTATCTATGGCGCGCACTGCTGCGCCTCATTCTGCTAGCTCACAATTTTTCATTAACACCAAAGACAACGCTTTTTTAGATTACCCAGGTCAAGACGGCTGGGGCTATTGTGTATTTGGCGAAGTGGTCGATGGGTTTGATGTGGTTGATAAAATCAACGAAGTGGCAACAGGCAACAAAGCAGGCCATGGCGACGTGCCAGTTGATGCAGTTGTTGTGACTAAAGCCTACATCAAATAATTATATGCAGCGTTCGCTAATCATAGCGGACCTTCACCTTGTTGCAAACGAGGCGGAGAAAAATCAGCTGTTTGAGCAGTTTTGTCAGCAGGCTCAAAATGCTGATCAAGTCTTTATCTTAGGTGATTTATTCAACACTTGGTTGGGGGATGATTTATCCATGCCTCACTACGTAAAAATTATCACATTACTTAAAAATTTAAGTCAAAAAACATCAGTTTTGATAATGACTGGCAATCGTGATTTTTTGCTGGCACAAGATTTTGAGCGTCAAACCGGCTGTCAGTTAATTGATTCGCCTTATCTGCTAGAAACCAATGATCATCAATATGTACTCACCCATGGCGATGAACTATGTACGGATGATCAATCTTATCAGCAGATGAAATCCATCTTACAACATCCAATTACAAAGGCTATTTTTGTACGCCTACCTAAAAGGTGGCGCTTAAAATTAAGCGGCCAACTGCGTCAAAAAAGTATTAAAGCCCAACAAAATAAAACCAAAGAGATTATGGATGTTAATCCGAGTGCGGTCAATGAGTTGATGAAAAAATACCCAAGTTCAGATTTAGTGCATGGACATACACATCGACTTAACACCCACGTGGAAAAAACATTTACTCGCTACGTTTTAGGGGATTGGTCTGACACTCAAGGTAATGCGATTGAGATTACAGATCAGCTAAACCGGCTTGAAATTCGCTGAACGCTCCATCATATCAACACGTGTCACTTGAAGCATAATTTTATCGTCTTCTTTAGGGATTTGACCTTCCTTGAATTTGATTTGCGTCATCAGCCCAACTTCAGGAATCATAAATAAAGCTTTATCGCCACGAATATCCACAACAATACCCTCGCCTGTCCAGCTAGGGTTTTGCTTTAAAAATAAGCACTTGTAATGATCATTACTAAACCTAGTGACTCGACCAACACTGGCTAGTGCATTGTTGTTAATGCCAATAATCTCTTTAACGCGTTTCTTATCAAGTATTGGCTTATTAGCAATAAAATTTGACAATTGCTGATGTGCTAATAAATCATAATAACGTCTTAATGGCGAAGTGATTCTTAAGTACGAATTCAAGCCTAAACCATAATGTGGCAATGGCTTAATAGAGGTTGCGGAGCGTTTAAAAAATTTAATCGCTTTAAACGATTCAGCTGTACTTAAATTGTCTTTTTTGTCTAAAACTTCTTGTGGGAAATCTCCTTCATCTTGCAAAGCATACGGCATCACAATATCATTTTCTTGTGCAAATTGTGAAATCGCTCGCCCTGCAGTAATCATTACTTCTGCAACAAAATCTCGACTCGGACTAGTTTTCTGCGGCTCGATTTGTACCTTTTCATTAATATATCTAACATCAACATTTGGCAGATTTAGACTGATTGAGCCACTTTTTTCACGGAACGCTTTATGCTGATCAACAAAAGTTTGGATTTTAATAAAATCCGGATTAATATCTAATTCTTTATCGACTGCTTCATACGTGGTATTAGTCACTTTAATAGTACTATGCACAACTTCAATGTTGCTAATCAACCCTTCATTCATATTAAGGCCAATCGACAAAGCAGGCGAAGTCGCATGCTCTCCAAGTGCCAGTGCTTTGGTAATCGAAGTGGGCAGCATATGAATAATTTGCTCTGGCAAGTATAAATTAGAGCCGCGTTCACGAGCGTATTCATCTAGCTCAGAGCCTGAATCTACAATGGTAGCTACATCTGCAATATGAATCCACAGTTTGTCGCCATCAACACTAATAGCATCATCTGCATCGTTAGAGCCTTCGTTATCAATGGCGTAACAGATCATGTGTGTTAAATCAACACGCTCAACTTCTGGCAAACAAACATCCATTTCTTGATCTTCTGGAATGCTAAAACGTGCTGGATAAGGATTAAAACTATCAGTGAAATAATTAATCTTTAGCAGGAATTTATACGCTGCTTCTTCATTATTTTCAACACCTACATGATCTAAAATTTTGGCGTGCTTAGATTGATTGAGCGCCACTTTAGCCGCTTCCTGCAAGTATGGAATGTCTTGCTCGTCAAAAGTGTTGTTGTTAAGGTTATCGATACAATGCTGGAGGCTTTCAGCAGCTAATTTCTCCGCCATACGCTTATCTAAAATACCTTGTACTTGTGCGCTCGGACGCACAAAGACTTGATCTTTTTGCCAGTAAAAATACAAACCTTCTTCTACTAAAAGGCTGGTGCACCAAGCGCTTTGAGCAGTGTACTCGTCAAATAGCCACTCAGTAATTTCTTGCAAGTCTAAGATTTCTTCTTGAAATTCATCGAGTACGCTGACATCTGCTTGCGCGCAGGATTCATTCACCGAAGCGAACTCAGGATGAATAAAACGGAAATCTTTTTCCCTGACTTTGCGTGTGGTACCGTCTGCAAATTCTAAATCAAATTTGTGAGTCGTGACACTAACTATGCGCGCAGGTTTGCCTTTATAGGCAACCAGTGAATTAACCAAGGCTAGTAAGGATTAATCTAGTGTTTCAGTGTAATCTTCAGCAGACATTAAATCTTCAATATTATCTGCTTTAAATTTAACCAACCAGCCATCATCATAACAACTAGAGTTAACCAATTCAGGCTCGTCTTCTAACACTTCATTAACTTCAACAACTTCAAGATCAGCAGGAGCATAAACACCACTCGCCGCTTTAACTGATTCAACTACACAAAACTCATCCTCTTGAGAAGCTTCGTCGCCTGCACCTGGCAACTCTACAAAAACCATATCGCCTAATAGTGCCTGAGCATGATCAGTAACACCCATCGTATAAGTGCCGTCACCGTTATCTAAAATCCACTCGTGGGTCTCGGTATATTGTCTGTCGTCTCTTACTTCACTCATCCTCTTTACTGCATCATTCCCCTTTCTACTGCGTTAAATTTTCAAAATACTCAGTTATGTAAATCAGCTACACGCTTTCGTATTTTTGAAAATTTGCCTTGTAGAAAAGAAAAATACTTGCAAACTCCTGTTAATTAATAATATTTTTCTAAACTAAAACTTTGCCATTTCTGACAAATGGTGGTTTAACTATTTTAGCTGAAACCAATTTATTTCGTATCTCAATTTCACACGATCCTGTTGCACCCATTGGCACCCTTGCCAAGGCAATCGCCTTGCCCATTGTCGGTGAAAAAGATCCTGAAGTTACCTCGCCATTGCCTAAGCTAGTCACCACTTTCTGATGATCACGAATCACACCTTTGCCTTCTAATATCAAGCCAACAATGGTTTGCTTAACACCTTCATCTCTTAATGCCTCTAGTGCATCGCGACCAACAAAACGTCTCTCTTCATTGGATAAATCCACTGTCCAAGTGAGTGCCGCCTCAAGTGGCGATATATTTTCATTCATTTCTGAACCATACAAACTCATACCCGCTTCTAGACGCAAAGTATCACGAGCACCAAGTCCACAAGGCTTAACGCCTGCTTCAAGTAACATTTTCCACGTGAATTCTGCTGACTTTTCAGGCAACATAATCTCAAATCCATCTTCACCTGTATAGCCTGTACGAGCAATAAATAACCCGCCTAAACTAGCCGCATTAAAGGGCTTTAATTCACCAGCCAGTTCCTCAACGCCCGGCATCGCTTCGAAAACTTTTTCGCGTGCATTTGGCCCTTGAACGGCGATCATTGCCAAATCAAACTTAGGCTCAACACTCACATCAAAACCTTGCGCTTGAGTGTTAATCCAGGCAATATCTTTCTCAGTGGTGCCTGCGTTAATAACCATACGATAATCTTGTTCATTTAAATAATAAACAATCAAATCATCAACCACGCCACCAGTCTCATTTAACATGCAGCTGTACAACGCTTTACCCTCGGTCTTTAGCTTGTCTACATCATTAGCGATCAATATTTGCAAAAACGCTTTAGCTTGAACACCCTTAAAATCAACAACCGTCATATGAGAGACGTCAAACATACCTACATTCTGTCGAACTTGGTGATGCTCTTCAATTTGAGAGCCGTAATTAAGTGGCATTTCCCAGCCACCAAAATCTACCATTTTTCCACCTGCATCAACGTGCGCCTGAAATAAAGGGGTATGTTTCATAAAACTCTCCTAGTGCTCTTGTTTGCTATATTTACTGATCATGATTACTGTAACAATGATCAGAATAAAAGTAAGGCCCATCGTGCCAAATAATTTGAAATTCACCCATGATTCTTCAGTTTGTTGTGCGATAAAACAAAGCTGTTCTGCAGAGGTGGTTACGCAATCTAGCTCTGTTAATTCAATTTTTGGATCTAATTCAGTTGCACCAAATAAAGCCTCCCTTGTCTTTAATGCAGCGTCAACATAATAAGAGTTAACTATGGCGATACCAACAAACCCGAGTCCCCAAAGCCACGTCAACTGATTCCAAACTTGAGATGGCAACTCCAACTCCTTTCCCAGCATACGCTGAAGTAAGGTCTTTTCGCCAATCCACATACTAAATATTAATACTAAGGCAAAGACAACATACAGCACGCTAACCTTCCACATAATAAATGCAGGATCTTTAACAGCTAATGTAATACCACCAAACACTACCAACAAGCCAAAAGTAATAATATGTGATTTTTCAAACTTTCCCGTTTGCAAACGAGAAATAGCCATTTGTATTGCAGTTGCGCCAATCATGGCATAAATAGCCGCATAAAGACCCATGGTCTTGTAAACAATGAAAAACAGCGCAATTGGGAAAAAATCAAGTAAAAATTTCATAAACTACCTTAAACATTTTTTAGAACAAAAAACCTGTCCATTTTGAATAATCGCTTCATTTTCAGGAATATGCGTTTTGCAGACATCACAAGAAAGCATCTTATTAGTTGTCGGTTGAGCAAGATTGTTATTGGGTGTTTTTCTAAATTTCCGCCACACACTAATGCCCAGCCAAACAATCAAAACAATAATAATTAGTTTAATAATTCCCATAAAATCCGACCTTAAAAAAATAGAATTTTACCAATGCTTAGTATATAATTGCTTCTTTTTAATGTGTCTAATAATAATTACACAATTTCTGCCCGGGTGGTGAAATTGGTAGACACACAGGACTTAAAATCCTGCGCCTTCACGGGCGTGCCGGTTCGATTCCGGCCCCGGGCACCATCTTCTTAAAAAAAGACTTCTTTTGAAGTCTTTTTTTTTCTCAAAAACCTTATAAAGTTAGGTCTTTCTTCAAATCTAATCACTATTATCTTACGATAAAATATTGATTATGAAAAATGATAATATTCAACAAAAAATTTCAACACTTGATGAGCTTTCTAAATTCGTCGATTACTCATTTATTAAAACATTAAATCGTGATCCAGAATCAAAAGAAAACGGCATTGATCATGATCCAAGGCAAGTTTCAAGTGGTCATTATGTTGCAGTTAATCCGACACCGATTAACAACCCTGAGTATATCGCGCATAGCAGCATTTTGTTTAATGAGCTTGGCTTATCAGATAAGTTAGTTAACGATAATGGTTTTATAAAGCTATTTTCTGGCGATGCCTCTAGTGTGCCAAAACCAATGCATACTTATGGCTGGGCAACAGGCTATGCATTATCCATATTTGGCACTGAATATTTTCAGCAATGTCCGTTTCAGAATGGCAACGGTTATGGTGATGGGCGGGCAATATCAGTACTCGAGGCGGTCATTAACAACCAGCGCTGGGAAATGCAGCTAAAAGGGAGTGGGCGCACACCATATTGTCGTGGCGGAGATGGTCGAGCAGTTCTAAGGTCTAGTGTTCGAGAGTTTTTGGCGCAAGAACATATGCATGCACTTGGCGTGCCAACTTCAAGATCATTATGCTTATATGTCTCTAAAACTCAAAGAGTCAATCGACCTTGGTACTCTATGGATTCACATTCAAAAGATCCTGATATTACACTATCAGATCCAGTAGCCATCTCAACTCGAGTTGCACCATCATTTATTCGAGTTGGGCAATTAGAGCTATTCGCAAGGCGTGCTCGTAAAAAAGAACACCCAAATGCTTTAAAAGAGCTGGAAATGATTTTTACACACTTGATTGATAGAGAATATGCCAATGTAATTAATCTAGAATCACCATTAGACGAGAAGCTATTACAACTTGCTGAGGCGTTTCAAAAACGACTAACATCACTAGTGGCTAACTGGATTAGAGTGGGCTATTGTCAAGGAAACTTTAATAGTGATAATTGTGCTGCTGGTGGCTTTACCCTGGACTATGGTCCCTTTGGATTTTGCGATGAATTTAATCCAGGATTTCAATCATGGACAGGTGGTGGTGATCATTTTGCTTTTTTTAATCAACCAATTGCCGCAGAGAAAAATTTCCAAATGTTTTGCAAATCCATTGAGCCATTAGTCGCTGATCAGCCAAAAGCACTTAATAAACTTAATGAAATTAAAAGTAATTTTCCAAAAGCCATGAGAGATAAGATGGAAAAAATGTGGGCCTCTAAATTAGGTCTTGCATACTATGATGATGAACTATTTAGGGAATTGGTTGCTCTTATGCACCATAGCCAAGTTGATTACACCCTCTTCTTTCGTGAGCTTTCAACACTGCCTAACAATACTGAATCGATTAAGAGTAGCTTTTATAAAGACAATCTATCAGAGCAAGTTATTCAACTTTGGTCAAACTGGTTAAAAAAATGGCGATTAATTGCATCTGAAAAAGATAACTTAAACACATTAGGCGTTAAATCACTCGATGAGTTATCAGACAATATGAACAAGGTTAATCCAAAATATATATTAAGAGAGTGGTTTTTAATGCCTGCTTACCAACAAGCAGCCAATCAAAATTACCAGGCTTTACGCGATCTTCAAGCTGTTATGACGCAACCTTATGCAGAACAAACAAGCGAAATTAGCGATAAATATTATCAATTAAAACCTGCTGAATTATTTAATATTGGCGGAATATCACAATATAGCTGCTCATCTTGATATTGCCAATTGCCTTTGGTTATTTGCCACAGTTTAATTAATTATTTCGTATAATCTATAAATACAAACAAACTTAAAAAATATTATGCAAAAACAAATTATCTCAACTGACCAAGCACCACAAGCCATTGGTACCTATTCTCAAGCAGTTTGCGTAACTGGCGGCTCAACCATTTATCTATCAGGTCAAATTCCATTAATACCTGAAACCATGGAAATGATTAAGGGCGGTATTAGTGAGCAGATTAATCAGGTATTTAAAAATTTAACTGCTGTTTGTGAGAAATCAGGTGGCAGTCTTAATGATATTGTTAAGCTTAATATCTTTTTAACAGACCTTAGTAATTTTCCAGTCGTGAATGAAATTATGGCGCAATACTTTGACAAGCCTTATCCTGCTCGCGCCGCTGTTGGTATTAAAGAATTGCCTAAAGGTGCAGAAGTGGAAATGGATGGGATAATGGTTATTGAGACAAATCATTCATAGCACAGCTTAATTATGCGTCAGTTGTCCGACCCGATTATAAGTCTAAATGGGCTCGGGCCAAAGGCACAAGAAAAACTGAACTCAATCGGTCTTTACAATTTGGGGGATTTTTTATTTCATCTGCCCAATCGTTATCAAGATAAAACTAAATTCACGCCACTTAATCAAGCGCAAGTTGGCTCAGACATATTAACTGAGCTCACCATTATTCGCATTGAAGAAGTACCGACACGCCAACGTCAATTGCTATGTCATTTGTCTGATGATGACAATCGAACTTTATTGTTGCGTTTTTTTCATTTCAATCAACAGCAAAAGCAACAACTCACTCGGGGTGAGCTAATTCAGTGTTTTGGCGAGGTGAAAATTGGTCGCGATGGCTTGGAAATGCATCATCCAGAATATCGGCTAATCTCCAAAGGCCAGCCCACTCTTATTGAAAAAACACTGAGCCCGGTTTACCCTTTAACGGGCAATATTCACCAACCCCAAATTAAAAAATGGGTTAATATCGCCTTAGAAACCTTGAAAAAAACAGACTTATTCGACCATTTTGAAAATTTGGCAAATAATTCTATGCCGACCTTAAAACAGGCATTAAACACGCTACATCATCCGCAAATTACCGATAATATCGATCAAATTGCCAATTTTAGGCATATTTCGCAACAAAGACTCATTATTGAAGAGCTTTGTGCCCAACAACTCAGCTTATTGAAGCTAAAACATCAGCGAAAACAAGCGATTTCCAATATTTTCAAAATTTCTGATTTTTTACCTACTCAATTAGCCGCTAAATTAGGCTTTGATCTAACAACCGCTCAACAACGAAGCATTGATGAAATTAATGCAGATTTAACATCTAGCCAGCCAATGCTCAGACTCCTACAAGGTGATGTCGGCTCTGGGAAAACTATTGTTGCAGTATTTGCCTGCTTACAAGCTGTTGAAAATGGTTTTCAAACAGCCATTATGGCACCCACAGAAATATTGGCCAACCAGCACTTGCATGGATTTAGCGATTATTTAAAGCCGCTAGGAATACAAATCGCTTTTTTAACTGGCTCACAAAACAGCCAACAACGACAAGAACAGTTAGAACTTGTTCGCTCTGGTAATGCCCAAATTGTCATTGGTACACATGCACTTTTCCAAGAGGCGGTGATATTTAAAAATCTTGGCTTAGTTATTATTGACGAGCAACATAAATTTGGTGTGCATCAAAGATTATCGCTAACGCAAAAAGCTCATAATACGCCACACCAATTAGTGATGACCGCGACACCCATCCCTAGGTCGCTAACTATGAGTGCCTACGCTGATCTGGACTCCTCCATAATTGATGAGTTGCCACCTGGTAGAAGTCCTATTCAAACGGTGGCACTGGCCAATGACAAAAAAGACAAAGTACTTGATAAAATTAGACAAGTTTGCCATGAGGGTAATCAAGTTTATTGGGTTTGTACCTTAATTGAAGAATCTGAAGTATTGCGTGCCCAATCGGCAACAGATACACAATTATATTTAGAAGAAAATCTACCTAATCTCTGCATTGTACTGATTCACGGAAGAATGAACAAGCAAGAAAAAAGCGCTATTATGCAGCGCTTTAGTGCCGGTGAAATCAATGTTTTGGTAGCAACCACAGTGATTGAAGTGGGTGTGAATGTGCCCAATGCATCTCTAATGGTAATCGAAAATGCAGAAAGATTGGGGCTGGCCCAACTACATCAACTCCGCGGTCGTGTTGGTCGTGGATCTGATGCGAGCATCTGTATTCTTATGTATCAAGCACCACTTAGTAATAATGCCATTGAGCGTCTAGATATTTTAAGGCAGACTAATGATGGTTTTAAAATTGCCAACAAGGATCTAGAATTGCGCGGTCCGGGAGAGATATTGGGTACCCAGCAAACTGGTATTGCAGATATGAAAATTGCCAATATTGTGCGTGATGGTTATCTGCTTAAGCAGGTTAGTTATTACACCGCTAAACTTTTAGACCTTGATGATGATAAACAACAACTACTTATCCATCGCTGGATTACACATGACAAGTCAAAATACGCCAATACTTAGCTTAAAATAGCAGCATGATTGATACTAAAACACTCATTTGGCAAGATTTAGCGTTCAGCAAAAAAGCGCCGGCTATCGTCCAACTTTGGCTAGATGATAGTACGTCGTTAACAGCCAAACTTAAACAAAAATTTCCAGATTTTTCAGTACGCGTAATATCCCAACAACAAGCCTCACCTCATGCACATGAGGTGAGCGTTATCAACACCTCTAAAACTTGTATGGTTCGTGAGGTTGAACTCTTAGGAAAGGGTAAAGTAGTAGTTTTTGCACGCTCATTAATCCCTCTTAGTGATGACACTAAAGAGATTTTAAAGATTGGTTCTAAACCGCTGGGTGAAGTTTTGTTTAATAATCCAAATATCAAGCGAGGGGCTATGCAAATCACCCAGATTGGCAATATTTGGGGCAGAAGATCTACTTTTACCATTGGCAAAACACCCTTGCTAGTCAGTGAGTTTTTTATGGAAGAATTATATGCGTGATCAAATTTTTAGCCAGGCTCATGACTTAGTTGACTTTACTTTTGATGCCAATGTTGCCAATGTTTTTGATGATATGGTTAGGCGCAGTGTGCCTGGTTATCAATCGATGATTGAGTTAGTTGGCTTGTGTGTTAAAACTTATGGCCAAGATAACACTAACTACTATGATTTAGGCGCTTCAACCGGCGCCACCTCAATGGCACTAAGTCTGAACGATACTCATCAAAATACACAAATCATCGCAGTAGATAACTCCCCTAGTATGGTATCTAAATGCAGTAAAAAACTAGCAGGCAAAGTAGGCAACGTTCAGGTTGTGTGTGCTGATGTCGAAACACTTGATATTCAAAATGCATCGCTGGTTGTGCTTAATTTAACACTACAGTTTATAGCGCCAGAAAATAGGCAAGCTTTGATTAATAAAATTTACCGTGGCTTAAACCCAGGTGGTGCACTCATTATTTCTGAAAAAATTCATTTTGATGACTCACAACAGCAGCAGCTCATGACAAAACTACACCTAGATTTTAAGCGCGCCAATGGCTACAGCGAGCTTGAAATCGCTGCTAAACGTCAATCAATCGAAAATGTATTAATAACTGACAGTCAAGAAACGCACTTTAATCGCATGCATCTAGCAGGATTTCACACCTATACCTGTCATTTTCAGTGTCTTAACTTTGCATGCTTTTTAGCGGTAAAATAAGCCTCACTATGTTACTCATGATTGACAATTACGATTCCTTTACCTATAACCTGGTGCAGTATTTTGGCGAGCTTGGACAAACAGTTGAAGTGCACCGAAATGATGAAATAACACTTGATGAAATTGAAGCGCTCGCACCTGAGTTTTTGGTAATCTCTCCCGGCCCTTGTACACCAAATGAGGCCGGCATTTCAATTGACGCTATTAAGCGCTTTAGCGGCAAAATTCCAATAATGGGTGTTTGTCTTGGATTTCAAGCGATGGTTCAGGCTTTTGGTGGTGATGTAGTAGGTGCAAAACAGATTATGCATGGTAAAGTCTCAAAGGTGCATCACACCAATAAAGGCATGTTTACTGATTTAAAAAACCCACTTGATGCAACGCGTTATCATTCTTTGGTCGCCGATCAAACCACCTTGCCGGATTGTTTTGAAATCACTGCATGGACAAAAGATGATGAAAGTCATATTGATGAAATTATGGGTATTCGCCACAAAGAATTTGCACTAGAAGGTGTGCAGTTTCATCCTGAATCTATCTTGACCGAACAAGGTCATGAAATGTTAAATAACTTTTTACAAGGAAAAACACTATGACCATGGAAATTATCGATTTTTTATTTGCTGACGAACAACTGTTCACAACCATCACTCTGCTTGTCTTAATTGCCCTACTAATTGGCAATATTGTCACTGATAAACTTAAAAAATATGAAGATATTGATGCCAATGCTGCAACTTCTTTAATGGATGATGACAATCTTATTATTTTAGATGTGAGAGAGAAAAAAGAACGAAAATCTGGTTATATTGATCATGATATTCATATTCCTCTTAGCCAAGTAAAATCTCAATTAGCTCAGCTTGATAAGAATAAAACAATTCTAGTTTATTGTCGAAGTGGCTCTCGCTCTTCTCATATTGCCGGACTTCTTAGCCGTAATGAATACGATAAAGTCTATAACTTAAAAGGTGGATTTCAAGCCTGGAAAAGAGCTAAACTACCTATAAAAATCTAATTCTAAGGAAATAAGAAATGAAAAAAAATAAAATTTATTGCTCTGATGCCTGTCCTTTTTGTCAGCGAGCTTATCAGCTTCTAGAGAAACGCGGCATTCCCTTTACAAAGCACTATGTCAAAAGCTCAAGCGATTGGGATGAGGTGATGGAATTAACAAATAGAAGTACCGTGCCTCAAGTGTTTATCAATGGTATTCATGTAGGTGGCTTTGACGATTTAAGTGCTGCTGACCAATCAGGAAAATTAGACAAAATATTAGCCCAGTAATGAGTAACAATCTAAGTATTATTGGTGCGGGTGCCTGGGGGAGTGCTCTGGCTATCGCTCTTAGCGATAAGTTTGATACCATTTACTTGCATGCGCATACAGCGGTTGAATCAGCCTCATTAAAGTCCCAGCATCCTACACTGCCTCAGCCTTATAGCAATAATATTCAAATTGTGAATGGCTATAGCGAGCTATCGCAATGTCGCAACATTTTAATTGCCACACCAAGTTATGCTTTTAGTGAAGTCTTACAAGCTTTAAAACCTTTACTGAACAATGAGCAACAAATTGCTTGGGCAACTAAAGGTTTTGATACTGTCGCCCAGTGTTTTTTATATGAAAGTTTTGAGCGTATATTGCCTGATTATCATGGCTGTGTTTTGTCCGGACCTAGCTTTGCATTTGAAGTGGCCAGTCAAAAACCGACCGCTTTAGTTTCTGCCTCAAAAGACCAAGACACTCGACATCATTGGGCTGATTTAATTCAAACCAAAACTTTGCGTGCCTATACCAATAAAGATATTATTGGCGTTGAAGTGGGTGGTAGTGTTAAAAATATACTAGCTATCGCCGCTGGTATAGCATCAGGATTAGGCTACGGCATTAATACACAAGCAGCACTCATTACAAGAGGTTTGGCAGAAATGACTCGTTTAGGCGTAAGCCTAGGTGCTGATAAATCTACTTTTGTTGGGCTCTCTGGACTTGGAGATTTGGTTCTCACTTGTTCGGATGACTTATCTAGAAATAGGCGCTTTGGCAAAGAACTGGCCAAAGGACATGATATAGAGTTGGCACTAACCAATGTAGGTGCAACTGTTGAAGGACTCAATACATTAGACTTAATTCTCTCGATTGCCAGCGAACAACAAGTGGAAATGCCTATCTGTGAGCAGGTTTCTTACGTTACTCAAGGCAAGGCTAGCCCTACTGAAGCTGTCAACTACCTTATGTCACGAGAACAAATTGATGAATGAAGCTTAGCCTTCTTCGCCACGGAGAGCCTATTGGTGGACGCATTTATCGTGGCAATCAAGATGACCCGCTAACTGATCTTGGCTGGCAACAAATGCATAATTCCACTCAACACCAATCATGGGATTTAATTGCTAGCTCACCTCTACAACGCTGTCAAGCTTTTGCCCAATATCTTCACGCAAAGCAAAAATCATCATTAGATATTGTAGATCATTTTTCAGAATTAGGATTTGGAGACTGGCAAGGCTTAAGCGCAGCTACTATTGGGCAAGAGTTGGTTGATAATTTTAAAAAAGATCCTATTAAAAATCCACCTCCAAATGCTGAAAATCTCTATGATTTTCAGCATCGAGTCTTAACAGCCTTTGATTTAATCATCGATAAAAACTACGGATCGATATTGATAATTGCTCATGCTGGGGTGATACGTGTCATTAAATCCCACCTTCTCAACTTACCCATTGAAAAAATGTTTACAATAGAAGTTCTTAGCGCTTCTTGTGAAAATTTTGAAATTTAAATCTTTATTGCTAATATTGCTACTGATCAATTCCTCCACTCAAGCGGATGAATATTGGGGGCTTGAATCGTGGATGAATTCATTAAAAACGCCAGATTTTGAAAAAATTCAAAATATTGACGAGCGCAAACAAGCTTTTTTTAAATATTTATTGCCAGCCGTTAATCGACAAAATCAGAAAATTATTCAGCTTAGACATAACATTAAAACAAACAATATCAATTCGTTTGAGTTACAAACAATCTACCACGACTATCGTGTCAAACCAGGTGATATCGATATGCTGTTGACTCATATTGATATTGTGCCCGCTTCTTTAGTACTAGCACAAGGTGCTTATGAATCCAATTGGGGCAGATCACGCTTTGCCAAATATTATCATAATTTTTTTGGTCTTTGGTGTTTTGAAAAAGGCTGCGGCGTTATTCCATTAAAACGTAATAAAAAAGCAACCCATGAAGTTGCTAAGTTTTCGTCACTCAGTAAGGGCATTGAATATTATATGCGCTCTATTAATCGCAATTCTGCCTATACCACTCTAAGAAAAATTCGTAAAAACAAGCGCGATCAGCGCGATAAAATTAGTGGAATTGCACTTGCAGAAGGATTGGAAGATTATGCAGAAATTGGCTATGAATATGTTGAAACCGTACAATCTATCATTCGTTATAATAAATTATCAAAATACGACTACAATCTTAGACAATAAAAAACCCGCAAATGGCGGGTTTTTTATTGTCTGTTGAAAAAGTTTTAACGCTTTGAGAACTGCTCGCTCTTACGAGCCTTCTTACGGCCAACTTTCTTACGTTCAACAATTCTAGCATCACGAGTTACAAAGCCTGCCTTGCGTAAATCAGATCTTAGGTCGTTGTTATATTCCATTAATGCACGAGTAACACCCAAACGAATTGCACCCGCTTGACCTGTATCGCCACCACCAGTAACCATAATGTTAAAATCGAACTTGTCTCTCATTTCAACAGTATCTAATGGCTGGTTAATAATCATTGAAGAAGTTTCACGTCCAAAATATTCATTCATTGGGCGCTTATTAACTGTAAATACACCTTTACCTTTAGTCATGTAAACACGAGCTACTGATGTTTTTCTTCTACCTGTTGCGTAAAATGTTTCTGTTTTTGCCATAATAATTCTTACCTTAAATATCTAAAACTTGCGGCTGTTGTGCACCATGTGTGTGCTCAGAACCTGCAAATACTTTCATTTTTCTAAACATATCCCTGCCTAGAGGACCTTTTGGCAACATGCCTTTCACAGCTTTGTTGATAATTTCTTCTGGTTTTTTAGCTTGTAAATCTTTAAATGCAACTGATTTCAAGTTACCTACATAGCCTGTGTGATGATGATACATTTTGTCATCAAACTTCTTGCCTGTTACCTTAACTTTTTCAGCGTTAACAATAACAATATAATCACCAGTGTCTGTATGCGGCGTATACTCAGCCTTATGCTTGCCACGAAGGCGAGATGCAACTTCTGTTGCCAAGCGACCTAACGTCTTACCATTGGCGTCTACTAAAAACCAATCTCTTTTTACTTCGTGTGCTTTAGCGCTAAATGTTTTCATAATAATGCGTGTCTATCTTCAATCAGAATAATCGGACTATTATAATCA
>Ga0209631_10003162_pt1 | contig 19194 bp, 28 predicted proteins | sample COG_08_FD_184752 | JGI IMG/M metagenome (GOLD analysis project Ga0209631, IMG submission 184752) | Pelagic Microbial community sample from North Sea - COGITO 998_met_08 (SPAdes) (version 2) | ecosystem: Environmental > Aquatic > Marine > Neritic zone/Coastal water | place: Helgoland, sampling...
CAAAGTAATTTAAATTTTAAAATAATTAGACACAAACAAAAAAATGCTTTCATTAGAAGAATCTTTGAAAATTTTAAAAGAAACTAACGCTGTCATTGAAGGTCATTTTATTCTTTCTTCAGGATTACATAGTTCTAAATATGTACAATGCGCGCAATTAATGAGTAAACCTACCAAGGCTTTAAAAATTTGTGAGTCACTTGCTGAAAAAATTAAGTTAGAATTAGATGACTTTGATTTAATTTTATCACCAGCGATGGGCGGAATTATAGTTGGTTACGAATTAGGAAAATTATTAAATAAAGAAACTATATTTTCTGAAAGAATTGACGGAGAATTTAAACTAAGAAGAGATTTTAAAATAAAAAAAGGAAATAAAGTTTTAATTGTCGAAGATGTAATAACAACAGGTAAATCAAGCCTCGAATGTTCAAAACTAGTTTTATCTAATAGTGGAATAATAGTTGGTTACGCTAGCATTATAGATAGGTCTAATGGTAAATCAAATATTAAAAATAAAATAGTATCTCAAGTACAATTAAACATTCCTACTTTTCAAAAAGATAAATTACCAATAGAATTAGCATCTATTCCACCAGTTAAGCCAGGAAGTCGAAACTTATAATGAAAAAAATTAGATTAGGGGTGAATATAGATCACGTTGCTACGGTAAGAAATGCAAGAGGAGAAAATTATCCAAGTCCTTTAAGAGCAGCTTTGTTGGCCCAAAAAAATGGAGCAGATTCAGTTACAATACATTTAAGAGAAGATCGCAGACACATAAATGATTTTGATTTAAAAGAAATTAAAAAAAAATTAAAAATTCCACTTAATTTAGAAATAGCAGCAACAACAGAAATGTTGAGAATTGCATTAAAAAGTAAGCCACCTTTTATTTGTATAGTCCCTGAAAAAAGAAAGGAAATAACAACTGAGGGCGGTCTAAATTTGAGTCACAATAAAAGTTTTTTAAAAAATTTAATAAAAAAATTAAAGAAAAATAAAACAAGAGTAAGTTTATTTATTGAGCCAAATATAAAAGATATTATTGAAGCAAAAAAACTCAATGTAGATTGTGTTGAAATTCATACAGGAAAATTTTGTAATTTAGTTAATAAAAAAAAAAAATATGATAATGAATTAAAAAAAATTAAAAAAGCAACAACCGTTGGATTTAATATAGGACTCGAGGTTCACGCTGGTCATGGGCTTACATATAGATCTGCAAAAATTTTAGCAAAACTAAAATATATAAACGAATTTAATGTAGGACATTTTTTAATAGGCGAGTCAATTTTTACAGGTATGTCACGAACTATTAAGTCATTTAAAAAAATTTTAAATTCATGAATATCTTTGGAATTGGGACTGATATTGTAAGTATAGATAGAATAAAGAAATCTATAAAAAATAAGAACTTTTTAAAGCGTGTGTTTAATTCTAAAGAAATCTTAAAATGTAAAAAAAATACAAAATATTTCAACTGTTATTCAAAGAGATTTGCAGCTAAAGAAGCTTTTTCTAAGGCTTTAGGTACAGGAATTTCAAATGGTATTAGTTTTAATGAGATTATTATTCTTAATGAGAAATCTGGCAAGCCTTATATTGTTTTATCCGGCCAAACAAAAAAAGTAATAGAAAATAAATTTAAAAAAAAAAAAATAAAAATTATGCTATCTCTGTCTGATGATGATAAATATGCAGTGGCATTTGTAACAATTTTTTTATGAAAAAAAAAATATTTATTTCAATTATTGATAATATTAAAACGTTATTAGGAGCATTATTAATAGCGATTATAATTAGATCTTTATTGTTTCAACCTTTTTATATTCCTTCTTCGTCAATGGAACCAACTTTGTTGGTGGGAGATCGCATTTTTGTGTCTAAATATTCTTATGGTTTTAGTAAGCACTCTTTTCCATTTAGTCCCAATATTTCAGGAAAACGTTTTTTTTCAAAAGTTCCGAATAGAGGAGATTTAGTTGTTTTTAAAACGCCGGCTGATAATAGAACAGATTACATAAAAAGATTGATAGGTTTACCAGGCGACACAATTCAATTTATAAATGGCGCCCTCTTCATTAATGAAAGACAAGTTTTAAGAAAGTCATTTATTAATAAAAAAATAATTAGATGTGGAAATTTTTTATTAGAGACCAATACTTTCACTGAAATATTACCTAATGGAGTAGAGCACTTAGTATCTTACAAAAAAAAAGGATCATTACAAAATACTCAGAAATTTACAGTTCCCTTAAATCATTTTTTCTTAATGGGCGATAATCGTGATTGTTCAAAAGATAGCAGATATCTTGATAGCGTTGGATACGTAAACAATTTAAATTTAGTTGGTGAAGCTAAACTAATATTTTTTTCAAATGATACAAATATTAGTAGTTTGTTAAAATTTTGGAATTTAAACAATTCATTTAGGTTTGAAAGATTATTTAAGAAATTATAATGAATAAAAATTCTAAAGAGTTAGAAAAAATTATTGATTACAATTTTAAAAAAAAAAAGTTATTAGAAAAAGCTTTAACTCACAAAAGTTACGATAATTTTGATAATAACGAAAAATTAGAATTTCTAGGCGATAGAGTTTTAGGTTTAGTTATTTCTGAAAAATTATTAGAAAAATATCCTAACGAAAAAGAAGGTATAATTGATAAAAAATTTGCAAATCTTGTTAATAAAAAGACCTGTGGACTTATTGCAAAAAAAATTGATTTAAAAAAGTTTATACATTTAGGTTCATCGCATAAAAAACTTGATAGATTTGCAGACAAGATAAGTAGTGACTGCTTAGAGGCAATAGTAGGAGCCATTTATTTAGATAGTGATTTAAAGTCAGTGGAAAAATTTATTTTTAGTTTTTGGGACGAATATCTTTTAAATTCAACAGTAACTTTAATTGATTCAAAAACTAAATTACAAGAATTTAGTTTAAAAAAATATAAAGAACTACCAAAGTATGTTTTTTTTAAAAAAACTGGTCCCCAGCATAGACCAGTGTTTAAAACAGAGGTTCAAATACCTAATTCTAAAAAAGTAACAGGCATTGGATCGTCAAAGAAAAATGCTCAACAAAATGCAGCTTCTAAACTAATTAAAATTTTAAACATATGATTTGGGAAGACGAATGTTATTTATTATCAAAAAAAAAATTTAGAGAAAATGCAAATATAATTAATATTTTCACAAAAAAAAAAGGTAAAATAGATGGTATTGTATATGGAGGTAATTCAAGAAAAGTTAGAAATTATTTACAAATTTCTAATAAATTATATGTTTCGTATAACTCCAAAAGTGAAAATAAAATTGGATATTTCAAAACTGAATTAATTAAACCTATATCACCATTATATTTTAATGACAAAGAAAGAACTACGGCTTTAATTTCTATTTGTTCGCTATTAAATATTTTATTGCCAGAATCCCAGCCCAATAAAATCATATATCAATCTTTTGAAAATTTTATTAATTCAATCACTTCAGGTAATTGGATTTTTTTTTATATTTTTTTTGAATTAGATCTAATTAAAGAACTAGGGTATGACACTAACCTTATAAAATATGATAATAAAGATATCAAAGATATTAATAAAATAAAAATTGATGGCTATATATATGAAGTTCCTTATTTCTTAATTTCAAAAAAAATTCCTGAAAATTTTACAAATACTTTAATTAGAAAATCTCTTTATTTTACTAGACAAGTTCTACTAAATAAATTTTTTATTCCTAATAATATTTTATTTCCAAAATCTCGCGTTATTTTAGAAAATTATTTAAATTGAAACTTAAAGTTTTTTTGCAATCTCTAAAGCAAAATAAGATACAATCGCCGATGCACCAGCTCTTTTAAAACACATTAAGCTTTCAATAATAGAATCATTATTAATTAAATTTTTATTTATGCTTTGTTTAATCATGCTATATTCACCTGAAACTTGATAGGCTAAAACAGGAATTTTAAAATTTTCTTTAACTGATTTTATAATATCCAAATAAGGCATCCCAGGTTTAACCATAATCATATCAGCTCCTTCCTTAATATCTAAAGCTACTTCTCTTAATGATTCATTTTTATTAGAAAAATCCATTTGATAATTTTTTTTATCATTTTTTAACGACTTTTTTGATCCAACTGCATCTCTAAATGGTCCATAAAAATTTGAAGCATATTTAACTGCATAGGATAATAATTGAGTATCATGAAATTTATTTTTATCTAAAATTTTTCTTATTTTTCCTATACGTCCATCCATCATATCTGAGGGAGCAATCACGTCACAACCCATTTGAGCTTGCAATAAAGATTGTTTCATTAAAACTTCATTTGTTTCATCATTAACTACATAATTATTTTTCAATAGTCCATCATGGCCATGAGACGTATAAGGATCTAAAGCAACATCGCACATTATTCCTATGTCATTTTTAAATCTTTTTTTTATATATTGTGTAGCTTTACAAACTAAATTTTCTTCATTTAGCGCTTCACTTCCAAATTCATCTTTTTTTGAATTGGGTGTTGAAGGAAATAGTGCGATCATAGGGATATTGTTTTTTATGACGCTGCTAACAACTTTTCCTAAATTATCTAAAGTGTATCGATAGATATCAGGCATTGATTTAATAGATTGTTTTTTATTTTTTCCTTCAATTAAAAATATAGGATAAATTAAATCATTTGCTGACAAGTTGTTTTCTTGAACCAATTTCCTTGACCATGCATACTTTCTGGATCTTCGAAGTCTTAAGTTGGGAAATTTACCAGTAATCATGATTTTATTTAATTTAAAATGCGACAAATGTATTATACAAATATATATTACAAAGAGATAAATAACAATAAAACATGAAACATGATTCAGAAAAAGTTATTAACCTTGAATTAAAAAGAGAAGAAAAATTTCTTAATTTTAATGATTTTCAAAAACAAAATCTAAACTTTGATATTGTTAAACTTCAAAATGCTTATAAACAAATTATAAAGATTAAGAAATTTGATACGGCAGGGGGCATTTCACATTTTGGAGCAATATGCCTCACAAGAATTCCAGGTGATCCAGAGTCAATTACAAATAATAGGGCAAGAGGTCTATATTGGACAAAACCTGATAAATCAGGAAAAGAAGTTACTCGTGATATAGCAATTGACGAAAGTGCTTATAGTGAAATTGTTCCTGAATTTAAAAATACATATTTCAAAGAAGTAATTGACATCATATCTTCGAAATACAAATTGGGAAGAGTCAGAATATTATTAAAAGAACCAAGATCAACCTTAAGTTGGCATAGAGATCCTGAACCAAGATTACATATTCCAATAATTACAAATCCAGGATGTTTAATGGTAATAGATAATGTTGCCAAACATATGCCAGCAGATGGTTCTGTTTGGATAACTAACAACACTAAATACCACAATGCATTTAATGGTGGAGAAGAAAATAGAGTTCATCTTGTTGCGTGTGTATTAGATTATAAATTTAATTAAATTGAATTCCTTATTTAAAAAAATTTGTATCGCTTCGGATCATGCAGGTTATAATTTAAAAGAACAAATAAAAAACCATTTAATAAATAAATCTGCTTCAATATTCGACTTAGGTCCTTATCAAAATAAATCAGTTGATTATCCCGATTATGCAAAAAAACTCGCGAAACGAATTAAAGATAAAAAAAGTGATATTGGAATTTTAGTGTGTGGGTCTGGTACTGGTATGGCCATAAGTGCTAATAAAATTAAAGGTATTAGAGCTGCTGTTTGTTACAACACAATATCAACAAGATTGTCTAGGCAACACAATAATGCTAATATAATAGCATTAGGATCAAGATTATCAAAAAAAAGTTTATCGCTTAAATTAGTTGAAATATTTTTAAAAACTAAATTTGAAGGTGGTCGACACTTGAGAAGAATAAAAAAAATATAATATGTCCACAGCAATTAAATTAAATAAATACTTAAACAGTTTTTTTAAATTAAATTTACAAGGCGCTGATAGAGAATTGTATAATTCGATAAAAGACGAATATGTTAGGCAACAAAATCATATTGAATTAATTGCTTCAGAAAATATAGTCTCTAAAGCTGTATTAGAAGCCCAAGGATCAGTTTTAACAAATAAATATGCAGAAGGATATCCATCTAAAAGATATTACGGGGGCTGTGAACACGTTGATGTTGCGGAAAATCTAGCTATTGAAAGAGCAAAAAAACTTTTTGACTGTAAATTTGCAAACGTACAACCACATTCAGGTGCACAGGCAAATGGAGCTGTTTATTTAGCTCTTATTAAACCCGGAGATACAATTTTAGGCATGAGTTTAAATTCCGGTGGTCACTTAACTCATGGTGCGAAACCAGCACAATCAGGTAAATGGTTTAATGCTATTCATTATGAAGTTGATAAAAAAACAGGTCTAATAGATTATGAAAGTGTTGAAAAATTAGCTGTGGAATATAAACCTAAGATAATAATTGCAGGAGGTAGTGCGTACTCAAGAATAATTGATTTTAAAAAATTTAGAGATGTGTGTGATAAAGTTGGAGCATATTTGTTAGTAGATATGGCTCATTTTTCAGGATTAGTTGCTGGAGGTGTTTACCCGAATCCCACTAAATATGCAGATGTAGTTACTTCAACTACTCATAAAGTTTTAAGAGGACCAAGAGGTGGCATTATTTTAACAAATAGCGAAACATTAATAAAAAAATTTAACAGTGCTATTTTTCCAGGATTGCAAGGCGGACCTTTGATGCATGTTATAGCTGCAAAAGCAGTTTGTTTTAAAGAGGCTCTTACTGAAGATTTTAAGATATATACTAAAAATGTGATTAATAATGCGAAAGTTCTTGCTGAAAGATTAACAAAAAAAGGTTTTAAAATTTTTTCAGGCGGTACAGATACTCATTTAATGCTTCTAGATTTAAGATCTTTCAATGTTACAGGCCAGGATGCTCAAAACTCTTTAGGAAGAGCTAATATTACATGTAATAAAAATGGCATACCTTTTGATACAGAGAGCCCAATGATTACATCTGGTATTAGATTAGGCACACCAGCATGCACAACAAGAGGTTTTGGAGAAGAAGAATTTAAATTAATTGCAGAATTAATATATAAAGTTATAAAGGGATTAAGTGTGAACAAAACAGATAATTCAAAAATTGAGAAAGAAGTAAAAAAAGAAATTATAGATCTTTGTTCAGCATTTCCTTTATATGATAATTAAATAAATTTATGCTTTGTCCTTTTTGTAGAGAAAAAGATACATCAGTAGTTGATTCTAGACCGACAGAAGATGGTATGGCTATTAGAAGGAGAAGACTTTGTGGATGTGACAGGAAAGAAAGATTTACTACTTTTGAAAGAGTTCAATTTCAAGAATTAACTGTTATCAAAGGTAATGGTAAGAGAGAACCTTTTGACAGAGATAAAATCTCAAAATCGATAAGAATAGCCACAAGAAAGAGACCAATAGACTCTGAAACAATTGAAAAATTTATTTCTAAAATTGTACGAAATCTTGAAGGGCTAGGTGAAAGTGAGATACCTACACCAACAATAGGTAAATTTATTATGGATGGACTGTCTTCTTTAGATAAAGTTGCTTATGTTCGTTTTGCTTCTGTTTATAAAAATTTTAAAGAAGCAAAAGATTTTGAACAGTTTGTAGGCAATTTAGATGACAACAAATCATAATCATTATCTAAATCTCGCTTTTCAATTAGCGGAAAAAAATTTAGGACAAACAGGACTAAATCCGTCAGTTGGTGCCCTCGTTGTAAAAAACAATACAGTTATTTCTTCTGCAGTTACAGCTATTAGTGGAAGACCACATGCTGAATTTAATGCCTTGAAGAAAATTAAAAATGCTGTGGGAGCAACACTTTATACTTCGTTAGAACCATGTGCTCATAAAGGAAAAACACCTCCATGTACAAATATTATTATAAAAAAAAAAATTAAAAATGTTTATTATGCGTTTGAGGATCCTGATTTAAGAACACATAAAAAAGCAAAAAAAATTCTTAAAAAAAAAGGTGTAAGAGTTAAATTAATAAAAACAAAAAAATATAAAAATTTTTATAGAAGTTATTTTATAAATAAAAAATTAAATACACTATTTATTTCAGCTAAAATAGCTTTCTCTAATGATTACTTTACAATAAACAAAAATGATCAATGGATAACTAATAATTTTTCAAGAAATATTACCCACTTAATAAGGTCTCATCATGATGGAATATTATCAACTTCTAAAAGTATTAATTGTGATAATTCACTGCTTAATTGTAGAATAGATGGTTTAGATAATTATAAACCTGATTTATTTATAATTGATTTAAATTTAAAATTAAAAAAAAACCTTCTATTAAATAAAATTTTAAAAAAAAGAAAGACTTATTTAATAACTTACAAAGCTAATATAAAAAAAACTCAATTATATAAAAAAAAAGGGTTCAAAATTATTTTAGTTAATTCTTTGAAAAATAAAGATGATTTTATTTTGTTATATAAAAAACTTTTTAAAATGGGTTATTCTAGAGTTTTAACAGAAACAGGACTAACTTTCCTTAATACATTAATTAAGTATAGATTAATTAATGATCTTTATGTGTTTAAAAGTAACAATAAATTAAAAAAAAAAGGTAAAAACAACACTACATTAAAATATTTTAATAATATTTTGAGTAAGTCAATATCAATTAATCTAAATGGTGATAAACTTTATAAAAAAGAATTTTAAAAATGTTTAATGGAATTATTTATAATACAGGAAAAATTCACCACATAGACAAAAATAAAAACAGTTTAATTATTGGTATACGATCTAAATTAAGATTTAATTCTAAAGAAATAGGATCATCTGTTTGTTGTGATGGTGTGTGTCTTACATTAGTCAAAATTAAAGGAAGAATCATTTATTTTTACATTTCAAATGAGACATTAATAAGATCTAATTTTAATTCACTAAAAATAAATCAAACTGTAAACTTAGAAAAATCAATTTCATTTGGTCAAAAAATATCAGGTCATTTTACCCAGGGACATGTTGATACTGTTGCAAAAATTTTAAAGATAAGTATTAAGGATAAATCTTGGGTCGTTAAATTTCAAATTTTAAATAAGAAACTAGCTAATTTTTTAATTGAGAAAGCATCTATATCTATTAATGGCGTTTCATTGACTATTTCTAAAGTTGTCAAAAGTTCCTTTGAAATAAATGTAATTCCACATAGTTTAAAACTTACTAATTTAAAAAATTTAAAAACTAAAGATTTAGTAAATGTTGAAATGGATATATTTTGCAAATATATTAAAAAGTACACAAATTAAATGCCTAATAATAAATTCTCAAAAATATCATCAATAATTCAAGATGCTAAAAAAGGTAAAATGTTTATTCTAGTTGATGATAAAAATAGAGAAAATGAAGGTGATTTAATTATACCAGCCTCTAAATGTAATTCTAAAAGTATTAATTTTATGGCAAAACATGGGAGAGGTTTAATTTGTTTGGCTTTGACAAAAAAACAAATAGATATTTTAAAATTACCATTAATGTCACCAAAAAATAAATCTAGAATGCAGACCGCGTTTACAATCTCAATTGAAGCAAAAAGGGGTATTACAACAGGAATTTCTGCACAAGATAGATCTAAAACTATTAAAACGGCAATTAACCCTAAAGTAAAAAAAAGTGATATTGTTTCACCGGGTCATGTTTTCCCATTAGTAGCGAGAAATGGTGGGGTTCTTGAAAGAGCTGGACATACAGAGGCTTCTGTAGATATTTCAAAACTATCTAATCTCAATCCTAGCTCTGTAATTTGTGAAGTAATGAATGAAGATGGAAGAATGGCAAGATTCAATGATCTATACAAATTTTCCAAAAAACATAAGATCAAATTAGCTTCTATTGAAGACCTTATCTCATATCGTTTAAAATATGAAAGATTAATCCTTAAATTAATTTCTAAAACAGTTTATCTCAATAATTTGACCAGGATAAATATTTATCATTACAAAAATAAATTAGAAAATAATATTAATTTTGTTATTACTAGAGGCACTTTAAATCAAAAGAAATTTATACCAGTGAGAGTGATTTCTACAAAAATCAGTAATAAAAATATTTTAAAAAATATTAAAGTAAAAAGTTCTTTAAAGTTTTTATCAAAGTTCAAAAACTATCTACTATTAATAATTAATAATCAAAAAAATGTTATAAAAGATAATAATATTAATACATTAAGATATTATGGTATTGGAGCTCAAATAATTAAGGACCTAAATGTTAAAAATATGATATTGCTATCTAGAAGTAAAAAAAAAATTATTGGACTTGACGGTTTTGGTCTAAAAATTAAAAAACAAATAATTATTAAATGAAAAAAATTTTAATTGTTAATTCTAATTATTATAAAAAAATTTCTAGTAACTTAGTTTTTAACGCCCAAAAAAAACTATTAAGCGTGAAGCTAGAAACAAGTATTTTAGATATACCTGGAGCCTATGAAATACCAATTGCAATTAGAAAAAATATAAAGAAATTTGATGGCTTTGTTGCTTTAGGTTGCGTTATTAAAGGCCAAACTCCTCATTTTGATTTAATATGTTCTTCGATATTCAATTCAATTTTAGCACTTTCCGTAAAGTATAATAAACCAATTGGAAACGGTGTTATTACTGCCTTAAATTTTAGACAAGCAATACAAAGAAGCAAAAAAAATAATTCAAGAAAAACAAATAAAGGTTTAGAAGCCGCAAATGCTGTTATATCTATTTTAAAAAATGGGCCTAAAAAAACCTAAAAATTCATCACCTCGAATAAAAGTAATTCAAAAGTTGTATAATTCACTTATGAACTCCGAAGCTGAAATTGATTATCCAAAAAGTAAGTATAAAAAATTTATTAAAGATGTAGTAAGTGGCACTTTAGAGAGATTAGAGCTAATCGAAAAAACAATAAATTCTACATTATCTAAGGATATAAATTTAGGTAGAACTGATAAATTACTTAAAATTATATTATTTGCTGCTATTTTTGAGCTTATGTTCAAGCACAATACTCCAAAAAAAGTTATTATTAATGAGTATTTATTGGCATCAGAGTACTTTCTAGAAAAAATTCAAATAGGATATCTTAACGCCATACTAGATAAAGTGTCTAAGGTATTAAGAAAAGATGAATAAAACTTGTTATTTTAATGAAGTTTAGCTTGCCTTTTTTTCATTAATTTGGCATTTATGCGCATAATATAATGACAGAATATTTAGAATTACTTTATTTAATATTATTTACTGGGATATTAGCTGTTGGATATAGTTATTTACTTTCAGGACAAATACTTGCAGCAAGCGCGGGTAACGCAAGAATGCAAGAGATTGCAGAAGCAATTCAAATCGGAGCAAAAGCTTATTTAAATAGACAATACAAAACAATTGCTATTGTTGGTGTAATTGTTCTTGCAATTGTAACATATTTTTTTAGTTATCTGGTGGGTATTGGTTATTTTATAGGCGCATTTTTATCTGGTGTTGCTGGATATGTTGGCATGCTTATTTCTGTAAAAGCCAATGTCAGAACTGCTGAAGCAGCTAGACATAGTTTACAATCAGGTTTAACTATAGCTTTTAAATCAGGAGCAATTACAGGATTACTGGTTGCTGGTTTGGCTTTACTGGCAATTACATTTTACTACATTGTTCTTATTAATCTAAATGTAGACAATAGAGAAATTATTAGCGCTTTGGTAGCCCTAGGTTTTGGTGCTTCTCTTATTTCAATTTTTGCAAGACTTGGTGGTGGAATATTTACAAAAGGTGCTGATGTTGGCGCGGATTTAGTTGGAAAAGTTGAGGCTGGAATCCCAGAAGATGATCCAAGAAACCCTGCGGTAATTGCAGATAACGTAGGAGATAACGTTGGTGATTGTGCTGGAATGGCAGCAGATTTATTTGAAACTTATGCAGTAACCATTGTTGCAACAATGGTTCTATCCTCAATATTTTTTCCTAATGATTATAATTTAATGATTTATCCTTTAGCAATCGGTGGCGCTTGTATAATAACTTCAATTATTGGAACATGGTTTGTAAAACTTGGTAAAAGTAAAAATATTATGGGTGCTTTATATAAAGGTTTTATTGTAACAGCTATAACATCTCTTTTAATTTTATACCCTGTAACTAATTCAATTGTTGGGCTTAGTGAGACTTACACTAATGATGTAAAAACATTTAATGGTATGGATTTATACGTCTGTGGCGTTATTGGTTTTGTAATTACTGGTTTATTAATTTGGATTACAGAATATTATACTGGAACAAACTATAGACCTGTAAAAACAGTTGCACAATCCTCTACTACAGGCCATGGGACAAATGTAATTCAAGGTTTAGCTATTTCAATGGAGGCTACTGCGATACCAGCTTTAATAATTGTGGCTGGGATTCTGTACACGAATGAACTTGCTGGTTTGTATGGAATTGCTATAGCTGTAACAGCTATGCTTGCACTTACTGGAATGGTAGTGGCATTAGATGCGTATGGTCCTGTGACTGATAATGCAGGTGGTATTGCTGAAATGGCTAAACTTCCAAAAAATGTGAGAAAAACTACTGATGCATTAGATGCCGTTGGAAACACCACAAAAGCAGTAACTAAAGGTTATGCTATTGGTTCTGCAGGATTAGGTGCTTTAGTACTATTTGCTGCTTACACCGAAGACATAAAATATTTTTCTACTGTAAAAGGTTCGGCATTAGAGGGTATTATTGTAACATTTGATTTATCTAATCCATTTGTAGTTGCAGGTTTATTAATTGGCGGTATGCTTCCTTATTTATTTGCTTCAATGGGGATGCAAGCTGTAGGTAGAGCAGGTGGTGCTGTCGTTATCGAAGTAAGAAGACAATTTAAAAAAATCCCAGGTATTATGAAGGGCAAAAGAAAACCTGATTATGGAAAGTTAGTTGATTTATTAACTAAAGCAGCAATTAAAGAAATGATTATTCCCTCACTCTTACCAGTACTTTCTCCAGTGATCCTATATTTTATTATATTACAGATTGGAGGCATAGAAGCAGCACTATCATCTCTAGGAGCTATGTTATTAGGTGTTATTATTACCGGCTTATTTGTAGCTGTATCTATGACAGCTGGTGGAGGCGCATGGGATAATGCAAAAAAATATATTGAAGATGGAAATTTTGGTGGCAAAGGGTCAGAGGCTCATAAATCAGCGGTAACAGGTGATACCGTAGGTGATCCTTATAAAGATACAGCGGGGCCAGCTATAAATCCAATGATTAAAATTACTAATATTGTTGCTTTACTGTTGCTTGCTGTGATTGCACATTAATAGCTATTTTCTACTATTGTACATTTTTTGCCTTACACTTTCTAAAAAAGATCTTACAAAACTTTTTTGTGAAACCTCGTTTTTAGTATTTTTTTTTGAAAATTCAATTTGATTTAAATCCTCTTTATTCAAGAATTTTTTTTCTTTTAAAATTCCGTATTTATTAAAATCAAGTATCAATATATTATTTTGTTTAAGTACATGTTTTCCTAATTTATGATACTTACCTTTGGTTAAAATTCTTTCTATATAAATCCAAGTATCGAGATTATTTTCATCTTTGATTTGAGGTTGACCAAAAATCTTAATAACATCGTTCTTATTAGTTTTATTTACCATCAATTTACTTGCTCGATTTTCTAGGAAAACTATTCCATGCGTTTTTAAAGGCTCTTGTAATTTACACCCCGATAAAATAATGATTAAAAATATAATTATTTTAAAATGATTTTTAAAAAAAAAAAACATAATTCAGATCTTTATAATACATTATTATTATTGTCTCGAAATATCTTTTTTTATAAAGATTTAAAATTCAATGATACATATGAAACACGTATATACCTCATGTTTTTTCACTATTCTGTTATTCTACTAATCTCAAAAATAAAAGGGGCAAAACCAGATCAAATAAATTACAACAATCTTTTTTTTTACATAGAGAATAATTTAAGAGAAATGGGATTTGGTGATGTTTCAGTTAATAAGAAAATGAAAGATTTGAACAAGATATTTTACGATATATTGATTAAATTAAAAAAAAATTCTGCTCATTTTGAAATAAATAAAAATTTAAGCATCAAATATTTCAATAAACTTAAAAATATCGACAAAAATTGGGATAATTTCAGTAAATATTTTACTAATTTTTATTCTTTTTGTTTTGAATTAGATAGTAATTCTGTGATAAAAGATGCAAAAAAATTTAAACCAAAGTTTTAGATATGGCTGTACCAAAAAGAAAAACATCAACTTCAAAGAAAAGAATGAGAAGATCTCATCATAAACTTTCTACTGTGAATATCACAGAAGATAAAAAAAGTGGTGAATATAAGCTCTCTCATCATATAGATTTAAAAACCGGATTTTATAACGGCAAAAAAATTTTAGATATCTAAAAGATTATTATGTCAAAAAAAATCTCTATTGCAATTGATGCAATGGGCGGAGACAACTCTCCAGATAAAATTATAGAAGGTATAAAACTTTTCCTAAAAAAATATAAACAAAATAATGATTTTATTTTAAATATTTTTGGAAAAGAAAATATATTAATAAAATCTTTAGAAAAACATAAAATTAATTCAACTAACATTAAAATTATAAATAGTGACACAGTTGTTTCAGATAAAGAAAAACCAATTACTGCTGTTAAAAATTCTAAAAACACAAGTATGTGGAACTGTATTAAACATCAACTTGATGGAAAATCTGACATAAGTTTATCTGCAGGTAACACAGGTGTTTTATTAGTAATTTCAAGAATGATTTTAAAGATGATCGATGGAGTTAGTAAACCTGCATTAGCAGGTTTATGGCCTAATCAAAATGGAATGAATGTTGTTTTGGATTTAGGAGCAAATATTGAATGTAGCGATCAAAACCTCATAGACTTTGCTGAATTAGGTTCTGCTCTTTTTAAATCTTTGTTTCCAACAGATAAACCTAAAGTATCCCTTCTAAATGTTGGTTCGGAAGAAATGAAGGGAACAGAAATGTTAAAATCAGCTTCCATGAAATTAAAAGATTTATCTAATGAAGATAACTTTATTTATAAAGGTTATATTGAAGGAAATGATATAATGAGTGGTTCATCGAATGTAATCGTTACAGACGGCTTTACTGGGAATATAGCCTTAAAAACAGCAGAAGGAACAGCAAAGTTTATCATAAAAAATCTAAAAGAATCATTAACTGAAAATATTATTACAAAAATATCTTTAATTTTCTCATATTTTTCGTTAAAAAAATTCAAAGAAGGACTTGATCCAAGAAAATATAACGGGGCAATTTTTTTAGGTTTAAATGGAACAGTTGTAAAAAGTCATGGTGGAATAGATTCAAAAGGCTTTTATCATTCAGTAGATCTATGTTATAAGATAGTTAAAGGTAATTTGATGTCTGAAATCAAAAAAAATTTAAATCATTCTAAAGGTGTCCAATAATCTAAAAAAAATTGATATAATAAATGATTTAAGTAAAAAAACTGGCTTATCACCTACACATTCTAAAAAAATTATTAATGATTTAATTGATATTATTCTAGAGAATATTAAAACGGGTCAATTAAAAATTAAAAATATTGGATCTTTTAAGATTATTTTTAAAAAAGAAAGACTTGGAAGAAACCCTAAAACCAAAAAAGAGCATATTATTTCGGAAAGAAAAACAGTAAGTTTTATTTCTTCTAAGTTTTTATTAAAAGATTTAAATAAGATTTCATGAAAAAATTATTCACTATTTCTGAAGTATCAAAAATTCTTGATTTAATCGATCCTAAAACTAAAAAACCATTGAACTATATATTAAGATTTTGGGAACAGGAATTTAGAGAAATAAAGCCTAAAAAAATTAATAACCGTAGATATTATTCATCTGAACAGTTAGAAATTATCAAATTAATAAAATTTCTTCTAAAAAGTAAAGGGATGACCATTCTAGGAGTAAAAAATTTAATTAGTAACAATGGAAATAGACTTGACGGTTACAACTCCCATGGTTTAAAAGCTGATTATTATAAGGTTTTAATTAAAACAAAAAGCAAAACATTATTAGAAAAAATCAAAAAACTTAAAAATTATGGCAAAAAAAACTCATCTTAAAGTAAGAATGGTTCCTGAAAGCAACCCTGATAGTAAATTTGTATATTATGCAAAAAAACCAACTAAAGGTGAAAAAGCAAAAGAAAAACTTAAATTAAAAAAATATAATCCTAATACACGTAAACACGAACTTTTTATTGAAAAAAAATTACCACCTCATAGTAAGTAATTATTTTTTATTAAAATTTCTAAACTCATATTCGATAAAAGCTTTAATCATAGATTTCCATATTTTATGTGTAATTTTTGGATCTATATTTTTACTTTTTGATTTTCTAGATATATTTTTTAAAATTATAGAAATTCTTTTTTTATCTATTATTTCCTTTTTAAATTTTTTATTGCGTAAAACTAAATCAACTAATTTTGATCTTTTTTTAATAATATTTAATAAATTATCGTCTAATTTATCTAATTCTTTTCTTATTTGAATTATATTTTTGTTAATCATAGCGACAAAATAAAAATTTAAGATTTATTCAATAAATGTATATTATAGTATGCATTCATACGAGAAAAAAATTAATAGGCTATTTTTTTATTGGTTATTTTTATCTTTAATATTAGTATTTTCAATAATTATAGTTGGTGGTTTAACCAGATTAACTAATTCTGGACTTTCTATAACTGAATGGGAGCTTTTCAAAGGCATATTACCACCTTTAAGTTATTCTTCTTGGCAATTTTATTTTGAAGAATATAAAAAAATTCCTCAATATCAATTATTAAATAACAATATGAGCTTAGATGAATTTAAAGTTATTTTTTATTGGGAATATTTTCATAGAATTCTTGCTAGACTAATTGGTTTATTTTTTTTGATACCTTTAGTACTTTTTTATTTAAGTAAAAAAATTAAGTATGAATATATGAATATTTGTTACATAATATTTGTTCTCATATTTTTACAGGGCATTATTGGCTGGTACATGGTAGTTAGTGGATTAACTAAAGATGTAACTGTAAGTCATTACAGGCTGTCGATACATTTAGTTAATGCAATTATAATTATTTCTATGCTTTTTTGGCTAATTAAAATTATCACTACAAAAAAAGATAAAATATTTTTCAATTTTTCTGTAAAAAATTTACCATTCCAAATTTTAATTTTGCTTATTTTAGCACAAATAATAATTGGTGCTTTTGTTTCTGGATTAGATGCAGGAAGAATTTATCAAACATGGCCATTGATGGGACATACATATTTTCCTGATGATTTTTCTTTTAAAGGTTTTTATAATTTTTTTGACTTTAACAATCACTCATTAGTACAATTTTACCATCGTAATCTAGCGTATTTTATAATTTTTTATATTGTAGTTTTATCAATTAATATATTTAAAAAAAGATTATCTTATTTATATAAGCCTTTAAAAATATTATTATTTATTTTATCTCTACAAGTTATTTTGGGTATTTTTACCTTATTAAGTGGACTTAATATTTTTTTGGCTTCATTACATCAGATAGTTAGTGTTCTGCTTATATTTAGTGCTTTAAATCTATATTTTTTAAGACTTAAATAAATTGACTTTAATACTCTTTCTTTGTATTTATCGCCCATTATTATGACACCATTTATTAAAAAGAAAGAAGTCAAACAAGGTTGGTACCTAATAAACGCAGAAAATGCAGCCGTAGGAAGACTTGCAGCTTTTATATCTAAAGTTTTAAGAGGTAAAAATAAAGCCTCATACAATCCCCACATCGATAACGGAGATTTTGTAGTTGTAACCAACATAGATAAGATTAAGTTTACTGGTAAAAAATTTACTAATAAAAAATATTATAGACACACAGGTCATCCTGGTGGTATTAAAGAAACTACGCCCTCAATTCTAAAAGATAAAAATAAAACTGAAGAAATTTTAAAATTAGCCGTAAAAAGAATGTTGCCAGGTGGTCCTTTAGCAAAAAAGCAACTTACAAAACTAAAAATTTATAATGGTGAGATACATCCTCACGAAGTTCAAAAACCAGAAGAGATTGATTTTAAAAAATTAAACAAAAGAAACGTAGTTAAATAATGGACCAAAATATCCAATCGTTAAATAAGTCTAAAAAAATCAAGTTAGATTTTAAAGATAGTAAATATGCAACAGGAAGAAGAAAGAGGTCAATAGCCAAAGTTTGGGTAAAAAAAGGTTCAGGAAATATTCATGTTAATGGATTGAAAATGAATGAATATTTTAAAAGACCAGTACATCAAATAATAGTTACAAGACCTCTAGAAATATCTGAAGTAGCATCAAACTATGATGTAAAGTGCTCAGTAAAAGGCGGAGGTTTATCCGGCCAGGCAGGAGCTATTATACTAGGAATTTCAAAAGCTCTAATTTCTCACGATGAAAGTCTTAAAAATAATCTAAAAAAAGATAAACTTACCACTAGAGATTCTCGAGTTGTTGAACGAAAAAAATACGGCCACAAGAAAGCTCGAAGAAGCTTTCAATTTTCTAAGAGATAATCATTTACATTTAACTATTATTAAAGACAATGATATAAGACCTTATGTCTATTAAAAATAAGATAAATATAGCCGTAATCGGAGCTACTGGATATACTGGCTTAGATCTTATTTTTCTACTTTCAAAACATCCAAAAGTCGTAATTAAAAATTTATGTGCCACAAAAAAATTAGGTAAAAAAATAAGTTTTTTCGACAAAAGAATCACAAAAAAATTACCAAGTATATCCTCTATAGATAAAATTAATTGGAAAAACTTAGATCTTGTTTTTTTATCTTTGCCAAATGGCGAGGCTCAAAAACTAATTAAAAAAACTTTCTTTAAAAACAAAAATATAAAATTTATTGATCTATCGGCAGATTTTAGAATAACAAATCTTAAGACTTATAAAGAACATTATAATATAAAACATAAAGCTAGTGGACTATTAAAACATTCGTTGTATTCAATTCCTGAATTTACAAAAAAAGAAATTACTAATTTTAGAATTATATCAAATCCTGGATGTTATCCAACT
>Ga0209631_10003170_pt1 | contig 19163 bp, 24 predicted proteins | sample COG_08_FD_184752 | JGI IMG/M metagenome (GOLD analysis project Ga0209631, IMG submission 184752) | Pelagic Microbial community sample from North Sea - COGITO 998_met_08 (SPAdes) (version 2) | ecosystem: Environmental > Aquatic > Marine > Neritic zone/Coastal water | place: Helgoland, sampling...
AAGAACACTTTCGGAATTCCCAGACCCTATCGAAGCAGACAACACTCGTGCATAAACAGATGGGTTCAATTCCTGCGGACCCTCACCGAAGTTTACGGTGGCGTTAATTTGAATGCGGCGATCAGAATTTTGGATTTCTTCAGGAATATTTTTCCACGAAAAACCAACTAAACCAGCGGCCTGTGGCCCTAAATCCATGACATTGAGTTCTTCACCACTATCAGCGTCGCTTATCACAACCCTGGCCATGCTTGTAGCCTGAGGTAAATCTAATACACCATGCACTTCACCATTCTCGTCGGGCCTGGATACATTCCCTGGAACCAAAACTGAGTGGCCTAACAGGTTTGTAGCAGTTGCAATACGGCCCTGATCAAACTTATCCACAAGTTTTTTCAATGACAAATTAACTTCTTCAATGCCTGTCACTGTAGAAAATTGCGCCATTTGGGCAATAAAATCGCCGTTATCCATTGGAGCAAACGGGTCCTGATTTTGCAACTGAGTGGTCATCAGCTTTAAAAAATCTGACTGCCCTAATGAATCAGAGCTGCCTTGTTTAACGTCAGTGTTTTTTGATATTCCTAATTTTTCGAAGAGTGCAGTCTGCGCTGCAGACGGATCAATTGACGACATAATGTTTCTTACCTCACTTACCCATGCTAATAGTTCGCATCATCAAGCCACGTAAAGTTGTGACCATTTCTACGTTGTTTTCATATTGCCGAGACGCCTCTAGCATCTCTACTAATTCTTCATCTACATTCACTGCTGCAGTATATATGAACCCGTCTTTATCTGCCTTAGGATGCCCAGGCTGATATGACTTTTCAGCGGGCAGATCGACTGTGATAATTTCATCAACGTCAACTGAAGACACACCAGTCTTTTGAACATCATCTGCGTAGACTGATTTAAACACTGCCTTTATGGCTTTGTAGGCTTCGGCATCAGAGGACGCGACAGTTCTTGCGTTAGCTAAATTACTCGCGACTGTGTTAAGACGCACCATCTGTGCAGACATACCCCTACCGGCGATATCGAAAATGTTTTTAATATCCGACAAGCTATTCTCCTTTAATGGCCGAAACTAAGCCACTGAATTTTCTATTTAAAAATTCCAAAGAGGTTTGGTATCGCATTACATTTTCGGAAAATTGCATCTGTTCGACATGGAGCTCTACAGTATTACCATCAAGAGACGGGTTTATTGATTGTCGAAATTGGGCCGCCTCATCTCCAGTTCCAGTAAAAAATTTAAAATGACGCTCATTTGAAACATTCACAGGGCCGATATCCATACGCGCCTGCAGAGCCTTATTGAAGTCAATATCCCTCGCCTTGAAATTGGGTGTCGCAGCGTTGACAATGTTGGATGCCAAAATTTCATTTCTCTTAGCGCGCAGATTTAGAGCGTCGGCATGGGTCTGTATATGATTTGCTATCGACTTCATTTTACGATGATCACTTGCAATGTTACGTTTGGTGTGAATGTTGCAAGGAGTGTGCCAACTAATCAGAGGAGATCTAGGATGACCGCAGAAAACGATAAATCACTCTCATCGGAAATGCTAAAGGCACGGAACGCAATCTTAATTGAATTTGGAGACCACTCCTTTGATCAAGCTCTCGATGAAATAAAGAGCTCTTTGGCAACGGAAAAAGATCGGGCCAAGCGGCTGGCTTTACTATCTGCTAAAAGTTGGATTATCCGAAACAAGGTTTATGCCATGATGCACGAACCATTCGTGTATTCACTGAATGAATTGGAAAATACAAATATTTTTTCCGGCATCGAAGACGACGATTCAACTCAACTTAGTGGTCTGTTTGACGACGACGAAGACGAAGACGAAGACGAAGACGACAATGGCGATGTCCAAATAAAAGTAAGTAAAACAACGACCCATAATGGTGTAAAGTTGATAAAAGACATGGTCGTTGCGGTTAGCAAGGATGATGCCGCAAAATTAGTATCAGATAAAAAAGCAGAGTATATTGAATGATACGCAAAGACGTAACATTTATATTACTGACCCTAGCTGGGCTCGCGAGTGTATTTTTTTTTATGATGCAAAATACGCGTTTCGAAAGTAATTTGATAAGCTGCATGAACGATGAGGGTAGTTTCCAAATTACTTATAAAAAATTGAAGCTAGATATGTTGGTCAGTTTTGAAAAATCCAATGAAAAAGTCACAACATTTAAAATAAAAACCCTGGATGGAGAAAACTTACATTTTGAGAACCAGGTATCAAAATATAAAATAAACTTGGATAAAAAAATTGCGATCGAAACGCGCAGTGGAGAGAAAACAATCTATAAATGTTCGTTAAAAAGCTTCAAAATGTAACTAAAATAACGGACGCCGCCAAGACATATCAACAATATCTAAGTCAAAGTCATCGTTTTTAATTACTACTTCTCCATGTTTGATTTGTCTACTTTTTTTAACTTTTAAGTATAAAGTTATTGGCCGAATGGGTTCTCCGCCGCTGCATAATTTTTCTAATTTTTCAAAATTTGTAAAATTCAAAACCATTTCTGCCGTAACTAAAGGTCGGATAGAGCGGAAACTCATTTGTCCAATCACAGCCACATTTAAATCTGACTTCCTAAAAACCATACTACAGTTATGTGTCGGTAATGACGATATTTCACATGAAAGCAATATTTCTGAATCATTTTTCAGACTCGGTAAAACAACCTCTGCGCTTGTGACAGTTAATTGCAATTCTTCAAAAATTGCGCTCAGGGGAAGAACCGCCATCAAACTAGTTCCAATTCGATTTTTTTACGCAGTGCAGCTATCGCTGCAGATTTAATCTGAGACACTCGACCAGTACTGACAGAAAGAATTTCTGCAATTTCATAAACATTCAATTCTTTGACGTAGTAAAGCTCGATAACTAAAATTTGTTGTTTGTTTAATTGGCCAATGGCTTGTCGTAAATATTTCTTAAGCTCGCCATTGAATATTTTATCTTCAACATTTGGCTCCACAGAAAGAATAAAGTCACCGTATACCTCTGTAACCTCATCAATACTCTGGTTCTGGTTTGCCGCAAAATTTTGCTCCCAACGTGACAACTCTGCTGATGTAATTTTTAATTCTTTAGCAACTTCGTCTGCATTAGGAAGTCGGCCAAGTTTTAGTTCCAGTACTCGTTTTGCCTTATCAGTATTTTGCTTTTGCTTAACCGTCGTCCGGCAAAGGTTGGATATCTTACGAAGATAATCCACGATTGAGCCTTTAATACGCATTCTAGCATAGCTTTCAAAAGCAACGCCTTCTCTATTCTCATAATTGTGGGCAGCCTCAATTAGACCCATCATTCCCACCTGCAAAAGGTCCTCAACTTCAGCGGCCCTTTGAACCCGACCAGCGTAAAAATACGCATACTTTTTAACTAACCCTGTATTTTTCTCAATCAGACGATCGGCAGGCACTTTAGTATTATACGGGTTCAACATTTTTAATATCCAGTTTCTGAGCTGAAAAAGTGAATGCCGGACTTCTTTTGCTTTGGGATTTTATGAAGATTATTTGTAATTACATCTAAGCATGTTCCAACTTGTTTTTTGGTCTTCTTATCAAGTATGAAAGGTTTGCGCGCAATAATCGACTGCACAACGTCGTTTGATCCAGGCATCCAACCTGCGAATGCTAATTGCACCGGAAAAAACTTAAGTACTATTTTCTCAAAACTTTTAAAATCTCTGAATGCAGATGTTTCATTTTTTGCCATATTAATAATTATTGAAAAACGGCTCACACCTTTCTCTATGTGTAACGCTTTCAAAAAGGCATATGCATCCATAAAACTAGTGGGCTCACCAACCACGGTTAGCACGACCTGATCTACAGCTGCAGCAAATTCAATACTAGAATTTGAAGCGCCAGCAGGCGTATCCACAATCAAGAAATCAAGATCATTCTCCAGCGTGTCAAGAGATTTAATAATTTTCCAACGCTGCTCTGTATCAAGGTTTAATGTCTCAAGTGTACCAGAACCGCCTGGAATAAGTTTCACGCCACTATGGGAATTACAAATGATGTCATCCAATGAGTGACTGCCCGATAAAAAGTCAGAAATAGTATTATCCGCCTTCACACCCATCAAAATATTGGCATTCGATAATCCAAAGTCGGTATCCAAAACCGCCACCTTCAATCCCATGAGAGCCAAATTTATAGCAGAATTTACGGCAAGACAGGTCTTACCCACCCCTCCTTTACCACTGACAAAGGCTAATGACTTCACCATTGGGTTATAAACCTTCCTGTTCGACAATGTTCAGCAAAAAATCCTCGACAACAGAAATTTTCGCAAAATCAAGGCCATCCTCCAAAATCTTCAAACCAGAGAAAAATTGAATTTTTCTTCCTAAATCATAGAGCGCCGACAGTTCAGAAATTGAAACTTCAAGCAAATCCATTTTTGTGAGCGCTACACTCAGGTTAGGTATTTGCGGAATTTCTAAAGCTTGTCGTACTGCATTATAACTTTTTCCTACTTCAAGTGCATATATCACGCTCACCTTAGGCTTATGTTCCAGAGATTCTAACCTCATTATAACTGAATTCAAAACATCCATCGGACCCTCATAATCCACTATTAACCTACTACCGTCTAAGACAATATCTTGCCTTTTCCTAAACAGTGAAGTTACGTTTGCATCGGAATTAGATTTAAACAAAGAATTCAAGTCACCTGAAAGAGGGTCGGAAATGACCCTATTATTTTGTAAAATAAGCGTACTATTCTGTGCAGCTGTATGCGTTGGCAGAAATTTAGAGAGTTTTTTAGATAATAAAGTTTTTCCAGATCGCTCAGAACCACAAACCAAAATAATTTGGCTTGCATCAAAATCTTTACTTTTCCCTTGGACAATTTGCCTGGTGAATTGACGCATCAAGTCATGTAATTCAAGATTTGGCTCGTTTTTGTCTATCAGGTTAGTTGTAGTTCTATTACTGAAGCCAAGCATTTTCATTCTTGCATTAATTGATAATGATGTGCCTCTTTGCTGATCAAGAGCGATCGTTCCATCCACCAAAAACTGTAGTTCACTAAGCTTTTGTTCGAACGCAATAGCAAGATCTGATTTTTCAGACCTGTTATCACTTAGTGCAGACCGGTTTGGATCAATAGAAACAATTGGCTGTTGGTTATCTGATTTATTCTCATATTTAGATACTTCGGCATCAACGAGTTCAGAGAATTTTTCAGCAGTATTACTCGCGGGCAGTTCAGATAATAACGTACTTTCCCGACGCGCCGTCGCCTTTTCTTTTGCTTTTAATTTCGCAGCATGTATTTGCTCTTCAGATAATAACGAACTTTCCCGACGCGCCATCGCCTTTTCTTTTGCTTTTAAGTTCGCAGCATCTATTTGCTCTGGCTCATTTGTAGCCAATATCTCTATCATCCCATCGCGACGTGTTGTGGACAAAATAAGTGCATCAGGCCCAAGCTTCCTTTCCACTTCGTCCATTGCTAGCGACGTATCAGCAGCAGTAATTTTCAACTCTGGCATAAGAAACACTCCAACATAATAACATTTCCTTTACTCAATTGCATCTAAACCTCCAACTGTGAACGCTATTTCTACACTCCGGTCCTCAGGCAATTCTAGGAAGCTCAAAACATTTATTGACGGCAACTGAGATCTCACAAACCTCGCCACATGCTTACGAATTTGCGGCGCAACAATAAGAAATACAGGCTTGCCTTCGCTATTGAACTGTTCCGATGCCTCATTAAGGTTCGAAAGTATTTTTTTAGCAAGTGTTCCCTCGATAAGAAGCATTTTTTCGTCAGGATTTTGCCGTACAGTGGTCAAAATCATTTGTTCAAGTTCAGGAGAAAATGTGATTAACGGAATAGTATCCTTGAATTTCAGAAGTTTTTGAATTAACAGCGGCACCAACTTAGGGCGGATGCGCTCAGCTATGTCATCACTATCCATCTTCTGGATATTCATTGAGCTTAAGCTTTCAAGAATTAATCTCAGATCAGATATTGGTACGCCTTCCTCAAGTATGCACTTCATGACTGAAGTTACCTGATTAAGGGGCATCACTTTTGGAACTACTGTATCCACTAAATTAGGATATGATACTTTCAGATTATCCAATAATTCTTGGACTTCTTCTTGGCCCAACAAATCTGATGCATAACTATTAATAATCTGGTTCAGGTGCGTTGTTAAAACATCATCAGGCTCAACAATCACATAGCCTTTGGCTTCGGCATCGGCCTGAAGTTCTTTATCAATCCAATAAGCATCAACACCAAAAGCTGGCTCCTTAACTTTTAGACCAGATAACTCGAGGTTAGTACTGTCGCTGGCTATTGCTAATTTTTTATCCGCATAAATAAGGTCATCCGCCACAATTTTTTGGCCAATCTTTATCTGATACTGAGACGCCTCTAAATTTAGATCATCACGAATTCGCACCCCCGGAACGATGAACCCCAGTGCCTTAGAAATTTCCTTCCTCAAGCGAGTAACTTTAGGGACCAAATTATCTGCTTTTCCTTCATCCACTAGCGGTACCAGCCCATAACCAATGTTGACAGAAATCTTTGATGCATCTTTTACATCTACTAATCCAAATTCGACCTCTTCCGTTAAATCCTCGCCGCCTTCGGCAATCACTTCACCGGATAATGCAGAAACTTCATTTCTTCGAGAATTCCACGCAAGAATTCCAGTGATTGCAGCGAAGCCAATAAAAAGGATATTAGGCATACCTGGTACCAAACCTAATGCAAGCATTACCAAAGAAGTCGGTAGCCAAGCCGCCGAAAGGTTCACCTGACGTTTTATGTGTTCCGACATGTTTTCTGACGAAGACACACGCGTGACTATAATGGCTGTCGCTATCGAAAGTAACAATGACGGGATTTGTGCTACCAGCCCGTCTCCTATTGAAAGCAGAACATAAAATTCCGCTGCTTGGGTAACGTTCAAGTCGTGTTGAGCAATTCCAATTATCAGGCCACCAATCACATTAATTGCTAAGATCAGTATACCGGCAATTGCATCGCCTTTTACAAACTTTGAGGCGCCGTCCATTGAGCCGTAAAAATCTGCCTCTTTCGATACATCAGCCCTACGATCTGTCGCTTCTTCTGGAGTCAGGACTCCAGCATTTAGATCAGCATCAATCGCCATTTGTTTTCCTGGCATTGCATCAAGCGTGAACCTTGCTGAAACTTCGGACACCCTCCCAGCACCTTTTGTGATCACCACTAGGTTAATGATAACCAGAATAGCAAATACAAACAGGCCAACAGCATAATTGCCCGCCACAATGAACTCTCCAAAAGCCTGGATAACTTTACCGGCCGCATCAGCCCCATTATGACCCTCTGACAAAACTATCCTTGTTGAGGCTACGTTTAAACCTAGCCTCAAGACTGTTGCTAATAGTAATAAATTTGGAAAAGAAGAGAAATCAAGCGGGCGATGGGTGTGCAGGGCCACCATTAAGATGAGTAGGGAAATTGTGATGTTAAAAACAAAGAACATGTCTAACAAAATCACCGGCAATGGTAATACTAGCATTCCAACCAAAGCAAGAATGCCAACAGGAAGCAATGAGCCAGACATTTTTTTAATGTCTCCCATGGAAAACCCTATGGCCTGGCTCTGCTGCATGCGTAGTTCCCTCACTTGCGTCAAATTAATGACAAATTAAAATACTGATAATAAACATTAATTCTGGATTAATGAACGTTAACAGCTCTTAGTTTAGATGTATGCACAAAGCGTGCCATACTTATATTTTTCACTTAAAATCATGCGCTTGGTAATCTCTAATGACAGGTTTAATTTTTGAAGTTTGTTTCTGGCATAGTTATTGCTAGATTCCGCAGATGACTATTATTGAAAGGAACGCATCATGCGCTCAGTATCTATCCCGCTGACTGTTGGTATCATGGCCACCAGTGTATTCGTATCGGCTTGTGACACAGCAGGGATCCCCTTTTTACAATCACCAGATAGCTCGCAACACTCCAGGGCTACTTTGAAGTCAAAAAGGATTGGCCTTCAAAACACCCAAATGATCCTTGCAGAGAGTACACTTGCAAGCGCTCCAACTTACGTTGCCCCGACAATTAAAGCGGTTGGCTTCTCATCAATCGCTGTGCAACAATCAAAAAATTTGAACCAACGCAGGCTAATGGCAATTCGTGCGGCCAGACTAGATGCTTATCGCGTACTGACCGAACAGATCCATGGCGTGCAATTAGATGGCCAAACAACTGTTGCGGAAGCAATTCTAACATCAGACGTAATGAGCGCAGCAGTTCGAGGCACTATCATGGGAGCAGAAACCGTTAAAATTGAACCGTCAGGTCAAGACACCTACTCCGTGGAGCTATCAATTAGTCAAACTCATGTGGATCGTCTGATTAAACTGTACAAACGCGGTCTACTGTAGTGAGCGGTATGATGATTTGATGGACAACCTTCGAATACTTTTTTGTTTTGTGCTAATGGCACTTTCGACTTCGCTGCAAGCTGAACGGTTTGTAGTCGAGTCGGAGGGTACTGCACTCAAGACTGCGGAGCTTCCATATAGTGTTTACGAAGCTCGCGCCATTTCCAACGCATTACAGTTAGTTTTGCAAACAGGTGCTCAATCGTTGGATAGTTTTTCTCTAGTAGAAAATGGTAAAGTGTTATTTGATCAAATCTCTGCACAATCGAATGTACAAATTGCGGGCTATCGGGTGCTGTCAACCAAAGACCATGGAGATAAGGTTTCAGCGCGTCTTGAGATACTACTTCTGCCAGAAAATCAAAATGAAACCCAAATTAGCTGTCGTCAGCCAAATAACCTTGACCTGGCTTTTAAATGGCAGGGGTTATCCATCAAGAAATCACTACCATTCTGGGTGCAATTCGATGAACTGTCATTAACGCAGACAATAGAAGCGATGATGGCTGCCAACCCCAAATTCAACTTCCAAGAAAATAATTCTGACCGTTCCTCGACCTCATCGAGCTATTCGCTTTATGAAAGTGGAAATACGCCTAAAAGGTCGATACCAAACTATTTGCTTACACTTTCACTAGATCTAGACGCGAAGACAACGCACGTTATTCAACGGAAAAAGGTTTTGGTGGTGAAAGCTAAATCTGAATTATTTCGAAAATCTAAAGCTTTGAATGGAACAGAAACCAAAACAGAGATGGAAATTGAGAAAAGCGGTATGTTTGTTGGTGGTTCCAATTCTAGGCGACGAGACTTGGAAAGTATTCAAGAGGCGGTCTTTGAATTGGCAGTGGGGTCAATTACTCAAACTTTGCACCACCTAGAATGTATGAATTTTAGTGGGAAAATAAAACTTAAAAACGAAAATTTGGAGATCGATTATGGCCTGCAAGATGGGTTGTCGCCGGATGATATCTTTAGCTCAATACAGTCTGGCACTCAACAATACTACTTCACCGTTAAGCAGATGAATAATACTTCAACAACTCTGCACGCACTTACACAGGGTAAAACTGGAAAGTATTTTGACGGCTTAAGCATTAAATTGCTGGAACGTTACTAATGCAAATATTTATCAAGATATTTACCGTTTTTCTGATTACTATTAATAGTCAAATGCTTTGCGCTGAGGAAAGGTTGATTTTTGGTGCTGACATCAAAAAGATTGCCCAAAGCTATTTGGCGGATAATGGCATCTACAATGAAATTTTGGTTTCAGAGAAGCGGGCCTATTTTCCGTGTAATGAAAAAATATCGATTACACAAAAACACCCTAGTAGCTGGCACACGCTTAAAGCGTCATGCGGCGAGCCGGCGCGATGGTCTATTTCCCTTAGAACGAAAGACAAGGCAGTAGAAAGTCAAAAATTAGGACATAATAATCGTTCAAACTCTGTGCAGATTGTATTCACAAAACTAAATATCCCAAAAGGAAAAGTAATTGAAATAGATGATCTGGAAATGAAATGGGCTGATTCTCGGACTGCACGGGGTGCTTACGTGACGCTCGATAACATAGTTGGTCAAAAAGCAAAAAGGAATTTGTCCAGGGATACCGTAATAAAGGCTAGACACATATTGGCTAACAACGCAGTCAATAAAAATGATGCCGTTCTAATAATATCTGGATCCACGGCAGTAAGAATTGTAACTCATGGAGAGGCGCTTTCCGACGGGAAAGTAGGTGACATGGTCTTAGTTAGAAACTCATCGTCATTAAAAGAATTTAAGGCCATAGTGACCGCAGAAAAAAAAGTTTCGCCGCTAGCTAACATAAATTAATGTGCTGTCGTTAAGAAACTCGAGAGGAGTACTTAAGATGATTAATTCTGTAGGTAATAACGTTAATACCGCCAGCGTTCAGTTAGGCGATAGTAACAAAGTAAATATCCAACCCGACAAAAAAATCTCGGATTTGGCACCAAAGGAAATAGTTAATAAGTTGGACAGCCAAGACCTTAAAATTAAGGAACAGGTTGCTAAACTTGCCGATGGGCCCCCCGTAGACCGCTCATTAGTTAACGAAATAAAGACTAAAGTCGAACAGGGACGTTATCCGATCGACCTGGATATCGTGACAGCCAAAATGTTTGAAAGCTTCCAGGAAGCTGGAAGCTGATAGCATGAATATCGACAGCCATTTGTTCCTAGATAAGCTGGAACAAATGAGAGAGTTACTATCAAGTCCAGACATAGAGTCTCGGGCTAACACGGCGTTTTTGACTCAAATAATAAAAGATTTTTATTCGCTTATAGATGAGTATGCTGTAGCTCAAATTCCTGAAAATGCTGCAGCTGAAGATCCTGAAAAAATCAAGGCTATTTTAGCTCAATTGACATCAAAAATAGATATTATTGAACAGCATGTTCAACTAGAAACGGATAAACTAAGCTTTCTATCTAAAGTAACTCCAAAAAGTTAATTACTTAGGTATTTTAATAAAAGTTTCGGTAGCTTCTTCCTGGTATGTAATTTTATCTTCAATTGCTATTAAATCTTCTATCTCCGATATCATGTCGCTCACAGTTTCATTCCCAAAGGCTTGCGAGATTAGCAGCCACGTATAAGCCATTTTTAGATCAGGTTCCACAAACAGATTATAATAGGTCTTGCCTAATCTTTCTGCAGCATCCCTGTCACCATCCATTGCCTTAGCCGTCAACTCGCTAACTATTTCTTGAGCGACAACTGCTATCAAGTCCTCAGTCACTATATCTCGCACATCATCAACCAAAGCCATTGCCGGTTCACTACCACCCAAGGACGCGCGCCACGCCCAATATAGAGCTCGCTTATAACTTAAAGGGCTACCAAGACCCTTAAAGTACAATATAGATAAATTATGCTGAGACGTAGGTTCCCCTTCGTCAGCAAGAATGGTGAAAAGTTCTACTGCAGTTTGAAAGTCTTTCTTTTCAAATGCATTGATTGCGTTCACAAAGATATCAGAGTTAGCCTCAGTTGTTTCTGTTTGCGCACGCGAAGTAGCCGCAATTATCATCACCAGAAAGGCTAACACACAAACCACTCGTATCATGTCGCTGCAACCATAACTAATTTCAATTCTAGAAGCCGTGTACTTTTTGATCCCATTTTTTGATAAACTATCACTTTAGGCCTTTCTTTATCTTTTTTGATAAATTCCACAGAAATAGATTTGGGAAGGAAGACGCCTGCCCTTTCTAATATCTCCTTGGGCTGATCATAAAACGCATCTAAAAATCTCTTATCAACCCAAGTGCGCGCCAGTGCCTGTCCCAAAATATCAGGTAAAAATTCCTGAATCTGCGCCTCGCTCTCTAAAATTATATCCTGCTCATCGAACCTTGTTAAATCATAATCAAGCAATGGTATATTTTTCTTTTTCTTTGAGAGTCCGCGCATAATTTTAGTAGATGCAATAGATGCCAATAATCGTTTCAATTGACAGCCCTCTAATAATTATCTTCCACATAACACTTTATTCGTTTCTAATGTATCCTAGGAGCATTTATGAATAAAGTGTTTTATGGCTATGATAAAACTTGTGTTAGGCGTTATAGGCATTACAAAGAATAATGTAATCATGTTATTAATAAGTATGGGGATTACCAAAATTCGCGGTGTACTGAATGACTGTAATGTTTTCGAAATTAGTTGGCAGTTCAGAGGCGGCGATGCGCCTCAAAAAACTAATATCTCTGGTAGCACCATCTGACTCCGCCGTCATAGTTCAAGGCGAAACAGGCGTAGGAAAGGAGCTGGTGGCAGAAAGTGTGCATGAAGCAAGTCGCCGAAAAGGTAAATTTGTATCCGTCAATTGTGCTGCCATACCTCGTGATTTGATGGAAGCCGAATTATTTGGCTACGAAAAAGGTGCATTTACTGGAGCCATTAAAACTACACCTGGAAAATTTGAACAAGCAAACAAAGGAACACTGTTTCTTGACGAAATAGGAGACATGAACCTCGACTTGCAATCAAAATTGCTCCGAGTGCTAGAAAATTCAATTGTTACGAGAGTGGGTGGACGAGCAGACATACAATTAGATGTAAGAGTGGTGTGCGCCACACATAAGGACTTGGATGAATTAGTCAGACAAAATAAATTTCGTGAAGATTTGCTATTCCGACTAAATGTCTTCCCAATCCAAGTACCAACGCTGCGAGAGCGTTCAGACGACATACCAGAAATAGTTGCCCACTTTCTCAAACAAAATTCATCTATAAATGCGACCAATGCTCCAATAAATTTTGACGGAGATGGGCTTGAAGCACTCAGAACATATGACTGGCCCGGCAATATTAGAGAGCTACGAAATATTTTGGAGCGAGCAAAAGTCTTTTTTCCTGGCCAAAATATAGATAGAGAACGAGTTACCCACACACTTCTGAAATTTGATCAAAATTCATTTTTCAATAATGTTGAGGAAAATGAAACTATTTGGGGCGCACTTGACGACTTAGGTGGCGCTGAACGCGGCAATGAGGCTGACGAACGCTCACCACCAACACCGAACGATTTTTCAAGAATTTTTGAAATCTCCAATAGTGTTGATGTGAGGAGGCTTCTACGAGATATCGAAATCGTCCTAATTGAAAAGGCGCTGGAACGGAATGCCGGCAATGCCAGTGAAGCCGCGAAGGATCTTCACCTGCAACGCACAACTCTGATTGAGAAAATTAAGAAATACGGCATTCAAAATGACTAGGCTTTATTCCAACCATCTACTAATTGTGTGATATAGTCCTGTGATGCTTTTGACCCAGTGACAGCTTCTTCCATCTTAGAAAATTGCTCAGTATACCTTGCCCGTAAAAGTAACTCCTGCTTGTCAATTTTAGCTAGCCTCGCGGACAAACTAGAACTTTGATCTTTATAAAAATCTACGATTTTATCGTGACTTCCACTCACTTTCTGGGCGTCAGCAAAAAAATTACTCAATTTAGTCTTTGCACTCCTACCAATATAAATATCAAAATTTCCTGGACTTGTTCCGTCGTCTGCTTGAAATAAGAACCCTGGGTAATCAACTGTCGCAAAATTAAACTTATCACCTGATGCAGATGAAGTCAGAGTTTTCGAAGACGCTGTTCCAGAATGAGACAAAACTTTTCCAGTTTGTGCAAATACATGCTTTCCTGAGGGAATTGGTGATGTAGAAGTTGCGAAAACGAAAACGTTTGGATCACTCGAATAAGCCTTGTCTTGTGTTAACGCATTAAATTTTTCTGGCTCTCGCGAATATGTACGATCAAACATTGTTTTATCAAAAATATACGAACCGTCCAGCGTAGTCTTAATTCCAAACTCAACAAAGTGTATGTCTTTGTCACCATAACCAGATATCGGTTCTGTCATCAATCTGAGGAAGTCTTGTCGAACGCGTCTCAAATAAGCATTATTTGCTAATTGGCCATCTTCATCGCCTTGTTCGTCTATAAAGCCGAGGGCGTTTATATCTGCTTTGTAGGCGTTTAGCTCTGCTATCAGACTTTCAACTGTCTCTTGAATTTTACTCGAAGATCTAGAAGCAGTAATTGATGTCTCTACAGTTTCAGGAATAGCTGTATCGTTATCATTATCAAAAGCGTTATCAGATAATAAATTAATTGTAACGCCGTCTATAAGATCCGTAATTGCATTATTACTTCTTGTTATAGCAACACCATCAAAAGTTAAAGACGCACTATTTGAGGCAGTCACATCTGTGTTGGAATGGGTTCCACTCGTGTTTAACCGATTGGAGCTGGCAGGTGAAACAATAGTAAAAGTTGATCCAGGTTCACTTGTCACTACCATTGTATAGGAATTATCACTAACTTTGACCATCTGAGCACTTAGACCAGAAATAGCATCTAACTTTGCTGTTAGCTCGGTGGCTGAATCATTATTAATATCCATCCGGCCAGATACGCCTCCGAGCGACGCATCTATGGCTGTACCGTTAACTGTAATATCTAAATAGTCCTGGACATACTTGTCTGTTGTAAGTGAAGTCCAATTTTTTACATGCATAGTCATAGGTTTAGCAGTAGTGACGTTCGTGATTGTATGAGAGAATCCATCCAGCTTACTGCGGTCATTCATCGTTAAAGACACAGTTTTCGCATCAGTGCTACTTAATGTGAAATCTTCCTGTCCACTCAAATTATTTATAGTTGTCTGGCTCAAACGAGCGCTGGATTTCAGACTAGCCATCCCAGATATGGCTCCATCCACTCCTTCTTTTTTAACAGTTACTAAGGTTTTAATTGGGGCTATTGCTGCATCAACAATTGCATCAACAATTACAGGGATATTATAACCAGAGCCCTGCTTATTGATCATACTTATATAATCATTGCTAATTGTTTCGCTCATACAACACTCCCTATGGCTTTAACGACGAGCTCTATAAAAAGCTTAGCTCAATAAGTTATTTCAATTTCAATTCTGCGATTTTCTTCACGGCCTTCTGCAGTGACGTTATCCGCAACAGGATCTGTTTCACCTTTACTGACTGCAGACATACGCCCACCCGACACTAAGCCTGTTTCTTCAATCGTCTGGACTACGCTTGCAGCCCGTGCCGCAGCCAAGTCCCAGTTATCGCGAAACTTTCCATTGGAAATTGGTATGTCATCTGTGTGGCCTGTAACGGTAATTACACTTTCAGGGCTCATTGCCGTAAGCGCAATACGGTCCAGGATTGCCTGTGCTTCTTCAGTTAAGTCTGCAGTCCCAGACGGGAATGCACCACCAGCACCAACGGATATAAATACGCTGCCTTCGCGCTGTTCAATATCGATCAATCCCTGGTCGATTTGTTCTTGTAGAGCCACAGTCAATTCTTCGGTAGCCTTAGAGGCATTCTGCAGCTTTTCGCTCTCCTGCTCAGATGATCCGCCCTGATCTGTTCCATTTTCGGGAAAGCTCTCCTCAAGAGACGCAGCTAATTCTTGGAGTTCTGCCTCTAGACCACCAAAAAGAACTTCGCTTTCGGATGCCCCAGCGGCCTCGCGGGCCTCAGCAAGTGCAGTCATCGTCTCCTGGATCATGCTTTTAATTTCCTCTGGATCCAATTCTTCCTTCGGAAAATTAATCACAACATTTTCGCCGAGGGTTTCTATTTGCACCTCCCCGCTATCAATAGCTTTCTTTAACTGCTTGGCCAATTCTGTAGCATCAAGGGATGCATCACTTTCGCCTCCAGCGCCATCAAAGTCAGAATCTTTTTTCTTATCGGCTTCGCCACCTTCGGGAGAATCTTCTAATTTAGTTTGAAGTTCTAACTCAGGCTTTTGAAGTTCTGTGGTCTGCTGACGAAGAGTTTCAGTAACAGACGGAGTAGGGTTGGGACTAAAGTTCAATGAGATCACTGTCGTTCCCTTGGGTTGCTCCACAACTGGAACGACTTTTTGTACACCAAATGCTTCACGAAGTGACCCTGAAATTTGTTTAAACTTCGGAACGTTAAATTCAGCAAAAGACAAAATAAGAACGAAGAAAGCCATCAACAGTGTTGCCATATCAGCAAACGTTGCCATCCACGCAGGCGCGCCTGGGGGAGGACACTTAGGACAATCCTGTTCGTCCTGATCTTCTTCGTTGAGAGCTTCTTCAGCCATAGTTCGTTAATCCGCCTTCAACTATGCCGCAATTTCAAATTTGGCTTGAAGTTTGGGTGGTAATGATGCGGCCATTTGATCTTGAATATTTCTAGGGCTATCGCTCCGAGCAATTCCACGCAGACCTTCCAAAACGAACTTGCGATAATTAACTTCGAATTCGGTAAAACCCTCTAATTTTTTTGCCATTGGCATAAACATTACGTTAGCAACAAACGCTCCATAGAGTGTTGTCAAAAGAGCAACAGCCATAGCTGGACCAATCGACTTGGGGTCGCCCATGTTACCCAACATTAAAACCAGACCAATAAGCGTACCGATCATGCCCATCGCTGGCGCGATATCAACCCAGCTTGTTACGCATCCGGTAGTTTCGGCGTGCCTGCCCTTCATGGATGCAATCTCAGAATTCATTTGTTTAATCAGTTTCTGCTCGTCGGCCCCATCCACCAGCATTTGCATTCCTTTTTCGAAAAATTTATCTGGAACTGGTTGACCTTCTAGAGCCATCATTCCGTCCTTTCTCGCCATACCTGCGAGCTCAACCATACGCTCGACAGTTTCATCAAGTTTTGGCAAGCCAGGCTTGAAACACTTTCCCATGGCTTTAAAACTGGCCAAAAAGGTTGGCATCGGCGCGGTATACATGACTGCAAAGAACGAGCCGCCAAACACAATGAGAATAGATTGGTTATCCACAAAGGGCGCGATTCCGCCACCCGCAATCATCGCGGCTAAAATCATCCCAACGGCACCGATAAAGCCGAGTAAGGCTGCAATATCCATTATACGCTCTCCTTCTTCACAATGCAGTATACAAGAACCGTACCATTTTATATAAGTCTTATGAAAATAAATAACCAGCCAGTTGTAGGGTTCTTCAATTCAAATTAGAAAGTGTAGCGATGTACAAATATTTTATTAGTTTCCTTGTTTTTTCAATTTACCTTGCTACCCAAGCTTCCGCTCAATTCATGGCTAGGGAAAACACTGTAAAAGATCTGCAAGCAGGTACGACTTGGCTTCGCTGCTCGGTAGGGCAAGCATGGGATCCAGCACTCGACACCTGTACTGGCGACGTTGTTAAACTTGACCATGCTCAAATTAAGTATGCCATAAGCGAAGCAAAACGACAGCTCGGAGGCAACTGGAGACTGCCGACCCGTCAAGAGTTAGAGAGCCTGGTTTGCGAAGAGTGCCCTGCACCCAAAATAAATTCAAAATATTTTCCTAATATATCCCCTGAAGCTTACTGGAGTGGCGATAAAAATGCGTTCAACCCTAAAACGTACTGGTCGGTGAATTTCATGACGGGCCACTCGTACTCAAGATTTTTCCCATACCAATTTCTCCCAGTTTTACTGGTATCAGCAGAGTAATAACGCCCCTTCATTTATCTGTTATAAAAGACTCACTAAAGTTAAAATAATTACAGAACCACAGACAATTGCCGCTGATATTTCGATTACCTGTGACTTAGCATTTTTAACATTTGCCAAATATGAAGTGCGAATTTTTTCTACCCGATCATTATATATTTGAGTTGCAATTTGATAAGCATTGATCATCTCGGAACCCAGGTCTGACAACTGCTGGCCCTGAACGTCATCAGGTACATTCGATCTTATGATATGCTCAATTTCTTCTAAACTTGCGGACGTGAGATTTACAGACTTAGGCACTGGAACTCCCCTAAATAAGAGAAACCCATCTTCAGGATAAACTGCCGGCACAGGATTAATTGGCACTGAATTCGAGAAAAATCCAAAACAATTTATCTCGTCGGTTGTAAAAAATCTGTTTGGTAATTCATAACTAGAAATCTGTTGTTCGTTGATAGCCACTAAGGTATCTACCATCTTTATTGCAAAATCAGATTCAAATTTTTGCTGGTCTATTTCGGAACGGACCATTTGGTCAGCGTGTTCATTACTGCCCTCATCGATGGGTGAATCCTCTATTTCTCCGTTCTCAGCCAACCTGCACCTCCAAAATGACTGTAATCTATGCTGTACCGTTAGCAAGGAATAAATCTCAAGGAAAATCAGTCAAACCTTTTTCAGGTCTGACTGATTTTTTTGCGCTACTGCCTTTTAATTCTTATGATTGAATTAGTGCTAGCAGGCTTTGCCCTTGCGCGTTCGCTTGAGCTAGCATCGCAGTACCTGCTTGAGCCAAAATTTGTCCCTTAGCAAGGTTAGTCGTTTCTCCCGCAAAGTCGACGTCCAATTTTGAACCCATGTCGAGAGAGTAAGTCGCTGACAGGTTAGTTAAATGCTCCATTGTGTTAGCAATCTGGTTGTACATTGCACCAGCAGCAACCTGCTGTGCATCAACCGCTTTCTTAAGAGATTCAAGACCACCATTGGTAGTCGTGACGGTTGAATCTGCAGTCCCTACAGAAATTGCAGTATCGGTCACCGTTGTTGCATCGGCTGAGGGCGTCACTGCAGCCAATACTAGGCCACCGGTTCCATTAACCTGCCCACTGTTCTTGCCAAGTCCAATCAGGTTATTGGCGGCCGTTCCACCAAAAATATCGTTTCCTTTCCAGGTTGAACGTGTCTGGACGGCATCAAACTCTGTAAGAAGTGCTGTCGCTTCGGCTTTAATAGCAGCGGTATCAGTAGCTGAGTTTAGACCATTCTCGCCAAGGGCATTCAGTTCTTCCAGACGGATTACAATATCGTTCAAAATCTTAATATCGTTGGTAACCATCTCAATCGCGTTCATAGCCTCTGCACCATTTTGCATACCAACTTTTAGACTTGCCAATTCGCCTTTGATACCAAGGGCGATGGCCCGCGTGGAAACGTTCTCACCAGCGGAGATGTTTTGCTCTCCAGTAGCTAGTCGTTGCATACTGCTAGAGACTTCACGTGAATTAGCCTCCAATGCATTTTGGATCCTGTAGAATGCACCCCCCGCCGTAATACTAGTCATCGCTCTCTCCTTGTGAAATTTGTTCAGTGTTGTCCTTCAAAAATCAAAACGTCAAAGCTGTGAAAAAGTTTAGGAGCCGGCCACTAATATTACGTAAGTTATTGAAAACTATTT